>Ga0209038_10000240_pt1 | contig 17789 bp, 14 predicted proteins | sample BogFormECP03_OM3_FD_188237 | JGI IMG/M metagenome (GOLD analysis project Ga0209038, IMG submission 188237) | Bog forest soil microbial communities from Calvert Island, British Columbia, Canada - ECP03_OM3 (SPAdes) (version 2) | ecosystem: Environmental > Aquatic > Freshwater > Wetlands > Bog ...
GGACTGGTCAGCGATCTCCCGTGTCACGTACCGGAACGCCGGACTTTGAGACGGCGCATCGAAGGTTATATGGATCTTCAATTCATTGATAAGCGGGCAGTCGTCACGGGAAGTACCGCGGGGATTGGTTTCGCGATCGCCCAAGCCCTTGTGAAGGAGGGCGCTTCGGTCGTTATAAACGGGCGCACGGAACGACGGGTGAATGAGGCGGTCAGCAAACTTCGGGCATCTGGCGTTCGAGGCAAGGTGGAAGGTGTAGCCGCAGATGTTGGAACGGTTGAAGGAACGAACAAGATCATACGCTGCTTTCCGGACGCGGAGATCCTGGTAAACAACGCTGGAATTTTTGAAGTAAAGCCGTTTGAGCACATCGACGACGATGACTGGAAGCGTTTTTTCGAAGTCAACGTCCTGAGTGGAGTAAGACTCAGCCGCCACTACCTGCCGGGAATGAAAAAGCGCAATTGGGGGCGGGTTGTGTTTATTTCGAGCGAGAGCGCGTTGCAGATTCCGGCTGAGATGATTCACTACGGAATGACTAAGACCGCGCAACTAGCAGTCGCGCGCGGCCTGGCCGAGACAACGGCAGGGACAAACGTAACCGTCAACTCGGTGCTGCCGGGACCGACCGCGTCGGAAGGAGTGGAAAGGTTCGTCCATGAGCTTGCGGTGGAGCAGAAGACTGACGCTGCAGCGGTCGAACGCGAGTTCTTTCGCGCCATGCGCCCCACATCGCTGTTGAAACGCTTCGCGAGGCCGGAGGAAGTTGCTGCGCTGGTGACGTTTGTGTGCAGCTCACTCTCCTCGGCGACAAATGGAGCAGCCTTGCGTGTGGATGGTGGGGTCGTGCGGTCAATTGTGTGACCAGCGAGTGGAGCTTTCCCAGATGGCGTGAGAACCAGGGACCGCCATGCTTTTTAGCGACCGCCGTCTTGCGGCGCACCGCTAGGTACAGGGAGAGAAATATGCGAGAAATGGATTCGACAATCCCGGATCTCTGAAATTTGTCCAGAACATATCTGTCGACCCTCATGTTTTCCGTGCGGACGACTCAAGCGAGAATGGCGGCAAACATGGTGGGCCAGGCCCGCCGGCTTCCAGAACGTTTGGTCACGTTCCAAGCAGGTTGATTTGCAGTTTCTGGTAGCCGTGTTCGCGCGCCCACAGGTCTAAAGGCATTGTTGCCAACTCATCTACAATGGCAACTGCCAGCCCAGTTTTCGTCAAATCGATACTCTTCAGATAGGTATGGCATGTGTCGCATACATCCACTCGGACGTGCGCGATCTCGGGCGCTGAATAATATGCCATCTGCGGTTCTCGTTCTTCTCCGCACGCCGGGCAATAAATTCGTCGAAAAGCCCATTCGTGAGCGCAAAGCATGCAAATCAGGGACTTTTTCGCACCGTCGCCTTCACTCCGCAATACGCCGACGGCAGGTTTGCCGCCGCAAAGCGGACACGTCGACGGAGTTCCGTCCACGATCGTGACTTTGCGGTGATCCGCTAGATATTCGGCATACGGCTGGAGAAAAATCCACGCGAGCACTCGATCGGAGTAAGCTGCAGCGGACCGATCGGGAGAATGGTCTTGTTCGGCGTCAGCCGAGCCGCCAGCCAAATCCGGATCTCTGTACCAGAAGTCTTCAATCGCGCGCTGCCATGCCGCCGATCCCTTCATCGCCAGAGTGGCGGCGGCTTGGGCCAGCGGCGTGGGCGCAATCTTCTGAATTACCGATAGAAATCCCGGAAACTTGGGAAGCAGAAGAAAAAAATCTAACTCATTCCGCAGGGGGCGATCAGAAGAAATCTTCGGCGAATCCGCAAGGGCTTTCTGAATCTCGCAGTAAACGCCCTTCTGAAATGTTGCAACGCGGGCGTAATAACGCAGTCCTTCTGCCGAGAATGGATAAGACAAGGCTAGTTCGTTGGCGCGGCGAATACGGCGATCCCACTTCGCATCGGTCATTTCCGCTCGGCCGAGTTTCGGAGGAGTTGCTCATACCACGTGTCGTGGTGCTTCTTGGCCCAGGCCCGCGACACGTCGCCGCGAATGACGGAGCCAAAAGCGCCGCGTTCCATCGCAGTACCCATGTAGACGTGGATGATAAAAAGCGCGATGGTAGCGAGCGCGCACACGGGATGTACGAACACGGCGGCGAGACGCAGGAACCGCAAGTTCCAGGGGATGTACTGAGGGAGCCACAGAATCAACCCGGAAAGCAGAAGCACGATACCGTTCCAGAAGAAGCCCCAGAACAGCAACTTCTGGCCGGGGTTGAAGCGGTCGGCGGAAGGAATCTGATCGTCCTCGTTGCGAATGTAATGTCCGATCGAAGCCCACCACGCCTTGTCGGAAGGCGTTTCCTTCATCTGCCGGTGCCACATACTGTACATCAGCGAGACCCCGACGACGAAGGCGAGGCCGAACCACGGATGCAACTCGCGAGAAATCGTTGCCCCACCGAGAATCACGGCGATCCAATAAAGCCACGGGCTCCAGAAGGCCAGACCGGTCAGGAGGAGGTACAGATAGGAGAACCCCGCCAGCCAATGCACCAGCCGCTCGCGAAAGGAATAGCGCAGCACGCGTCCGTTCGGCAGGAGATAAGGTTCGCTGCTCATTCGGTTCCTCCGTGAGACTCCTGCTCGTCTTCCTTTACGACCTTCGGGCCGAATCGCAAATAATGAATGAAAACGCCGACCGCCCCGAAGATAATCCCAAAATTCCCAATCCATTTCAGCGGCCCTTTCCACAGCCGCACCGACAGAGGGATGCGCGGATCTTTCGGCAGTCCGCCGTACAGCTCCGGATTCTTCGCATCGTGCAGGACATAGATCACGTGGGTTCCGCCCACTCCGGCCGGATCATAGACTCCCGCATCCTGGAATCCGGAGTTTGTGCGAAGTTGCTCGGCACGTGTCTCCGCCAATTCCTTCATTTCCGACTTCGTTCCAAAATGCAGGCAGCCCGTAGGGCAGGCCTTGATGCACGCTGGTTCGAGCCCCACCGAAACGCGGTCGTTGCACAGCGTGCACTTGAAGACTTTGCGCGACGGAGGATCAAATTTCGGAATGTTGAACGGACAGCCGGTCATGCAATACCCGCAACCGATACAATTTGCCTCCTGGAAATCTACGATGCCGTTGGCATACTGAACGATGGCGGCGTCCGCCGGGCAGGCCGCGAGGCAGCCCGGATCGGCGCAATGCATGCACTGGTCTTTGCGCATGAGCAGCATCATGGTGCCGTCGGCACGCTCATGCTCATTGAACTTGATCAGGTTCCAGTAATTCCATGCCGTCTCGGGCATCGTCTGGTAACTGTTGTCGAAGGTGGTTTCGCTGAACGTGTAACCGTTCCATTCCAGGCAGGCTACTTCGCACGCTTTGCAGCCAATACACGTGGTCGTGTCGACCAGCTTGCAAACCTGGAATTCACGGTTCAGACCTTTACCGGGGACGACGCCGGCGTGACCGGAGATTCGGATTAGCTCTGTTGCCGCCTGGCTCATGGTCGCTCCCTACGCCTTCTCAACTTTCACTAAGAAGCCTTTGGATTCAGGGGTGTGGGCATTCGGGTCGGTGACAGCGGGCGTCAGCAGATTTGCCGGTGTCCGCGCATTTCTTCCTTCATCCTCGCCGATCCCGCGGAAGCCCTGGTGAATCGGCAACCCGATCTGATAGACCTTCTTGCCGTCGATCATCATCGGTTTCAGGCGGCGAGTGACAAATGCCTTCGCGATGTAGGTTCCGCGCGCGCTGATGACCTTGATCTTGTCCGTTCCACGAATTCCCTTTTCGTCCGCCAACTCCACCGGAATCTCCACGAACGGTTCCGGGATGAGCTGCACGTTCATCGGATTATTTTTTGTCCAGTAATGATATTGCTCGGTCAGCCGGTAAGTGGTGCAGACAATGCTGTACTCTTCAGGCGATCCAAACTTATCGAACGGCGTCCTGAACTTCTTCACCAGCGGATTATTCGACTGGTCGGGGTGCAGCGGATTCCTAATCGGGCTTTCGATCGGTTCGTAATGTTCGGGGAATGGGCCGTCCGCCAGCACACCGATTGGAGCGAATAATCGCCCGATACCCTCGGGATTCATGATGAAAGGGCCCATGTGATCTTTGGGGTTGGAGTCGGGCTTGAAGTCGGGCACATCGTTGCCGACCCACTTTCCCGCCGATTCGCTCCACCAGATCTGTTTGCGATCGGGGTCCCACGGCTTGCCAGCGGTGTTACAAGAAGCGCGGTTGTAAAGCACTCGCCGGTTGGCCGGCCACGACCACGCCCAGTTTGGATAAACGCCCATCCCCGACGGATCCTCTGTGCCTCGCCGCTGGATCTGCGATCCGGCCTCGGTCCACATGCCGGAATAAATCCAATTGCCGCACGTCGTAGTGCCGTCGTCTTTCAACCACGCAAATCCGGGCAACTGCTGGCCCGCCTTGATCACCTGTCCTGTAGCGTCGTCTTTCAGGTCGGCGAGAGCTTTACCGTTAATTTCCATTGCCACTTGAGAAAGCGGTGGATGAGCCGCGTCCGCGTACGCCCAATTCAGATTCAGAATAGGGTCAGGAAATTTTCCGCCGTCTTTCTTGTAGAGGTCACGAACCCGCAGGAAAATCTGCGCGATGATGTCCTGGTCGAGCCGCGCTTGGCCCGGAGGTGGAACGGCCGCATATTTCCATGTTACCCACCGTGCGGAGTTCGTCATGCTGCCATCTTTTTCGGCAAAGCCCGCGCAGGGCAGGCGGTAAACCGTGGTCTTGATGTTTTTTTGTTCTTCGGTCGTAATTCCCGGCGCTCGCCAGAATTCGCTGGTCTCGTCTTCGTAAATTTCGCCCACCACCAGCCAGTCGGCCTTTTTTAGTGCGTTGATGTTCTTGTTCGTGTCCGGGCCGATCATTACGCCGTTCATTCCGAAGGCCAACATGCCTTTGATCTTGTCGTTGTACATGTCGTCCCAGATATGGGTCCAAGAGCAATCCTGTCCGGGCTTGGGCAAATAATCGAAGCCAAATCCGTTCTCCTTCGCGGCAGCGTCGCCATACAGCGACTTCAGCAACGACACCATGAATTTCGGCGTGTTCGCGTAGTAGTTCATCGAATTCCACGGCGAGGGCTTAGACGCCGTCGGCGTGGTGCGCTTCAGATACGTCGCCAAATCGACGTCGTCCGGAACCGGCCCTTTCAGGTAGCCGGGCAGCGACTCGTACAGGCCCGCCATATCTGTCGCGCCCTGAATATTCGAATGACCGCGAAGGGCGTTCACGCCGCCGCCGGCCCTGCCGACATTGCCGAGAAGCAGTTGAATCATCGCGGCGGTGCGGATGATCTGCGTCCCGAAAGTATGCTGCGTCCAGCCCACCGCATAAATGATGGTTGCGACCTTCTTCATGTCGCCGTCTTTGCGGACTGAGGTAAACAGATCGACAGCCTTAAGGTACTGGTCCTTCGGGATGCCCGTAATCCGTTCAACGGCTTCGGGGGTGTAGCGGGAATACTGCTGCTTCATCAATTGGAAGACGCAACGCGGATGCTGCAACGTGAGGTCGTAGGCGACATTCGGGGGCAGCGCAGGCGGAGGTGCAAGTGTCGCCGGATGACTTGCATTGCCTGGCATAGCGGATGTTGGCGGTGCGGGAGCCGCGTGCGCAGAAGCCGTAGCGGCATCCGTTTTGCCGCTGAAGTCTCCGCCCTCTTCGTAGTTCCACGTGGTCTTGTCGTAGGTGCTGGACGCCGCGTTGAATCCGGAGTACAGGCCGTCTTCGGGAAGTTTGAAGCCCTCCTTAACAATGAAGGCCGCGTTGGTGTAGTTGACGAGATATTCTTTGGCGATCCGGTTGTTCTCGATGGCATAGCGGATCAGTCCGCCGAGGAATGCAATGTCGGTGCCGGCGCGAATCTGTACGAAGAGGTCGGCGGTAGCGGAGGTGCGCGTAAATCGAGGATCAACGGAAATGAGCTTGGCGTTGCGGTTGCGCTTGGCCTCCATCGCCCACTTGAACCCACAAGGGTGGTTTTCGGCCGGATTCCCGCCCATGATCAACATCATGTCGGTGTTCTTGATGTCGATCCAGCCATTCGTCATGGCTCCGCGTCCGAATGTTGGTCCCAAACTTGAGACCGTGGGTCCGTGTCAAACCCGGGCTTGGTTTTCTAAATAAACCAAGCCCAACCCCCTCATGGCCTTGACGGCCAGAAAATTGAATTCATTTGTATCCGTGCAGCCGCCGATGAACGAGATGCCTTCGCAACGATTCACCGTGCGGCCGTTCGCATCCTTTTCCACAAAGGAGCTATCGCGCGTTTTTTTTGTTAATTGCGCGATCTCATCCAGAGCGTCGTCCCAGGAAATGTCCTGCCAGTCGGTTGCGCCCGGGCGCCGGACTTGCGGCTTCGTAAGCCGCCGCGGGTTAAGCATGTCCTGTTCGAGCGAAGAGCCCTTGGGGCACAGCGTTCCACGGTTAGTGGGATGATCAGGATCGCCTTCGACGTGGATCACTTGCGGCGTGACGTTCTTTGCCCGATCACCAATCGTGTAGATGAGGACGCCGCATCCGACCGCGCAATAGGGACACGTCGAGCGCGTTTCGGCCGCGCGTGCAATCTTGAGCTCTTTGAGCTGCGCGTAAGCGGGCTGGAGGTCAAACCCAAAGATGGTGGCGCCGACTGCGCCTACCGTTGCTGCCTTGAAGAAATCTCTGCGGGACTGTTGCATCGGAATAATCTCCGTGTGTGTCCGAGAGTCGAAAGACTTTCAGACTTTCTAGTCTTCGATCCTTAGGTTTGTCAAGGGGAAGCCATTGTTCAATGGCGAGCTCACGGGAAACTGTCTCAGTCCTGAAATTTGCGACTCGGAGACAGGTGCCTGTGTTACCCGCTGGAATGAATCGGCAATCCACTAGCAACCCGTTCGCCACTCGCAGTTGGTCCCGATAAGCGCCCTTGTTTCCACGAATAGACTAGTTCCTCGTCGGTGGGCAGGCCGGAAGTGATAGGCGCAATCCCCAAGCACGACTGACGGATAATCACTCGAAAACCGTATTCTTCTTGGCTTCTGGCCCGTCTTGGGTGCCGGTCGTGTACCAGATTTCATCTCGTTGCACTAACACCAGCATGCAAGGACTGGGGATTTTCAGAGCCCATCAAATTGCCAAAAGCACGATTCTAAGTGCGCGCCGCTAAGGTAGAGCGTGTCGATCGCTGGACGCGGCGTCCATCCGCAGACACTTCTCTTTGATTTCGCCCCCGACAGAGGTTCGGGCTGATTTGAAAGTTGCCTGTATTCAAGTACTTCGCCGAGCGGCGGAGCATCGCGACCTGGCAAAGAAGGTGCGAATGCGTAGAAGGCGTGGTTTGGGCGATGGCGCTCAACAGCCACGGGAGGCGGGCTGCGACTGCAGGGTTGGAGACCGAACTAGCGCTCTGTGTAGGAGCAGGTCACCCTGCGCTGCCAGGAAGACAAGGTCATGGAGCTAGGTCTTTACAGCTTTGCAGATGTCCAACGGGATCCGAATAGCGGCGCGCTCGGATCGACGGCCGACGCCATGCGCAATCTGCGCGAGGCCATCGCCTTGGCCGATGCCGTGGGGCTCGACTACTTCGGCGTTGGCGAACACCACACGTATGAGATGCCGGCCTCCGCTGGAGCGGTGATTCTCGCGTCTGCCACGTCGATTACGAAGAGAATCAAACTCGGCAGTGCGGTCACTGTGTTGAGCACGGACGACCCGGTGCGAGTCTATCAGCAGTTCGCGACTCTGGATGCGCTGTCCAACGGCCGTGCCGAGATCACCGCTGGTCGTGGCTCTTCGACCGAATCGTTCCCGCTGTTCGGGTACAGCCTTGCCGACTACGACGAGCTGTATGCCGAGAAGCTCGACCTCTTGCTCAAGATTAACGAGTCGAACCCCGTTACCTGGCGCGGGAAGCATCGACCGCCTCTCGATAGCGCCTGGGTGGTCCCGCGGCCGGAACGGGGACACCTGCCGATCTGGTTGGGCACGGGCGGGAATCCCCGCTCTTCGATGCGAGCGGGGTATCTGGGCTTACCGATTTCCTACGGCATCATCGGCGGCCAGCCCAAGCGCTTCGCGCCGCTGGCGGAGCTCTATCGACGCGCGGCTCGTGAGGCGGGCGTCCCCGAGGCCAACATCAAGATATCGGTGGCGAGCCCCGGCTTCATCGGCGACGACGCCAAGGCGGCGAAGGATCTATGGTCGCGACATTGGACTGCACTGATGGCGAGCCTTGGAGAGATTCGTGGATTTGCCCCGCCCAGCCGAGCCCAGTTTGATCACGATGCGAACCGCGATGGAGCGCTATTCGTGGGTGACCCTGAGGAAATCGCCGAGCGCATCGTCGCGCTGCACAAGAGGCTCCGGCACATGCGGCAGTTCTTCCAGATGGATGTCGGACATCTTCCGCACAAGGAGTTCCTGCATGCCATCGAACTGCTAGGCACAAAGGTCAAGCCGCTCGTCGACGCAGAACTTCGCTTGGCGGACTCTCACCCGGAGGTAGTCGATGTCCGGTAATCCGATCCGCACCGTCGGGATTCTCGCTGCCGAGCGCGTGGGTCCAGCGCTCGCGCGGCAAGCGGCTGGCACTGGCGAACCAGCGCTCGATCTGGTTCAGCTAGGACGAACTGGTGGGCGTGAGGTGCAGACGATACCGAGGTCGCGCCGCTTGCAATAGCTTGTCAGCAAATCGACACGCCGTCGAAATTTGGACAAGACTTGGCTTTCCGAACCGCGATTAGTTGCTGTATCCGTCTTACTCTCAACACCAATTCCGAAATTCACAGCACCCAGAAGATGGTAAAGCGCGTGCATGAGTCTCACATTGACGATGTTTGACGTCTTCACCTATCGAATCGAGCTAAGAGAGGAAATCGTGATCGATCGAATCGGCAGAAAGCTCGTAATCTATGCGCTGCTCGCCGCGTGTGTCGGCGTACCAACAATAGCCACAGCGCAATCGGATGAATCCGCAAGCGCCGGGGCCATAGGCTCCTCGCTTGCAACAAAGGCGGTGCTCGACGCCCGTTCACCAGGACGTGCTGCCCGTGGCGGCTCGGGAGTCTCGATACAGCCGGACTGGGGCAGCTCGGGGCAGAACAATCACAACACGCGTAGCGCCGCGGCCGAGCACACGATCAACGCTGGCAACGTTGGCAATCTGAAGACCGCATGGATATTCACCACCGCCGGTGATGTCTCGGCAACGGCGACCGTAGTCAACGGGGTCGCGTACTTTCCGGACTGGGGTGGCAAGCTCTGGGCTATCGATACCAAGACCGGCAAGGCCATCTGGTCGCACGATGTCAGCGACTACACCGGAACAGCTGGCTCGGCCTCGCGGACGAGCCCGGCATACTGGAATGGCGAGTTGGTTATCGGCACCGGCAACCTGATGACCCCCAACCTCAGCCCGGCGTTCGAGATCGGCATCAACGCCCGTACCGGTGCGATGCTCTGGCGTACCCAGACCGACGAAAACCAAGCCGCTATCATGACTGGATCAGCAACGATCGACAGCGGCATCGTTTACACAGGAGTCTCCTCCAAGACCGAGCACACGACGATTACGCCAACATTCCGCGGCTCCGTGGAGGCGCTGGACGCGCGCACCGGCAAGATCCTGTGGAAGACCTATATGGTGCCCGCTGGTTTCAACGGTGCCGCCGTGTGGAGCAGCCAACCAGTCGTTGACCACAAAACGGGCATGCTGTACGTCACCACCGGCAACAGCTACTCGGTCCCGAATGGGTACTGCGTGAACCCGGGACAAACGAATTGCAAGCGGCTGCCACCCGACGCCTACATTGATAGCATTGTGGCTCTCCGCTTGACCACCGGCAAGATCGTGTGGGCCCATCACACCCTGACAGCGGACACCTGGACGATGGCCAACCCTAACGCCTCGCCGGACTTCGATTTCGGCGCCGACCCGAATCTCTACACCACGACGATTGAAGGCAAAAGGACCGATGTGCTGGGCGCGGGCCAGAAGAGCGGCATGTACTACGCGCTAGACCCCGCGACCGGCGAGGAGATTTGGGCGACGCAGGCCGGCCCGGGCGGAGTGCTCGGGGGCATCGAGTGGGGCACATCCGCTGACGGCGAACGCATCTACGCAGCTATCACCAACGGCAGCCACAAGACGTACACCTACACTACCTACGATAGGCAGGAGAAGACCACGAGCGGCGGCCTATGGACAGCGCTGGACGCAGCCACCGGAAAGATTCTCTGGCAGACCGCCGATCCGCAGGGTTCCGGGTACATCACAGATGGCTTTGTCTCTAGCGCGAATGGCGTGGTTTACGCCGGCTCTTCGGGTGGGAATTTCTATGCCATGGACGCAACGACCGGTCAGATCAAGTGGACCTTCCCCAGCGGCGGAGCCGTATGGTCAGGCGCGGCAATTGTGGACGGCGTCGTTTACTGGGGCAGTGGATACGACACTCGGGAACGCAAACTGCCGTATGACGGCAACAACAACAAGTTCTACGCGTTCTCGCTCAACGGGCGCTAACCTGTGCTGCAGACACACGGACCGATCACCAGGAGGATGATAGTCGTGAGCAAAGCCGCTACACGGAAGGTCACAGTTCTCGCGATCCATTGTCTCGCGACGACTTTCTTGCTCGCGGACGCCGCCTCTGGACCTTCGAGCCCAACGAACATATTCCGTCCCGACTCAACTCCGGCACAATCGATCTACGGGCTGTCTCTTTTCGTACTGGCGATTACGGCAGCAGTGTTTGTCCTCGTATTCAGCTTGCTCGCTTACGCAGTAATCAAATTCAGAGAGCGGGCTCACGACGACAAGCGGGAACCCCCGCAGGTTTACGGCAGCTCCCAAGTAGAAACAGCTTGGACGGTAATTCCAGTTCTGATTGTCTTAGTTTTGTTCCTGGCGACAGCCCGAGTAATTGCGAACGTACAGGAAGCTGCCAAACCTCATGATGCCATCGAAGTCACTGTCATCGGCCATCAGTATTGGTGGGAGTATCGCTACCCCGGCCTCAACGTTGTAACTGCGAATGAACTGCACGTACCGGTAAGTGACCCGGCACACCCAACTCCGACTTTCCTCACGCTGCTTTCCGCGGATACGGATCACAGCTTCTGGGTACCACGTCTTGCAGGGAAGACGGACCTCATACCCAATCATCCGAATAGTATGTGGATCGATCCGCACGAAACCGGTGTTTATGTCGGACAATGCGCACAATACTGCGGAGTCCAGCATGCCAAGATGCTCCTCCGCGTTTATGTCGAAACGCGTGCGGACTTCGATCGATGGATCGAACATCAACGTCAATCCGCGGCCGCCTCTGACGCTGCGTCTCAAGGAAGAATCGTCTTCGAGACCAGCCCGTGCCTAGTCTGTCACAGAGTGTCAGGCATAGCCGGGAATGGACAGTTCGGACCCGATCTAACGCACCTGATGAGCAGAGATACGATCGCTGCCGGGGCGGCGCTCAACACGCCTGAAAATCTCCGCAAGTGGATTCGAGATCCCAGCTCCATCAAACCTGGAACCACGATGCCCGCCTTTCAGTTGAGTGACCGGCAGATAGATGAACTCACAGCGTACCTCGAGACTCTTCATTAGGTAAGGGAGAACGGCCGATGTTGAGTGAATCCATAGCGTTATCCGAGACAGTGGCTGCACGCCGTCCGCTGCTGGACAAGGTCTACGGATGGTGGAGCAAACTTTTGTGCGTAGCTATGCTGATCGGCCTGCAATCCACTTCCATGTTCGGTCAGAGCCACGTTTCAGAACCAGCCGTCAACCTCGGCGACACCAGCTTTCTCGACGCACTAGGAGGCCCGGGATTCGTCCTGGAGCAGATTGGGGATGGCGCGCATGACGGAACAATCACTGATTCATCCGGAAACGCTGTGCCGGACGCGGGTACGGTGAACAGCATCAGCGGTTTGACACATTTTGCATGGCTGAGCCCTAAGAAATTTCTCGGAGGCTGGTACGGAGTGGAAGTTGTCCTCGCAGCAGCGCATGTGAATGCCGGAGCCCAGGGCGAGGCGGGAGGTTTGGGTCCCGCGACGGTATCGCCATTCATTCTGCAATGGCCCGAACATCGAGTTTTAGGCATGGCAATCGACCAGCGCGCAGACGTCGATTTCGACCTGCCTACGGGGCAATATTCGCGCACGTCTAGCGTCAACATCGGGAACAACACCTTCACCGTTCATCCTTATTACGTGATCACCGCGTTTCCGGCAAAACGGCTTGAAACGAGTTGGCGGGTTCACTATCTCTGGAACTCGACAAACAATAGTCCTCCAATAAGCACAGGGGCACAATCCACTCAGGCCGGTCAGATCATTCATTTCAACGCAACCCTTGCGTACAACCTTTGGAAAGGCCTATGGATCGGCCCTAACGCCTACTACCTCAAGCAGATTTCCGACGGGAAGGTTAACGGTGTGGCGCTCCACAACTCGCCTGAACAGGTGGGAGCGATAGGGCCCGGAATGGTTTGGAACAGCGGAAGTTGGTTCTTTTATGCCAACGCGTATCAGGAGTTCGGGGCGGAAAATCGCGCTACGGGTCATAAGCTGGTGCTGCGAATCGAAAAGACCTTTCCGTGGCCGAGATAGATGAACTCACAGCGTAGTTGGAGACCCTTCATTAAATAGGAAGAGAGGAGAACGGCGGATGTCGAGCGATTCAACAGCGTTATCCGAGACCGGGGCTGCACGCCGCTCGCTTCTGGGAAAGGTTTACGGATGGTTGACCACCGTCGATCATAAACGGCTCGGCATCTTGTACATCCTGCTTGCCCTCGCTTTCCTCGTCATCGGCGGCATTGAAGCTACGATCATGCGGATCCAGCTTATCCGGCCGCATAACGATTTCGTCTCGCCGCAATTCTTCAACAGGATGTTCACGATGCATGGAACCACGATGATTTTCTTCGTGGCCATGCCTCTTGTTTTCGGATTCGCAAATTACATGGTTCCGCTGATGATCGGCGCGCGAGACATGGCTTTCCCTCGTCTGAACGCATTTAGCTTTTGGATGACGGCGTTTGGTGCTTTGATCCTTTACTCGAGTTTGTTTGGCGGTACCGGATTTCTCGATGGCGGAAATGCACCCGACGTCGGATGGTTCGCTTACGCGCCCCTGACGTCGCTGATGTTCTCGCCAGGCCATAGCTCGGATTTCTGGACGCTGGGACTGTTGCTTTCCGGCATTGGCAGCGTCGGAACAGCCATTAATATCGTGACTACTATTCTGACCATGCGGTGTACCGGGATGACACTCGGGAGAATGCCGCTCTTCGCTTGGCTCAACCTGATCATGGGGTTCCTGGTGGTTATGGCCCTCAGTACGCTCACAGCAGCGCAGCTGATGCTGCTCATCGACCGTTATCTCGGCGGTCACTTCTTTGACACCGCGGCCGGCGGCTCAGCGGTTCTCTGGATGCACTTCTTCTGGATATTTGGGCATCCCGAAGTTTATGTACTGATCCTCCCTGCCTTTGCGATCGCTTCGGAAATAATTCCAGTCTTCTCCCGCAGAGTGATCTTTGGTTACCCAGTCATGGTTGGGGCTACCATCGCCATCGGATTCGTAAGCATGAGCGTGTGGGCCCACCACATGTTTGCGGTCGGAATGAACTCAATGGCGAATACCTTTTTTGTGTTTACGACGATGGCGATCGCAGTGCCGACGGGAATTAAGATTTTCAACTGGCTGGCGACCATGTGGGGCGGGAAGATTCAGTTCAGAACGCCGATGCTCTTCTGCATCGCGTTTCTGTTCCAGTTCCTGGTCGCAGGCTTAACCGGTGTCATGTTGGGCTCTGCGCCTTTCAATTGGCAGCTTACCGGTTCGTACTTTGTGGTCGCGCACTTCCATTACGTGATCGTCGGCGGAATCCTCTTTTGCATATTTGGCGCTTTCTATTACTGGTTTCCAAAAATGTCGGGAAGGATGCTGAACGAGAATCTCGGAAAATTGCACTTTTGGCTTCTCGTGGTCGGATTTCATCTCACTTTCGATTTCATGCACATACCAGGCATTCTTGGAATGCCTCGGCGAATCTACACCTACGAGCCAGGCCGGGGTTGGGAGATATGGAATCTCATCGTCACGATTGGTGTAGTTCTTCAGGCGGCGGCGATGCTGGTCTTCGCAGGGAACTTGCTGTGGTCCTACTTCAGGGGAGAAAAGGCTGGGATCGATCCATGGGACGCGTGGACTCTGGAGTGGTCCACCGACTCACCTCCAGCGGCCTACAACTTCGCAGCGATACCTGTCGTCAACAGCCGCCGTCCGCTTTGGGACCTCAAGCACCCGGAGGACCCGGACTGGAAATATGAACCCGCAGGACCAATCACAGATACACAACCCGAACCCGATCCCATCGTAATGTTGCCTGCAAATACTCTATGGCCGATCGTCTTAGCGCTCGGCCTCGCATTGGCTTTCACGGGTTTGGTCACCACGGCATTCGTTAGCATCCTTGGAGCAATATTGGCTTTATGCGGTTGTCTCGGATGGGCCCGAGACATCTTCCCCCACGAGAAGATGGAATCTGTCCCGACACTCATCACGGCTCCTGTCTCTACGGATCGGTCGGAAATCACTCAGACTCATCAGACGACCGGCCAACAGCATCGATCGCGGTTGCCACTTGAGATCCACCCAATATCGGCGGGAATCAGAGGAGGCTTGGCGGGAGGCTTCGTCGATATATGTCTGGCGATGATTTGGGGAGTGTTCAGCCACAATAGCGTTTGGTATCCCGCAAACCTTCTAGCCGCCGGATTCTTCCCGGAGAGAGTGACGATGCCTCAACTCATGGCTTTCCATTGGGACGCGTTCCTGATAGGAACTGCGATTGTCGTGTTTGCAGCTGTGCTGATCGGACTCTTGTATGGCGCTGTACTACCGATGTTTCCGCGACACCCGATTTTGCTGGGCGGCGTCGCAGTGCCACTGATTGGGTCAGGATTTGTCCACAGTATTCTCGGAGCAACGAATCCGGTTTTGAGCGAAAGAATCGACTGGCTCTGGTTTGTCGCAATTCATATAGCAGCTGGCACGGTGGCCGGATTCGTGGTTTCCCGCAGTGAACGTATACGGACATGGCAGCACATTCCATTCTTGGATCGAGCGGGCATTGAAAAGGATGAGTTGATCGACAGGTCCGGGGGGTCCAATGCCTGAGACTTCCAGGTTGCGGCGTAAAACAATCCTGTTTGCTGGCATCGTGATGATGTTCCTGGGGGGCTGCTCACAAGAACATTCACACCTCCAGGTGACGGGATTCACGCAGGCTGACGTTAAGCGTGGCGAATATGAAGCCGAAGTCTTTGCCTGCCAGGACTGCCACACAATTCGCCAAGCCGACGGTCGTCATCTGGACCAGAGACTGCTTTTCGCCGGTGGCTTGCCCATCCCGGGCCTGGAAGGAAGCTTCGTTTACAGTGCGAACGTCACGATTTCAAGCCAGTATCCAGCGCAGGTTCTCGACGATACGATCCGCGGGCGCTTGATGTACAAGTTCAGGATGCAAACCCAGCTATATAACGGCATGTCTGCCGACGATATGCGTGATCTCGTTGCCTACCTCAAGACGCTCCGGCCCATCCTTCATCGTCCATTGCCTGACGATCGCCTTCCTCCAGGTTTCGTTATGCCGGCGCCAAACCCCCGCGAACCCATTCCGGAGCACGAACCGCCTGTCGGAACAATCGAACGGGGCAGATACTTGTCAAAAATGTGTGGCTGCCAGGAATGTCACTCGCCGCGGACCGCGGGCGGCGGTTACGTCCAGGGACAGCTGTTTCAGGGAGGAGGGTTGCAAATGCCACTGCCCGATGGGCATCTTCTAATTGCCCCGAATCTCACGCCAGATCGGGAAACGGGAATCGGCGCGTGGTCGGATGACGAAATCATTCGAGCGGTTCGGACTGGCGTTGCACGGGATGGCAGACAACTCAATCCCGCTATGCCGTATTTGACGGCTTATCGCGATATGACCGATCAAGACGCCAAAGATCTTGTGCGGTTTTTGCGTACCGTCGAACCAGCAAGGAGATCTTGGCCATCGAGTCAATAACACGAGTCAATAACAACGGGAGAGACGATGACGAATAATGCGGACACGATGATTAACAACGCGACCATCCCGTGGGAGTTTCCTCAACGCGCACGTGTCGGGATGTTCGGCCTGATCGCGGCAGAGTCCGCGATCTTCACGATCTTCGTTGTAGCGTACCTCTTCTATTTGGGAAAGAGTCTGACGGGACCTACGCCGAAAGAAGTTCTTGACGCACCTGTTTTTTATACCATTTGTTTGCTTTCCAGCAGTCTCACGATCCACCTGGCCGTCAGGCGCCTTCGTCAAGGCAACGCTTTTGCTTTCGCAATCTGCTGGTTGGCGACAATTGCGCTGGGAGGAGCCTTTCTCTGGGGCACCGCCAGCGAGTGGCATCGCTTGATTTACGAGAAGGGCCTGACCATCCATACGAACTTGTTTGGAACAACTTACTACTCACTCGTGGGGCTGCATGGCTTTCACGTGTCAGTGGGCCTGATCTTTCTGTCGGCAGTTATGGTCCTCGCGCTTCTGGGTTTCGTTAAGCAGCAACACGCGGAGCGATTAGATGTGTTGTCTCTTTATTGGCATTTCGTGGATACGGTGTGGGTCGTTGTATTCACTGTTGTATACATCATCGGGCGATGAGTAATGATCGAGTCCGTCGAAAGGCGTTCCAAATGTCCTCTGCGATGCACGGCAGCACAACATCATGGTCCGTCTTCACCGTTGTTGCTCTTGTCGTGGTTGCGTTCATTTATTTGCGAGGCTGGTATCGCCTCAGAAACGTTCGTCAGAGGGAAGCAAACGTATGGCGTGCTTTGGCTTTTCTAAGTGGAGAACTGTTATTGGCCGCAGCCGTTGCTTCACCTCTCGCGCGTTTAGATCATCACTGGCTCACCGCCCATATGATGCAGCATCTGGTGTTGATGACACTCGCCGCTCCATTGATCCTGTTGGGACAGCCAGCCCTCATGTTCCGGAACAGTCTGCCCGAGCACCTTGATACCACTACGCTGCATTCGTTACTACGGTGCAAACCGATCCATCATTTGGCGATCTACGAAGTTGGGCGCGTTCTCGCCAATCCGGTTTTTTGCTGGCTCGCGGGTACCGTCTGCGTTATCGCATGGCACGTTCCCGGCGTCTTCGATCTATGTCTCCAATCCAAAGTTTGGCATGACTTCGAGCAGGCAAGTTTCTTCGTTGCCGGGCTGCTTTTCTGGTGGCCTGTCGTCCAACCGTGGCCAAGTATCGCGAGGTGGCATCGGTGGTTTGTTCCCCTGTATTTGTTCCTCGCCACGATACCGTGCGATGCGCTCTCGGCATTTCTCGCTTTTTGCGGTCGCGTCGTCTATCCCACATACGCATCTAGCCCTCAGCTCCTCAATGCTTCAGCGCTGAGGGACCAGGAACTCGCCGGCGCCATGATGTGGGTTTGGGTGACCTTCGCTTATCTCATTCCTGCTGTCGTCATCACCATGCAGATACTCTCTCCAGCGAATACGTCCAGGCGAGAACAAATTCGAGCCGCGTGGCCCACACCCATGGGTTCGCCAAGTGGTCCGCAGATTCACGCTATCAGCTATGAAGCGCACCGCAAGATTCATTCTCTGCTTACCGATCACGACAAAGAACTGGAAAAGACGATTCAGCAACGCAAGTATGATGGTCGATAAAACAGGTGAGCTGC
>Ga0209038_10000241_pt1 | contig 17713 bp, 12 predicted proteins | sample BogFormECP03_OM3_FD_188237 | JGI IMG/M metagenome (GOLD analysis project Ga0209038, IMG submission 188237) | Bog forest soil microbial communities from Calvert Island, British Columbia, Canada - ECP03_OM3 (SPAdes) (version 2) | ecosystem: Environmental > Aquatic > Freshwater > Wetlands > Bog ...
CCGCCTCTTCGAGCCAGCGCCAACCAGCTTGCGAAAGCGCATCCTGCCAACTAGACGCGCCATCAACGATTCCGAGGCTCGGAACTTCGAACTATCATCCGAAACGTGACCAGGGCTGCCCATGCTCACCTACCCTTTGGGCTTCCACATCTCGAGAACTCTCTTGAATTCTGGTTCGTCATGCAATGACGCCAAATCCGGATCCCTCGATGCCCATTCAAAATCGCTGAAGCCCGTCTCGGCCGACTTCGCCAGCATCATTAGCGCTTCATTTTTCATTTGCATCAGGCCGTAGGTGCACGCCGCGTTGTAAAGAACATTCGGATCATTCGGGCGCATGGCCACGGCCTTCTCGAGATGCTCGCTAGCATTGCTGCGCTTGCCGAGATAGGCGTAAGTGGTGGCCAGCAGAATTCGAGCGCGTACATCTTCGGGCACCAGATCCAAGTGTTGCTCGAGAACACCAGCCTGCCTTTGGCGCAGCGCCACAGCGCGATCGATTTCGCCGCCCGCGGACAGTGCGTTGACGTAGGGAATAAATACGTTGTAATCATCGCCGGCGGCGGCCAGGGCGCGATCCATCAGACTGATGGCCTCGTCCCAGCGATCGGAGGAAAACAGCGCGCGGCCCAGAATGTCAAAGGCGCTTTCGCAGTCCGGCTTGCACTCGATGGCCATGCGCGCATATTGAATCGCTTCGTCATATTTCTGCTGCGCGTGATAAATACGGGCGCGCGCCGTCAGCGCCTCTGGAAGCTGCGGGTCCAATTCGAAGGCACGGTTGGCCGCAGCCAGGCCTTTTTCGATCCATCGCGAGTCGCGTCCATGCAATTCGAATTGCATGCCGCAGACATTGGCGATCCCCGCATGCGCCAGCGCAAAGCCCGGATCGAGCTTGATGGCGTGCTCGAACATCTGCATGGCAAATTCCAGATTTTCACGCCGCGTGTAATTCCGCCCGCGCAGGAAATAATCGTAGGCCTGTAAACTCTCGGTGGGCTTGCTGGCGATGGTTTTTTCTTCCTGAGGCGAAAGAGTGATGCGCAGCGCCTGCGTAATGCTGCGCGCGATATCGTCCTGCACCTCGAAGACGTCCTTCATTTCCCGGTCGTAGCGCTCGGCCCAAACGGAACGCCCGGTCCGCGTCTCCACCAACTGCGCGGTGATCCGCAAGCGATTGCCCGCCCGCCGCACGCTGCCGCCAAGCACGTAAGCAGCATCGAGCTGCTGCCCCACTTCCGGGCCGGTAACCGGCTTATCGCGAAACGCCGCGATAGCCGCCCGCGGAAAAACTTGCAGCGTCTTCACCTTGGCAAGCTCGGTGATGATGTCTTCCGTCATTCCATCGCGAAAATACTCGTCTTCCTTCGCGCCACTCAAATTTTCGAAATAAAGCACCGCGATCGATTTCTCAGTGCTTTTAGCCGTCCGGCCCGCGAGCACATCAGACTTCACTCGTTGCAAGTCGCTGCGCAATACAGCTGAGCTTTGGTAGCGGGTGGTGCGGTTTTTCTCGAGCGACTTTTCGATTAGCCGGCCAAGCTCCGGCGGAATTTGCGTATTGATCCGCGAAGCATCCACGGGCGCGCGATTCAGAATCGCTTCGAAAATCACCGCTGGCGTAGCTCCGGCAAACGGCTGCCTTCCGGTAGCCATTTCATACATCACCACTCCAAAAGAAAAAATATCCGAACGCGCATCCACTTCCTCGCCGCGCGCCTGCTCCGGCGACATATAGGTCACCGTTCCAATCGTAGATCCAGGGCTAGTCAAATACTCGCTAGCCTCAGCCGAAGTCCGCGTAGCCGAAGCCCCCAAAGCCTCGCCCACGATCTGCGCCTTCGGCACCAATTTCGCCAACCCGAAATCAAGCAACTTAGCCTGCTTGCGCAAAGTAATGAAAATATTGGCAGGCTTGATGTCGCGGTGAACGATTTCCTTAGCGTGCGCCGCTTCCAGCGCATCTGCAATCTGAATGGCGTATTCCAGAATCGCGTCGGTAGCCAAAGGCTGCCCGGTCATCGCGTGCTTCAGCGTATCGCCTTCGAGGTGCTCCATGGCAATGAAGTGCCGCCCCTCGAACTCGTCCACCTCATAGATAGTGCAAATATTCGGATGATTCAAAGCCGAAGCCGCCCGCGCCTCGCGCTTAAATCGCTCCACCGCCTGCCGATCCTCCGAAGTATCCTCCGGCAAAAATTTCAAGGCCACCCGGCGGCCAAGCTTAGTGTCCTCGGCGAGATAAACCACACCCATGCCACCGCCGCCAATTTTTTCCACAATACGATAGTGGGAGATAGTGCGGCCGAGAAGGGGCAGCGCGTCACTCATGTGGTTCGCCATGTTAGGCCCGCCACAATCTCAAGTCAATTCCAGTAGGGGAGGGTGCTTTAGACCCTCCCGCATTTCGGCCCTCTTTCTAACTAACCGGATCCTTCTGCCGCGTGGCTTTAACGGCCGACAAAATCCCAATCCCCAACATCACAACCGCCCCCACGACAATCCAATGCGTCGGCACATGCATCAAGTAAGCCCCATATATCAATCCACAAATCACAATCGCATATCCTGCCGCATATAAGCCGAATGACATGGCATCCCCTTATGAATCGAACCGTCTCACGCATGCAATTCAAAATCCGCGCAGCAACCAGACCCTTCTCAACGCCCTCCGTCCAAATCCGCATTCACCACTTTCGTCTCGTTCTCACTCCCCGGAGGCGACACCGCGATCCGATCCACGACCTCCTGCGCACCTGCCAAAGATTTGGCGATCCTTTCAGCCCGGTACTGGTCCGCATCAAGGATGACCTTGCCGTTGAGAGTCACAACGCCGTTCTCGCGATCCTGGCTCACGGAGACGTCGTCCAGGCCAGCTCGATCGAGCGATTTGCGAATTGTCTCGGAAACATCCGGCGACTTCACCGCTGTGACGGAGCATCCGCCAAAAATCCCTGCGGCAAACAAGGTAACGATGCATGCTGATAGCCCGAATTTCTTCATAGAGCTCCCTTGGGACCGGCATGATGATCTCGACGCGGATTCCGAGTCGAGCCCAAGACAGCTCAGCGAACTTTAAGACGTCTTGCCTTTGCAGCCGGCATGCCCGCAATGACAATCAATATCCGGCATCTTCTCCATAGCCTCGCACTCGACGCTGCAATATTTCCCCGAGGTAGTAAGGCACGAACAAATCGGATGCGCGCACTTCACGCCCGTCGCATTAGCCATAATCGTTTCTCCAGTCTGCGGATCAGAGCTGCGGACAAAAAGAGGGTGATCCACCTGCAATCGTATTCGATAGCCTAAGCCGATTCTGTACAGAAAGGCACACATTGCAAGGGAGGCCGTCTGCAGCGCCCCGAGCGCGACAGGCAGTGTCCTAATCTGACTTCGCTTGAAGATTCGTCGAGGCGAATCCGCATCCATCGCGGCGGAGCCGCGGCATCAAGGTGGCAGCCCCCGAATTCATTCGGGGGAGGAGCGCTTTAGCGCTCCGAAAAATCGCCGTCTCTAGCAATGCGCTTTAGCGCTGGGCACTTCTGAGGCAGCCGGTCACGCCGCTCGCGATATTGGCTCCAGAATCCTATCTCCAAACCAAGACACCATCGCTCGGGCACATTGAAAATCCGCCGCGAACTCCCTATCATTATCCCAACGCCGGAGTGGCGGAACTGGCAGACGCGCCGGACTCAAAATCCGGTGGCCGCAAGGCCGTGTGGGTTCGACCCCCTCCTCCGGCACCAATTCCCTATTGAATGCGCCTGTCACGTTCAAATCGGGCTTTCGGCGTGAAGCGCTTTCGGCTAATTGCAGCCTTCGCAGTTTTCTTCGCGTCTGCGTGCCACACGACCGCGCAAAGCGTAGTCACCCAGGAACTGCGCATCCCCATCAAAGGTTCGGGAACCCTCGGCCTAGACGCGGTGATGGTTCGCCCCAACGATTCCGCCCCGCATCCTTTAGCTCTTTTCACCCACGGCACCCCACGCGATTCCCACGATCGCGCCGGCATGACGCCCTTCGCAATGCAACCGCAAGCCATAGAATTCGCGCGCCGCGGCTGGACCGTCGTAATCGTCCTCCGTCGAGGCTTCGGCGAATCCGGCGGCAGCTATGATGAAGACGCCCACGCCTGCGGCCATCCCGATTTCGTAGGCGCAACCAAGGAATCCGCCAAGCAACTAAGCGAGGCAGTAGCCTATCTCTCCAAGCGCCCCGAAATTGACGCCACCCGAATCATCGGCGTAGGCGTATCCACCGGCGGCCTGGCCATGGTCGCGCTAACCGCCGATCCTCCGCCCCGATTAGTCGCCGCGATCAGTTTTGCCGGTGGACGCGGCTCGCAATCCCCAGACGTAGTCTGCAATGCCGATTCCCTGGTGGACGCCTTCGCCACTTTCGGCAAACATTCCCGCATCCCGATGCTCTGGGTGTACTCCCAAAATGATCACTTTTTCGGCCCGCAATTAGCCCAGCGCTTCTTTCACGCCTTCACCATAGCCGGCGGCAACGCAACATTCGTCCTCGCCCCGCCGTTCCGCAATGATGGCCACCACCTGTTCTCCCTCGACGGCATTCCCATCTGGACGCCGATCGTGGACGAATTTCTGAAAGCCCAGAACCTAACGTTGCGCGACACGCTACTGCCCCCGCTCGAGCCACCCAAGATCGATCCCCCAACCTGGCTACCCGAGAAATTGCGCCCCGCATTCAACAAATATCTGCTGCTGCCCCCACACAAAGCCATGGCAATTTCGGGAAGCGGCCATTTCGGTTTCAGCTTCGGGCGCGCCACCGAAAAAGAAGCTCAGGAAAAAGCCCTAGAAAACTGCAAAGAATTCGCCCCAGCCAACGACCGCTGCGAAATCGTCTTCGCAGAAGACGCCAAAACCCGCTGAAAACGTGTCGAAATTTTTCGGCACCCTCATCCCAATCGGCTTCGCGTTATTCCGCACCCTGCATTCCTTTCCGCAAACGCCGTTATGCATTCTGCTAAACTACTCGCGTCGTGCCCGATGCCACCAAATTCCGCCGTAACTCCTCTCTCTGGCTCTCCCTGATCTTCGCTGTAGCCGCCGTCCTCTGCAATCTCCTCTTCTTCCTGAGGCCACCAGCGCAGTCGGCCATCCCGTGGCTCAGCCTCGCGCTAGCCGTGGCCGCTCTACTTTTTCTTGCCCTGGGCATAAAAAGTCTTTTCACTCAACCGCGCCCCATCGGCGCAAAAATTTTCGCTTCGAGCATAGCCCTGATCGCGCTGCTCATCAGCGCCGGCGCAATATTCTTCTTCTATTCCTTCCGCGCTATCCCTGCCTCCGCGGAGGCCCCGCAACTCGGCCAGATTGCCCCCGACTTCAACCTCCCCAACACCAACGGCGCCGCAGTCTCGCTCGACACTCTCTTCTCGCCAACGCTCGGTACCGCCGCCCCGAAAGCCGTTCTCCTGATTTTCTATCGCGGCTACTGGTGACCGTTCTGCGCCCTCGAGTTGCGAGGCATCCAGCAACAACTTCCCGAATTCCAAGCCGCCGGCATCGTTCCCGTAGCGATCAGCGTCGATCCCCCGGAAGTCTCTCGCGACTTCGCCAGCAAAGCCGGACTCACGTTCCAACTCCTCTCCGATCCCGATACGAAGATAATTCGCAATTACCACCTCCTCCATTCCGGTGGCGGCCCCGATGGCCACGACATTTCCCGGCCCGCCGAATTTCTCCTTGATCCCCATCGCACCGTCCGCTGGGTCAACCTCACCGAAGACATTCGCGTCCGCGCCCGTGCCAACGAAATGCTCGCTATAGCCAAGAGTCTGCGCTAGCGGACCCCGGATTCAAGCGCCTCCAACCGTATTTCTACGCACCGTCCCATGTGCATTTCTCCCAAATCCGTGCTAGTTTCGATTCAGGAGGTACGAAGTGAAAAGATGCGGATATCGTGTCCAGGCGGAGTTTCGACGGCCCGCCGTGCCCGCAGACAGACCGTCCCGGGTTCGTTATAAGGGCCAAATATCATGACCGCCGAGCCGCTGCATCGCACAAAGCAGCATCTCCGGTTTTGTTGCGATTAGAAAGGATCTCGACTGTTTGTTTTGTTGAACTTACGAGAGATTTTAATCGTACCATGTTGCGATTAGAGATCTGAAAAATGCGCCGAATTTCCGCACCGGAACCGTGCGGCGGCAGCCGTAAAATTAGAGAGGAAACGAAGGATTCCCAAATTGACTCAGCAGCGCCACAAAACGGTAGGCGTAAAAGTAGGCAAAATCCAAGTCGGCGGCGGCGCCCCCGTCGTCGTCCAGTCGATGACCAACACCGACACGGTGGACATAGCCTCGACCGCCCGCCAATGCCTGGAGCTAGCCGAAGCCGGCTCCGAACTCGTCCGCATCACGGTAAATATCCCCGAAGCCGCCGCCGCAGTCCCGGAAATCAAGCAGCGACTCCTCGACGCCGGCTGCGATGTGCCGGTGATCGGCGACTTCCACTACAACGGCCACGTGCTGCTAACCAAATATCCGAAATGCGCGGAGTCGCTCGACAAATATCGCATCAATCCCGGCAACGTAGGCCACGGCGAGCGCCGCGACGAACAATTTTCCACCATCTGCAAAGTAGCCCGCGATCACGGCAAGCCCGTACGCATCGGCGTAAATGGCGGCTCGCTCAATCAAGAACTAGTGATGGAAAAAATGCAGGAGAACACCGACAAAGATCTCGGCCGCAGCTCGGAAGAAATCATCAACGAGTGCATGGTTCTCTCTGCTCTGCAATCCACGGAGCTAGCACTCGAAAATGGCCTGCGCAAGGACCAGATAATTATTTCATGCAAGGTGTCGCGACCAAATGATCTCCTCGCGATTTACCGCGATCTGGCATCGCGCACCGATCAACCTCTGCATCTGGGACTCACCGAAGCCGGCATGGGCACCAAAGGTCTGGTCTGGTCGTCTGCCGCAATGGGAATTCTGCTCGGCGAAGGAATCGGCGACACCATCCGAATCTCACTAACGCCGCGCCCCAACGGCGATCGCCGCGACGAAGTGTATGCTTCCTGTGAACTGCTGCAAGCTCTCGGCCTGCGCTCTTTCGCGCCAAGCGTCACCGCCTGCCCCGGCTGCGGACGCACCACCAGCACCACCTTCCAGGAATTAGCCGAACGCATTCAGGGTTACGTGCGCGAAAAAATGCCCGAATGGAAACGCGAATACGAAGGCGTGGAAGCCATGACCCTCGCGGTGATGGGCTGTATCGTCAATGGCCCCGGCGAATCAAAAGCCGCCAACATCGGCATCAGCCTGCCGGGAACAGGCGAAGCGCCCAGCTGTCCGGTGTACATCGACGGCCAAAAATTCGTAACGCTGAAGGGCAACTACGACGAACTCAACGAAGCCTTCCGCAAACTAGTGGACGACTACGTCTCCACAAAATATCTCAAACGCGATCCCGCCAACCCACGAACCGAATCGAGGACCATCCATGCCGCCTCGAAACTCCGAGTCATCGCCTAACTCGTCGTCCGCTGAATCCGTCGCCGCACCACACATACAATCCGAAATCCACAACACAGCAGAAAACGCGCCGCCAAAAAATTGGCGCCGCGGATTCTGGAGCCTGATCGCCACGCAATTCCAAGCCGCCTTCAGCGAAAACATGCTGAAGTGGGTGGTCAGCTTCATCATCCTCGGCATGGCCATCCCGCAAGCCCAGCGCGACAGGCTCTTCGTCCTGATCGTTCCGCTGCTATTCTCAATCCCCTTCCTGCTCTTCTCCATGGCCGGCGGATTCCTGGCCGATCATTTCAGCAAACGTTCAGTGACAATAGCCACAAAATATCTGGAGATGGCGATAGCCGGAGTGGCGTTAGTAGGATTGGCGCTCCACAGCCTGCCGATCGAATGTGCATCAGTATTTTTAATCAGCACGCAAGCCGCCCTCTTCGGCCCATCAAAATATGGCCTGCTGCCGGAACTCTTACCCGAATCGAAGCTCTCCTGGGGCAACGGCTATCTCGAGAACTTCACGTTCCTGGCAATTCTTCTCGGAACTCTTGTCGCGGGGCAACTCTCGACCGCGCTCGCGGGCCGCGAGTATTGGGCCGGCGCAATCTTGATTGGGCTAGCGTGCATCGGACTCGCGACCAGCGTCGGAATTTCGAAGGTGCCGGCCGCCCGGCCGCAGAGCCGCTTACGCCTGAATCCGCTCGGCGACTTGCTGGACCAGATTCGATTGATTCGCAAGGATCGCGTCCTTTCGCTGGCGGTAATCGGCAACATTTATTTCTGGTTTCTCGGATCGTTCCTGCTTATCAACGTGGTCCTCTACGCGAAGGATATTCTTCACGCCAGCGACACGCGCTCGAGCTTGCTAATCGCCGCAGTTTCGGTCGGCATCGCGATTGGAAGCGTTGCGGCGGGATATCTTTCCGGAAATAAAATCGAATACGGCCTGATTCCGTTGGGAATGATCGGCATGACGATTGTTTCCGCTCTGCTGTTTCGCCACGGCCTTTCCTACAACGCCGTCGCCGGGCTGCTAGCCGTGCTTGGCTTTTTCGCCGGCTTCTTCTCGATTCCCATCAACGCGCTGATTCAGCATCGTCCCGATCCCGCAACCAAGGGCGGTATCCTCGCGGCGGCAAACTTGCTTTCGTTCGTCGGCATTGCAGCGCAGCCTGTCGCGCAGTACGCCATGATTTTTGTGGGCCATCCGAATCCCGCGACCACCTTTCTAATTTGTTCGGTGATGACCCTTGGCGCGACGGTTTACGTTTGCTGGATGCTGCCAGACGCACTGCTGCGACTCGTGCTGTGGATGCTGACGCTGGTCTTCTACAAGATTCGTGTGGTGGGCCGGGAGAATATTCCTGAACGCGACGGGGCGCTGTTTGTCGCGAATCATCTTTCTCTTGTGGACGCGCTGCTATTGATCGCCGCTTGCGACCGGCCGATTCGGTTTTTGATCTTTGAGGATATTTACAATCATCCTGTCGTTAAGCCGTTTGCAGCGATCTTGCATGCCATTCCAATTTCATCCACGCAGCGGCCGCGCGATCTGATTCGAGCGCTGCGGACCGCCAGCGACGCGATTCGCAATGGCGAAGTTGTCTGCATATTCGCCGAAGGCGAAATCACACGGCTCGGCCGCCTGCTGCCCTTCCGTCGCGGCTTTGAACGCATCATGCAGGATTTGGACGCGCCGATCATTCCGGTGAGCCTCGACGGAGTTTGGGGCAGCATCTTCAGTTACGAAGGCGGCCGATTCTTCTGGAAATTCCCGCGGCAGATCCCGTATCGCGTTTCCGTGGAATTCAGCAAGCCGCTGCCCTCGAGCGCAACGCCATTCCAGGTGCGGCAATCCGTGCAGGACATGCAGAGCCGCGCCTTTAGCGATCGCCGCGCGCGAATGAAGACCCTGCCGTCGGCGCTGATTCGCACCGCCCGCCGGCATCCCTTTCGATTTGCTATGGGCGACGCGCGGCGTCCGCGGGTGAAATGGGGCGCGGTGCTGCTCAGCTCGATTTTTCTGGCGCGACGGCTGAAGAAAACCTGGGCAGGGCAGGCAATGGTCGGCGTGCTGCTGCCGCCGTCGGTGCCAGCGGCGATGCTCAATTACGCCGCGGTGCTGGCGGGAAAAATTCCGGTGAATTTGAACTACACATCGTCGAATGAAACGCTCGCGTCGTGCGGCGAGCAATGCAAGCTGCAAACGACCGTCACGACAAAATTGTTGCTCGATCGCCTGCCGATCAAGCCCCCGGGGCGCACCATTCTGCTCGAGGAAGTTGCCGCGAAGCCGGGGCTCGGCGAAAAAATAATTGCGCTGCTGCTTTGGCCGCTGCCGGGCGGATTGCTCGAGCGCATTTTGAGCGGCAAGCGGCGATCGCAACTCGACGATCTGGCGACTATCGTTTTCTCCAGTGGCAGCACGGGCGAGCCGAAAGGCGTGATGCTCTCACATTTCAATATCGTCTCGAACGTGGAGCAAATGGCCCAGGCGGTGAAACTCGATCGCCACGATGTTTTGCTCGGCGTCCTGCCGTTCTTTCATTCTTTCGGCTTCTCCGTGACGCTCTGGCTTCCCGCGGTGATTGGCATCGGCGTTGCGTATCATCCCAGCCCTCTCGATTTCGGCGCCATTGGAGCGTTGATCCGCGAATATAAAGTTACATTCCTGATTTCGACCCCCACGTTTCTGCAAGGATACCTGCGCAAGTGCCAGCCCGAAGATTTCGGAAGCCTGCGGCTCGTTATCGTGGGCGCTGAGAAAATGCCTGAACGAGTTGCCACGGCATTCGAGGATCGCTTCGGAATTCGTCCGCTCGAAGGCTATGGCTGTACGGAATGTTCGCCGGTCGTGGCAGTGAACACTCACGATTACCGCGCGCCTGGATTTCGCCAAGTGGGCGCGAAGCGCGGCTCAATCGGCCATCCGCTGCCAGGAGTGACAGTGCGCATCGTTGATCCCGAAACGCGCGAGCCGCTTCCACTCGGCCAGCCCGGATTGCTGCTGGTGCGCGGACCAAATGTGATGCAGGGTTATCTCGGCAAAGAAAAAACTACCGCCGAAGTGCTACAAGATGGCTGGTATTCCACCGGGGACATCGCTGCGCTGGATGAAGATGGATTCCTTACCATCACAGACCGTTTAAGCCGCTTCAGTAAAATTGGCGGAGAGATGGTGCCGCATATCAAAGTTGAAGAAAAATTGCATGAGCTTGCAGGCACGACGGAGATGAGTTTTGTGGTCACCGGCGTCCCGGACGGGAAAAAGGGCGAGCGCCTCGTGGTGCTTCACTCGCTCACGGATGAGGAATTGAAATCGGTGCTTGCTTCCCTGCCGCAATCCGGTTTGCCGAATCTTTGGATTCCGCGCGCAAATCAATTTTTTCACGTGGAGGAATTTCCACATCTCGGATCGGGAAAGCTCGATTTGCGCAGGCTGCGCGAAGAGGCTGTTGAGTTATCGAAGCAGGAGTGAGTGGTTACGGTGAATGGACCAACCTGGCGAGATGGAACCTAACACCCAAGGCCAAACCGGGCGGGAGGTTAACCCCCGCCCCTACAAACTGATTGCGTCGCCGTGGCACACGGCATCTGTGATTTTGATTCTTGGTTTCTTTGCGTGGCGCGGGGCGCAGCAGCAGGAGCGGCCTAGCCCACTTGGCGGAGCCGCCGGGGCGTCTTCCACCTCATTCGTGTCGCAATATCTGCTGCTGATCGGCGCCGAGATTCTCTTGGCTTACTGGGTGTTTGTCGGCGTGCACTGGCGCGGCGGAACGCTTTGGGATCTTGTGCGCGGACGCTGGGCAAGTTGGCGCGACGTGCTGCGGGATTTCGCGATTGCGCTGCCGTTTTGGGTGATCTGGGAAGCCACCGCGATTTTCTGCGTGCGGATTTTGTACAGCGAATCGACGCCGGCCGGCTTCTATCACGTTCCATCCGGCTTCGCGGAGATTGCAGCGTATCTTCTCCTCTGCATCGTCGTGGGATTTTGCGAGGAACTCGTCTTCCGCGGATATTTCCTGCAGCAGTTTCAGGCCATGACCGGAAGCGTGGCAGCCGGCATCGCGCTGCAAGCTATCGTCTTCGGCTCGGTCCATTCCTATAAAGGCCGGCGGCAAGTCGCGATAATTACCGTGCTCGGCGTGCTGTACGGTTTACTGGTAGCGTGGCGGAAAAATCTGCGCGCGAGCATGATTGCCCACGCTTTCTCCGACATGTATGAAGGCTATTTGAAATTTCAACTGCCCTGGCATCCGTGAAGGCTAGCGCAAAGTGGGCCGCGTCACTTTTAGGGTGGTGGGTTGACCACGCACCCGGATTTGCATCGGGTGTCAGGTTTGCGATCGTGTTGCTTTCCGAATGACCGAAGGGCAACACCCACAGCCGAACCGGGAGGGTGGTGAACCCCCTCCCCTACGCGCGGTTACTCGATCGTCAGCGCGACATCCAGCGTGTGGACCATGCCGCCATCCGTCGGCGTGCCGGTAATCACCAGCGTAAACTTGCCGGCCGGCGAGCCTCCGCCACCGCCGCAACCTGCGAAGAGCAGGCACGCCAGCGCCGCAGCCGCGAAACCGAGCCGCAATCCGCGTCGGCGGCGCATCAGCGCAAAAATCGCCAGCAACGAAAGGCCAGCCACGAGCAGCGGGCCACGACTGATAAAATCTCCGGGGAAGCGCCGCTCGCGAGATGACGGAGGCACGAGCGACCCAGCCGTCACCGTCACCGTCGAGGAGACCGAGTCCACCCCATCCAGCGTAATACTGGATGGCGAAAGCGTGCAGGTGGTACTTGCGGGCGCGCCTGAGCAGGTCAGATTTACGGTCTGCGTGGAATTGTCCACCGGAGTCACAGTGACGCTGAACGTAATCGTGTCGCCGCGCGAGACACTCTCCGACGTGCTTCCCGTCAAAGTAAAATCCAGACCGCCGACTCCGGCGATCGGCACCACTTGCGGACTGCTCGGATCGTCGTCCCGGAAAGTAAGTGTTGCAGGGGCCGGGCCTTCAATCGTCGGGAGAAAGCTGACCGTCACGGTGCAGGAAGCATTCGGGGCCAGTGAAGTTCCGCAAGTGGTAGCGATCGAATATTCGGCGTCGCCCGCGCCAGCAAGATCCGGCGGGGCTGAGAAATTCAAAGTGGCCGTGGAATTATTGGTAAAAGTAACGAGCTGCGGCGTGCTGGCAATGTTCAGCAGCACGTTCCCAAAATTGAGCGAGGCAGGAGAGATGCCAATGACCGCATTCGCCGCAAGCTTGGTGACAAAGCCGTTGGAGTTCCCGCTCGAAGCCCGAAAATTCGGAAGCAGCGCGCCCGAGGTAGTCGGAAAGTCGGAAGAAAATGTCTGTCCAGTAATATAAGCGCTGCCCGAGGAATCGAGCGCGATGCCATAGCCAAAATCGCCCTTCGCGCTGCTGCCGCCGAAAGTACTGGAGTATAGGAGCACGGTGCCCGGAGGATTTAGGCGTGTAATGAATGCGTTTCCTGCGGGGCTTTTTGGAGAAGATTGTATTGCGCCCGGAGTAGTGGGGAAATCGGATGACGCTGCAGAGCCAGTAACGTTGGCGCTGCCGAACGAATCAACCGCAATGCCGAAACCCTGGTCGGCGCCATCGCTGCCGCTAAGATATGTCGAGTAAACGAGGTCGCTCGAGCCACCGCCAGCGGGATTAATCTTGGAAACGAATGCATGAACGTTCGATCCTGTGTTTCCCGGTAAAGGTGCTGAAGGTGTAGTGGGAAAGTCCCGAGCCTGTGTGGAACCTGTCAGGTACGCGGCCCCGTTCGAATCCAGGGCAAGCGATATGCCGATACCTCCGTTGCCGCCCGATCCGCCGAGAAATGTGGAGTAGCTGATCGCCGAGCCGCCGGGATTCAATTTCGTGAGGAAGGCGTTGAAGTTTCCGGCACCCGGAAGAACAGTTTGAAACGCGCCCGTAGTTGTAGGGAAATCCGGCGAATTGGTGCCGCCAACCACAAACGCGTCGTGCGCGGAATCGAGCGCCACGGCTTCGGCCACATCGGTACTACCGGATCCCCCGAGATACGTGGAGTAAACAAGCGCCGAACCGTCGGCGCTAAATTTTGTAACGAACCCGGTGGAACTTGCAGCCCGAAAGGTGCCCAGGATCGCGTCCTGCAGAGGAAAATCTCCGGACGACGTCGAGCCCACGACGTAGGCCGAGCCCGTCGAATCGACAGCGACGCTATTGGCAAAGTCGCCCCGCGCCCCCGTGCCACCTAGAAAGGTGGAATACAGGAGAGCGCCGGCACTGGGATTAAGCTTCGCGACGAATGCGTTTGTCGCGGCGCTCCTTTCGGTTGATTGAAAAGCGTTCACTGTCGGGAAGTCAGGAGAACTGGTCGAGCCAACGACGTATGCATTTCCTTGGGAATCAACGGCGATGCTATCTCCGAAGTCGCCTGTCGCACCAGTGCCACCGAGATAGGTGGAATAGAGGAGCACAGCACCATTCGCACTCAGCTTTGAGATGAACACGTTGGACTGCGTGCCGCGCAAGTTGGATTGTAGGACGCCGGCGGTGGTTGGGAAATCGGTGGAGCTTGTGCTGCCAGTGATGTAGGCGTTGCCGTTGGTGTCAACGAAGATGCCAAAGGCGCTATCGGATGTCGTCCCACCTAGAAAAGTGGAATATTGAATTACTGGGTCGAAGATTAGCGCGCGATTGTGATCGTAGGGGCCGAGTTCCAGGGTGATTTCGTTGTTGCTGGCGAGGACGTAGGAGCCTTCCACTTTTTCGTGGCGATTGCCGGCGAGTTGATAGACTTCGGGGCGATTTATGCGTACTTCACCCGCGCTGGTAGCGATCATTAGATCGCCGCTTTCCGAGGACGTGAGCGAATTCCCGCCTTCGACTTTCAGGCGAATTTGCGCGGGGTCGGCGTGAGGAGCGAGATCGAAATCGAATTCTAGATCGCGGCCGGAACCGTAGTAGGTGAGATCAACGCCGGGATAAATTCCGCGATAGGCGACGCGCGAGAAATTGGGGGCGGCGGCTACCCAGCGGCTGGGATCGTTGCCGATGAAATAGCTCGACGTTCCGGGCAATCGATCGATTCCGGAAACCCGGGGGCTCGCGCTTGCGCCCACTAGCGAAAATCGCAACGCGGTGGATTGAACATCGCCTCGATGCTTCGCGATCTTCGGCAAAAATGATGGAATCGCGGGGGCGTCTTGCGCGAGACTGGCTTCAGATGGAGCCGCCTTCGTGAGGACGAGAACCGCTTCTTTGTCCGCGAGAAATAGCTCGGAGCCGGAGCCGCGCGCGAGAAATCGGACGCGAGGATCGGTTTGGCCGCGATTCTCTTCGAAGTGCAACGGAAGATTGCCGTACGCGGCGGCGATAGAAAGCTTCGAAGCCGAGCGAACCGCTGCGAGCGCGTGCGGAGCGGATACTTGCGCGCTTTTCACGTGCGGCGTCGCAGGACGGCCGCCTGGCGCGCTGAGCAGTACCGCGACCGACGCGGCGAAAAGCGCGCCGACCACCAGGTATCTTGCCGCGCTGTCCGCGACGCGCGGAATTCGTTCCATGAATTGCATTATTACTCCCCAATGAAGGCCGTTCACACTTGGGCCTCGAAGTATTCTCCACAGATGCGGCCAAATCGAAAGAAGTTTGCTTGGCCTCCCGAACGTCAGCGAGAAACCCACTAGAAAATCGAAAATTTGACGTGCAGAAATTTCTTCGGATCCTTTTTGAAATCGCTGATCAGGCCGCGCATGTCGCCGGTTAGGCCCGTCAGATTGTCGTAGAGCTGCGGGTCGGTGAAGACTTTCCCGACAGTGCCCTCTCTGGAATTCATTTTGGCCGTGGCGTCGCGGACGTTGGCCGAAGCGTCGCGCAAATTCGTGAATAGGACGTCGTCGGTCGCCAGCTTTCCGAGAGTACCTTTGCCCGCGCGCACGTCGGATAGAACGGCGTTGCCGTTGTCGAGGAATTTGTGAGCGCTGTCATAAACGGCAGGATCGTATACGAACTTGCCTAGCGAGCCTTGTTGGTCTTTTACCGCGCCGAGAACATCATCCGCATGGCCGATTGCCGCATTCGCTTTTTGATAGAGCTCGTCATCGGTCAGCATCTTGCCGAGGCTTCCCTGCCCAGCGCGCAGGTTGCCGGCCATGGCGTCGATCTTCGCGGCGCTGGCATTCAAATGATCGTAGAGTTCGTTATCGACAAGGAGTTTGCCGAGCGTGCCGCGTCCCTTCTTCACATCGGCGACAATTTCGCTCACATCATTCGCCAGCGCGCCGAGATTTTCCTCCAGTTCAATTCCACGCGCGACGATCTGCTGAATCGCCTTTTCTTCCTGGCTGGGCACCGTCGAACCATTTTGCAACGCAGTGCCGGTGATTCCGCGCGTGATGCTGACGTAGCGATCGCCAAGCAATCCCTGGGTCACCAGGCTGGCCATGGAATCGGTGCGAATATTTTCCTGAAATTTTTTCTCGATACGCATGGTGATGGCGATGTTGTGCTGGCGGTCCGCCGAATTTCGATTGAGCGCGATGGACTCGACGTTGCCCACCTGCAATCCGCTCAAGCTCACCGGCGCGCCCACCTGCAAGCCTTCGACTTCCGGCAGATACGTGGTGAGCCGGTACTTGGGGCTGAAGGTGCCCCCGCCCGTAACATAAAAGATTGCGAGAGCCATGATTGCAAGGCCGATCAGCACGAACACGCCCACGCGAAGCTCGGTCCACGACAATTGCTTTCGTTGCGCCATCATCTCCTCCTGATTTTGCTACAGCCCGGCGTCGCCGTCATTTTATTCCGCGGAGGCCAGAAATTGCTTCAAATACTTGTCCTGGGACTTCAAAAGATTGTCGGCGGAATCCTGATAGTAGATTTCGCCATCTTTGAGGACCAGGATATTTGTCGGCGCCACTTGTTCGTGACCGGCGGCGCCGCGCGCGCCATTGCCCGGGAATTTCTCCACTCGATTTGTGCCGGCATCGAAACGAAAATTCGCTAAGCCAAAGGCGTCCTGCACTCGATGCGTGGCCAGAGCTGAGGTAACGCCCAGAGTATCGCGCAGCCGCAGAATCAGCGTGATGATCGTTTGCGAGGTTACCGGATCAAGGCCCGCGGTCGGAGAATCGTAGAAGACGATTGGCGGGCGGTCCACCAGCGCGCGCGCAATGGAAACGCGCCGCCGCATGCCGCCGGAGAGCTCCCCGGGAAATTTATCGATGGCCTGCTCCATTTCCACGAAACGTAGAGCTTCGTGCACCCGAGTTTCCACTTCTTCGTCGGGGACATGCTCTTCGCGTAGCCGGAATGCAACGTTGTCGTCCACGTCAAGCGAATCGAACAGCGCGCCTTCCTGGAAGACGAACCCGATGCTGCGCCGGAAATCGAGCAGCTCGACTTCGCTCATCTGGCCGAGATCGTGGCCCATCACTGAAATCCTGCCGGAATCCGGGCGCAGCAGGCCCGCGGCGAGCTTGAGAATAAGCGTCTTGCCCGAGCCGCTCTCGCCGAGAAGGATTTTCGTCTCGCGCGCTTCAATCTCGAAGGAAATCCCGCGGAGCACCTCGTGGTCCTCGAAGCCAAGGTGCACATTCTCGAAGACGACGACGGGCTCGCCGGGCGTGGTTTCAGGCATTCACGCTCCGGTTCGAATCAGCGAAGAGTGAGGCAGGTGGTAGTTGGCGCACGCGGACGATTATAAGTCGGAACCGTGAAAAGAGGAGACTTTGCAGTAGTACCGCCGGCGTCTCTGCCGGCTCTTTTCGGCCGCGAACGGGCCGAGGGCAACAATTACGCGCGGACGATAGAGTAAAAACAGAGCCCTTTGATCATCGCTTAGCGCCGTCCATCATCTCGAGCATTGCCTACACTTACGGTCGAAAGGAGCCGGCAGAGCCGCCAGCGGTACAAGAGCAAATCCGACCCCATCAAGAATTGAAGATGAACAGGAAAACTTTCGAGAGAAACGTGTCCGCGACGATCAGGGTTACCGAAGCGACGACAACCGCGGTGGTAGTCGCGCGCCCAACTCCCTGCGTTCCCCCACGCACGCGCAGGCCCTCATAGCAACCTACGGTAGCAAGGATCAATCCAAAAACGACCGGCTTGGAGACGCCTTGAACTAGATCGCCGAAATCCAGCGCGTTGATGGCGCGATGCCAGAATTCGGATGGACTCAGGCGCAATTGGAAATAGGAAACGAGGAAGCCGCCGACCAGCCCGACAA
>Ga0209038_10000242_pt1 | contig 17624 bp, 16 predicted proteins | sample BogFormECP03_OM3_FD_188237 | JGI IMG/M metagenome (GOLD analysis project Ga0209038, IMG submission 188237) | Bog forest soil microbial communities from Calvert Island, British Columbia, Canada - ECP03_OM3 (SPAdes) (version 2) | ecosystem: Environmental > Aquatic > Freshwater > Wetlands > Bog ...
GGCGGGCGGAGGCCGCGAGGAGCTCGCGGAGCTGGCCACGCAGCGAGGGACCGTCGATCTGATCATCCCCCGCGGCGGCGAGGGTCTGAAGGCGGCGCTCGAGCAGGTGGCCACGGTACCGGTGATCTACGCCGCCTCCGGCAACTGCCACGTGTACGTGGACTCCTCGGCAGACCTCGATCAGGCCGAGGCGATCGTGCTCAACGCCAAGACCCAGCGCCCGGGCGTGTGCAATGCGGCCGAGACGCTGCTCGTCCACGCGGACGTCGCGCAGGAGTTCCTGCCCCGCGTGCTGCGCTCACTGGGCGAGGCCGGCGTGCTGGTGCGTGCCGACGAGCACACGATCGCCCTGGTCGCGTCCCCGGCCGCCGCGGCAAGCGACGGCGCCGGCGCCTGGGAGGTGGTGCTCGAGCCCGCCGAGGAGGAGGACTGGGCGAGCGAGTATCTGGCGCTCATGCTCGCCGTGCGGGTGGTGGACTCGGTGGAGGAGGCGATCGAGCACATCGGACGCTATGGCAGCGGACACTCCGAGGCGATCGTCACGCGCGACACCGCTGCCGCGCGCTCCTTCCAGCTGGGCGTGGATGCGGCATGCGTGTACGTGAACGCGTCCACGCGCTTCACCGATGGCGGGGAGTTCGGGATGGGTGCTGAGATCGGCAACTCCACGCAGAAGCTTCACGCGCGCGGACCGATCGGACTGCGCGAGCTGTGCACCTTCAAGTACCTCATCGAGGGGGACGGGCACGTCCGCGCTTGAGGGCCACGTCGGCCGCGACCGGCCCGCCGTGCGTCCCGACCGACCCGCCGCCGCCGATCTCGGACCGGTGGGGATCCTCGGCGGGACGTTCAACCCGCCCCATCTCGGGCATCTGGCGCTCGCGCGCCAGGCATACGAGGAGCTGGAGCTGGGACGCGTGCTGCTGATGCCCGCGCACATCCCTCCGCACAAGCCCACCGTGGATGACCCTGGGCCGGTGCACCGGCTGCGAATGTGCCGGTTGCTGGTCGCGGATACCCCCGGGGTGCTGGTGTGCGCGCTCGAGATCGAGCGTGGCGGGCCGTCCTACACGGTGGATACCCTCAGAGCCATACGCGACAGCCATCCGGATGCGCAGCTGACGTTCATCGTCGGAGCTGACACCGCGAGCACGTTGCCCGCATGGCGCGAGCCGGCCAAGCTCCTGGGACTGGCTGATCTCGCGGTGGCCGCGCGCGAGGGTCCGGGGGGGAGGGGAGTGCTCGACACACTCGCCCCGCTGCTCGCTTCCCTCCAGCCGGCGGACGGTGACGCCAGGGCGCGGATCAGGCTGCTGCATATGCCCGCGGTCGGGATCTCCTCCTCGATGGCGCGCGAGCGCGTGGCGCGGGGAGACCCGGTCGATGATCTGGTTGGCGGCGCGGTGGCGGCCTACATCGCCGAGCACGGCCTGTACCGCGCGCCGGCGGGGGCGCGGAGCTGATGCGCCCCGAGGAGCTGCTCAGAGAGGTGTCCCGTTATGCGGCCGACAAGAAGGCCGTGGATGTCGTCGAGCTCGACCTGCGCGGTGTGCTCGGCTACACCGACTACTTCCTGATCTGCTCGGGCAACACCGGCCGTCAGGCAAAGGCGATTCACGACGGCATCCTCGAGGGACTCAAGCGCGAGCACGAGACGCTCCCCCGCTGCGTCGAGGGCTCCGGTCAGACGGGCTGGATCCTGATGGACTATCTGGACGTTGTCGTGCACATTTTCACACCCGAGACGCGGGAGTTCTATCGGCTGGAGAAGCTGTGGGGGGAGGCGCCGGTGGTGGCCGTCGGGGAAGACCTCTAGAGGTGAGGTGGACGGCAATAAGTGATAGGTGTGTGAAGCTGGAAGTTAATTGGTTAATCATAGGGTTGACATCAGTGCGCTCACCGTTTAGCATTGAATTAATGCTTCGCCGGATGGCGTGGTGTGTGTTTGTCAGGGACGACGAATTCCGACGGGGGATGGGGGCGCGAGAGTGCACCTCTCAGAGAGGGTTGTGCAGGTCCTTCAAGCGTTTCTCAACTCAGCGGGCGAGCCGAGCAGATCGCTGCACTAACGGTGGTGGAGCGCTGATTGGCCCATGGGGGCGCCGGCCGTTTCGTCGGCCGGCGCCAGGCCCGCTCGGCGTCGGCACCGGGTGGCGGTTTCGAGGTGCGAAGGTGGGGCGGTGAGCACCCCCCGCTCGAGCCATATTCCGCAGTTGAGCGCAGTCATGCGTAAAGGCGAGCAGGTCACGGCGCTCGAGCTGTTCTTCGACCTCGTATTCGTGCTCGCGCTGGCCCAGTGCACGACGCTGATCGCAAGCACGCCGACGTGGGAAGGCCTGCTCAAGGGGCTGCTCGCGCTCGGCATGCTGTGGTGGTCGTGGGTGGGCTATGCGTGGCTCACGAGCGTCGTGAACCCCGAGGAGGGGGCCGTGCGCCTGGTGATGTTCGCCGCGATGGCGGCGTTCCTCGTGGCCGCGCTGTGCGTCCCTGGGGCGTTTGGCGCCGAGGCGCTGCTGTTCGCCTTCGCCTACGCGGGGGTGCGAACCGCCCACATCGTGCTGTTCATGCTCGCCAGCCGCGAAGACGCGGCCCTGCGCCACTCGGTCCTCGGGCTGGCCGCGAGCACGGCGATCGCGGTGGGCCTGCTGTTCGTTGCGGCGTTCACATCCGGCGCCGTGCAGATCGGAATCTGGGGCCTCGCGCTGGTGCTGGACCTCGGCGGACCGTTTCTGTTCGGCGCCGACGGCTGGAAGCTCGTCCCGGGGCACTTCGCTGACCGCCACGGGGCGATCGTGATCATCGCGCTGGGTGAGTTCGTCGCGGTGCTCGGCGTTGGTGCGAGGGCGACGCTGAGCACCGGCGTCGTCGCCGTCGCGCTTCTCGGCATCGTGGTCGCGGCGGCAATGTGGTGGGCCTATTTCGACGTCGCTGCGATTGTGGCGGCCCGGCGTCTGGCAAGAGCACCCGCCGGACGCGAGCGCAACGAAATCGCGCGCGACTCCTACTCTTACCTGCACTTTCCGATGGTCGCCGGCATCGCACTGATCGCGGTGGGAGTGAAGCAGACGCTCGTCGACGTCGACGATCCCCTGAGACTCGTGGCCGCGACAGCCCTGCTGGGCGGCGCCTCGATGTATCTGCTCGCCCACGTTGCCTTTCGCCTGCGCAACATGCACAGCCTCAGCGTCCGGCGCCTGGTGTGCGCGCTTCTCCTGCTCGCGCTGGTGCCCGCCGGCACGACGCTGCCGGCGCTGGCGACGCTCGGCATCCTGGCCGCGGTGCTCGCCGCGCTGATCGCATATGAGGCGCTCCGCTATGCCGACGTACGTGAGCGAGTCCGCCACCAGGATGCACGGGAGCCTGTGCCCGAGGCGATGGCGGAGCCGGCCGTCGCCGACGTCGCGGCGCGCTGAGCTGGAGCCGCTGATAGCGTCGGCCGTGTGAAGATCGCCAATCTGTACGAGGGGCGCTCTAGCGAGCTGAGCATCGGCCACATCAAGGGGCTGTGGCACGATCTCGGACGTGAAGTAGGCACGGGCACGGTCGGACTGCGCCGCGTCGAGATCGAGGAGGGCCACTTCTCAACGCCCGCCCACGAGCACGGCGCCGACGAGGAGATCTTCTTCGTGCTCGCCGGCGAGGGCCTGCTGTGGCAGGGCGAGGCGACCTACGCGGTGAGGAGCGAAGACGTGATCGTGCATCGGCCCAAGCGCGGTCCCCACACGCTCCGTGCGGGAGCGGGAGGGCTCGACGTGCTCGTCTTCGGCCAGCGGCTCGATCCGTCGCTGACGGCACTGCCACGTGCGGGCATTGCGTGGTCGTCTCCGCGCTGGGTTGAGCTCGCTGGCGGCGACTCGCCGTTTGCCCGCGAGGCTGCGGCGGGGCCTCCGGAATGCCCTCCGCCGCAACCCGAGCGCCCCCCGAACATGGTCGCGCTGAGCGACGTGCCGACGACCGTCGAGGGAGCGGTGCGTTCCGCCGGAGGGGCTGCCGGGGCGGTTGCGACGGGCCTCAATCACGTTGTCCTGCCGGCCGGAAGCCAGGGCGCGCGCCCACACTGCCACTCCCAGGAGGAGGAGGTCTTCGTCGTGCTGGCTGGCGGCGGCGTGCTCGAGTTGTGGGCGCGCGGTGAGCCGAACCCGCAGGAGCATCCGCTGCGGTCGGGCGATGTGATCTCGCGTCCGCCTGGCACTGGCATCGCGCATGCCTTCCGTGCCGGTCCAGAGGGCCTGACCTACCTGGCCTACGGCACCCGCGAGCCAAGCGACATGTGCTTCTACCCACAATCTGGACGCGTCTCGCTGCGCGGTCTCGGCATCGCGCTACGGTCGCCCGAGATCGACTACCTGCCCGAACGCTGAAAGTCGAGGCCCGCGGTCCGACAGTTCTCCGACGAGCATCTTCTCGCGATCGCGGTGCTGGTCCTGACGGCGGCGCTGTGCGTGTGGGGCGCCCGCCGGCATCCCGGACCGAGGATGCTGCTCGTCGCGCGCGCTCTGGCGCTCGTGATCGTCGCCGGGTGGGCCGGTGAGTACGTCGCCGACGTTGTGCTGGGGACGTGGTCGGTCACCTACGACCTGCCGCTGCAGTTGACCGATGCCGTGTCCGTCGTGTCCGCGCTCGCCCTGTGGACCACACGTGGGCGGCTGGTGGAGCTCTGCTACCTGTGGGCGATGACCGCCTCGCTGCAGGCCATCCTCACACCCGACCTCGGCTACTCCTTCCCGAGCATCTACTACTTCACCTACTTCATCTACCACGATGGCGCGGTGGTGGCCGCGTGCCTGCTGGTGTTCGGGATGCGCCTGTACCTCAAGCCCGGCGCGGTCCGCCGCGTGTACCTGACCTCTCTGGCGTGGCTGTGCATTGCCGGGCTCGGCGACGTGATCACGGGCGGCAACTACATGTACCTGCGCAGCAAGCCCGAAAACGCGTCGCTGCTGAGCGTGATGGGTCCCTGGCCGTGGTACATCCTGGAGACCGCACTGCTGATCGCGCCCGCACTGCTGTTCCTCGCCTGGGGGCTGCAGGCGCTCGTCGAGCGCTACGATCGCGCCCGCTCACCGGACGCTGGGCGCTCTGTAGTGTTGCTTTGAGCATGCCCGCCTCACGTCGCTTGGCCGGCCCGCTCGTGATCGCGGCCGGCGCTGCCTTGGCGCTCTGGACGGGTAGCGCGCCCGCCGGCGCCGTCGCGCCTCCCGCTCGGGCTTCGGCAGCCGGGCGCTGCCTGCCTCCGCGCCGAGAGATCCTCCGTCGCTCGGGCGGCTCGCTGCTGTTCGTCCGCCAGACGGGGCCCAGCGACGGCAAGTACGGCGCGCCGCACTCGCTGTATGGATGCAGAAGCTCCCGCCAGCGGCCGGTCGACCTGTTCGACTTCGAAGACGGTGACCTGCCGAGCACGGTCGTGGTGGCGTTCGATGGTCCCTACGCGGCGTTCTATCTCGGCTGGGAAGCCGCGACGTGCGTCGACTACGAGACGGCCGGCGCGGAAAACTGCGGGCAGGAGCTGTTCGAGAGCATCAACCTGAGCAGCGGGCGCGCCCGGGTGACGGTCGAACAGCCAGGGCAGCCCGCGCCCGAGGCCCTCGTGGTCACCCGCGCCGGGTGGATCGCCTGGACGGCGGCGGGTCCGTCCGCTGCGCTGGCGCTGTTCGCGCGAGACGCACACGGCGAGCGCACGCTCGACGCAGGGCCGGTCGACCCGAGATCACTGAAGCTCAGTGGTGGGACGGTGCATTGGACAGACAGCGGTGTCGCCCATTCAGCCGTGCTCGGCTGATGGCCTGATCGCGACCCCTACCACCAATCAGCCGGGCGGACCGAGTGGCTGCGCGCACCACTTCGATGGAGCTAGTCGGGCTCGAACCGACGACCTCCGCAATGCCATTGCGGCGCTCTCCCAGCTGAGCTATAGCCCCCAGCAGACCAATCCTATCGTTCGCGGTGACAGCTCTCCAGCACGTGCAGGCCCGAGTCGGGCACGCCCCAATTCCGGCGCAACGAGGCTGCCAGCTCGTAGTCACGCGCCCAGCGGACGTGCCGCGCCTGGTTGTTGGCTGTGGGCGCAACGCGTAGGCTGATCATCCCCTGCCCCGATACCTCTTGGATCGGGATCAGGTAGCACGTGTCGGTATCGGGGGCATACGCGGCGATGGCATCGACCTCCTCGGAGGAATAGGTGGTCCGCAGATAGCCTCTCGGCGTGTGCCGGCTCGTGAGGCAGTACGCCGCTAGGACATTCCCCCGTCGGGAGGCCCACTTGCACTGGACCCGAAGCAGCTGATCCCCGACGTCGATTACCAGGTCATAACGTCCGCCATCGCAAAGGGGGCGCAGAACAACCAGATCCAGGCGGATCGCCGCAGCCGCCACCTCTGCCTCGGCGGCCGCCCCCTTCTGCGAGGTGCTCAGTTCGTCCATTGATCCAACGCTAGTGGTTCGCGACACACCGAAACCCGACGGGTGTGACAAGTCTGTGCCTATCTGCAGCCGGCATTGCGACACGGGCGCGAGGTACGAAGAGCGATGGCAGAAAACGTTGGAAACTGGTCCTTGCAGCCAGCGCAAGGATGGGGCATGATCGAGCGATGGGACACACAGCAACGGCCGCACCCCAGCCCACAGCAGCCCCACGTCAGGTCGCGATCATCCTGTTCGAGGGGGTGCAGAGCCTCGACGTCACCGGTCCGCTGGAGGTGTTCGCTGGTGCCGGCCGGCTGCTCGAGTCGACCGGTGGCGAAGGGCGCTCCTACGAGATCAGGACGTTCAGTCGCGACGGCGCGCCGCTTCAGACCTCGAGCGGACTGACGATCACACCCCACGGGCGCCTGGCGGATGTTCCCGCCGAGCTCGACACGTTGATCATCCCGGGCGGCGCAGGCTCCAGGAAGGCGGCCGCTGAGGAGGCGCTGATCGAGTGGATCTCCCGGTCCGCCTCCCGGGCCCGACGGATCGCCTCGGTCTGCACGGGCGCCTTCCTGGTGGCCCGCGCGGGCCTGCTCGACGGCCGCCGCGCCACCACGCACTGGGCCTCGGCAGAGGAGCTCGCCGACCTCCATCCCCTCGTGCATGTGGACCCCGACCCGATCTTCGTGCGAGACGGGCACGTATGGACCTCCGCGGGCGTGACCGCGGGGATGGACCTCGCGCTGGCGCTCGTGGAGGAGGACCTGGATCGCGGTGCCGCGCTCACGATCGCCCGCCACCTGGTGCTGTTCCTACGCCGTCCCGGCAACCAGTCGCAGTTCAGCGCCACGCTGGCCGCTCAGCAGCCCCGGCGCGAGCCCCTGCGCGAGGTGCAGCAATCGGTGATCGAGACCGTCGCGGCCGAGCACTCGGTGGAGGCGATGGCCGCTCGCGCGAACATGAGCCCGCGCCATTTCGCCCGTGCCTTTCGCGCCGAGACCGGAATCACCCCGGCCCGTTACGTCGAGCGCGTGCGCCTGGAGGCGGCCCGGCGCAGGCTGGAGGACACGACGGAGCCGATCGCCGCGGTCGCGGCGGCCTGCGGCTTCGGCACCGCCGAGACCATGCGCCGGGTCTTCCTGCGCGCGCTGCAGGTGGGGCCGGCGGAGTACCGCCGCCGCTTTCAATCCCGGGCGGTTCAACCACGCGCCGCCGCCTGAGCACGGTCGCGCTCGCCGTCGTAATCGCTCAACCCGCAACCCAATTCATCGCCAGCCAAGGAGACAAGAACATGAACATCGCGATCCTCCTCTACGACCGTTTCACCGCCCTGGACGCGATCGGGGCCTATGAGGTGCTGAGCCGCCTGCCGGGCGCCCAGGCAACGTTTGTGGCGGCCGAGACGGGTCCCGTTCGCACCGACAACGGGATGTTGAGGCTCGTGGCCGAGCGCTCGTTCGAGGAGATTCCACGGGCGGACATCCTGCTCATCCCGGGCGGGCCGGGGGAGGTCGCCGCTCGCGCCGGTGGGCCCGCGCTCGAGTGGGTTCGGGCCGTACACGAGACGAGCACGTGGACGACCTCGGTGTGCACCGGCTCGCTGATCCTTGCCGCGGCTGGCCTGCTGGACGGTGTGCGCGCGACCAGCCATTGGCTCGCGCTTGACACGCTGCGCCAGCTGGGCGCCGACGCGGTCGACCAGCGCGTGGTGTTCGACGGGAAGATCGTCACCGCCGCGGGCGTCTCCGCCGGAATCGATATGGCCCTGACGCTGGCGGGTGAGATCGCCGGCGAGCAGGTGGCCCAGGCGATCCAGCTGGGGATCGAGTACGACCCACAGCCACCGTTCCAGGCGGGCTCGCCGGCCAAGGCGCCGGCGGAGATCGTAGAGCTGCTGCGAGCCCGCAGTCGCTTCGGATCGCTGGTTGAGAGCGCCCCGGGCGCGCCCTGAGTCGCGCACGTTCGGCGCGCGCGCTCGCGCTTCTCCTAGTTCCGTCCCAGGCCGCCCGCTAACCTGCGATCTCGGATGGCAGAGCACGTCTACGACCCCCATGAGATCGAGTCCCGCTGGCAGGAGGTGTGGGCGCGGGAGCACACCTGGGAGGTGTCAAACGTGGCCGGTGCGGATCGGGGGGGCTCAGGCGTGGGATCACCCGCGGTGGCCGGGCACGAACAGAACTCCTACGTGCTCGAGATGCTGCCCTATCCCAGCGGAGAGCCGCACATCGGCCATCTCAAGTGCTACGCGGTGGGCGATGCGATCGCGCACTTCCACCGCCGCCTGGGCAGGCGCGTGCTGCATCCGATGGGCTATGACTCGTTCGGGCTGCCCGCCGAGAACCACGCGATCAAGACGGGCGTGCACCCGCGCGTGTCGATCGCGGAATCGATCGCATCCTTCCAGAGCCAGTTCCGCTCTTGGGGCATCTCGATCGACTGGTCGCGCGAGCTGGCCACCTCGGAACCGAGCTACTACCGCTGGACGCAGTGGATCTTCCTCGAGCTCTTCCGCGTGGGGCTGGCCTACCGCAAGGAGGCGGCGGTCAAGTGGTGCCCGAAAGACCAGACCGTCCTGGCCAACGAGCAGGTGGACGCTGATGGTCGCTGCGAGCGCTGCGGCTCGCTGGTCGAGGTCAGGCAGCTGGAGCAGTGGTTCCTGCGGATCACCGACTACGCGGAGCGGCTGCTGGCAGACCTGGACGGGATCGACTGGCCCGAGAACGTGAAGACGATGCAGCGCAACTGGATCGGGCGCAGCGAGGGCGCCGAGGTGATCTTCCGCTGCGAGGAGCTGGCGATCGACTACCCCGTGTTCACCACCCGCCCCGACACGCTGTTCGGCGCCACGTTCTTCGTGATGGCGCCCGAGCACCCGGACGTCATGCGCCTGGCGACGGGAACCGAGCACGAGCAGGCCGTGCGCGCGTACGTCAACCACACGCTCACCGAGACCAACGAGGAGCGTGGGAATGCCGACAAGCTCAAGACTGGGGTGCCGCTCGGGCGCACCGTGACCAACCCTGTCAACGGCGAGCAGATCCCGATGTACGTGGCCGACTACGTGCTGATGGAGTACGGCACCGGCGCGATCATGGCCGTTCCCGCTCACGACGAGCGCGACTACGCATTTGCCCGCGCCTTCGGGCTGCCGATCCGGCGGGTGATCGAGGGCTCCGCGCAGGAGGGTGGCAAGGCCTCGGCGGACACGGATGGCGACGGGTTGCCCTATACGGGCGACGGGCCGCTCGTCAACTCACGAGCGGACTTCGACGGCATGGGCAACCGCGAGGCGCTGAGCGCGATCGTGGCCTGGCTCGACCGCGAAGGCAAGGGTCACGCATCGGTCAACTACCGCCTGCGCGACTGGCTGATCTCGAGGCAGCGCTACTGGGGCTGCCCGATCCCGATCGTCTACTGCGAGCGCTGCGGGATGGTGCCGATCGCCGACGATCAGCTGCCAGTCGAGCTGCCCGAAATCGAGGACTACACCCCGCAGGGCCGCTCGCCGCTCGCGGCCGCGGAGGAGTGGGTGCGCACGAGCTGTCCGTCCTGCGCGGGGGAAGCGCGCAGGGAGACGGACACGATGGACACGTTCGTGGACTCCTCCTGGTACTTCCTGCGCTACTGCGACCCCGCCAACGAGCACTCCGCCTGGGGGCAGGGGGCGCTGGAGGAGTGGATGCCGGTGGACCAGTACATCGGCGGGATCGAGCACGCGATCCTGCACCTGATGTATGCGCGTTTCTTCACCAAGGCGCTCGCGGATCTTGGTCACCTGGACTTCCAGGAGCCGTTCAGCGCGCTGTTCACCCAGGGGATGGTCACCAAGGATGGGGCGAAGATGAGCAAGTCCAGGGGCAATGTCGTCTCGCCGGCGTCAATCGTCGAGCGCCTCGGCGCCGACACCGCCCGCTGCTACATCCTGTTCGTGGGTCCGCCCGACCAGGACGCCGAATGGTCGGACGAGGGCGTCGAAGGTGTTCACCGCTTTCTCGGAAGGCTGTGGCGGCTGGCCGCCGAGACCGCCGAGCGCGAGGGCGGGCCGGCCGCGGAGACGGTGGGACCGGCGGACGCCGAGGGCGACGATCTCGCCCTGCTGCGCAAGACGCACTGGGCGATCGAGAAGGTCACCGGCGACCTGCACCGGTTCGCGTTCAACACGGCGATCGCCGCGTCGATGGAGCTCCTGAACGAATGCTCGCGCCTGCGCGACTCCGCGGATCTGGACACGCTCAGCTTCGCCCTGGCCACGGCGGCGTCGCTGCTGTTCCCGTTCGCGCCCCATGCGGGTGCCGACATATATCAGCGCCTGACCGGCAGGCGAGTGTGGGAAGAGCCCTGGCCGCAGGCCGATCCGGAGCTGCTCGAGAGCGAGGTCTACGAGCTCGTCTGCCAGGTCAACGGCAAGCTGCGCGACCGCGTGCAGGCATCGGCGAGCGCGAGCGCGGAGGAGCTCAAGGAGCTGTGCCTGGAGGCGCCCAACGTGAAGGCGCACGTGGACGGCAGGGAGATCGTCAAGGAGATCGTCGTCCCCGGCAAGCTCGTGAACCTCGTCGTGCGCTAGGCCGTCGCTCGACGCGCATACACTCGCTTGCGATGGCCGAGCTGAAGCCCGCCTACCTGATCCACGGCGACGATCACGGCGCGATCGCCTCGCGGCGGGCGGGGCTGCGCGCGCTCGCGGAAGGCGAGGGCGCAGGCGCCGGGAGCGTCGAACTGCTCGAGGGCGACGCGGCCACGCCCGCGGCCGTGGCGCAGGCGCTCACGATCATGACGCTCGCGACCGGGCGGCGAGTGATCCTGGTCGAAGGCGTCGAGCGCTGGCGTCAGGCGGATGTGGAGCAGCACCTGAAGCCGGCGATGGCCGAGATGCCGCCACAGACCACGCTCGCGCTGTTCGCGCGGGAGGACAATCGCGCGAAGGCTCCTGCCGGCGCGCACGAGGCGGTCAGGCGGGCGGGGGGACAGGTCGTGGCCCAGGCCACGGTCAAGCCCTGGGAGCTCGCTGGGTGGGTGCGCGAGCAGGCCGCGCAGATGGGCATTGCGATGGACGCCTCCGCGGCCAAGGCGCTGGTGGCCGAGGTGGGCGAGCGCCAGCAGCGGCTGCTGCGTGAGCTCGAGAAGCTCGCGCTCGAAGCGGACGAGCCCGAGGCGGGAACCGCGGGCAGGGAGATCGGCGTCGAGGAGCTCGACCGCCGCGTCGCCCGCTCGGCGCAGTGGCGGGCCTTCACGCTGGCCGACGCGTTGCTCGCAGGCGATGGGCGAAGGGCAACAGTCTCCTATCTGCGCCTGCGCGAGCAGGGCGAGCGCCTGCCCGGACTGATCTACCTGATGGCCCAGCGACTGCGCGAGGGACTTGCCATCGCGGTGCGCCTGCGTGCCGGTGAGTCCGTCGCGGAGGTCAGGCGCGGTCTGCGCATGCCCGCGCGCGCGGCCGAGCGGTTCGTGGCTGAGATCGCGCGCACCGACCCCGACAGGCTGCGCAATGCGCTGGGTGTGCTCGCGGAGCTCGAGCTTGACTCGCGCGGCGGCGCCCTGCTCCCCGCCGGTCGCTCGCCGCTGGCGGGCCTTGACGAGGACACGCTCGCCGTACGGGCGATCGAGCAGATCGCCTCGCATCAGATCGCCGGCTAGAAGGGGCGCGGTAGGGGCGTGTCAGCTAGGAGGAGGCGCCCGCGCGAATGCGGGCGGCCTTCGACTTCTTGTGCGCACCCGTGTTGCGGTGCAGGGCGCCACGCTTGACGGCCTTGTCGATCGTGCTCACGAGCTCGCGGTGGGTGCTCTCGGCGGCCGGCTCGTCGCCGCTTGCCACGAGCGACTCCAGTCTGCGGAAGTAGGTCTTGATCGTCGAGGTGTACAGGCGGTTCTCAAGCCGCTCTCGCTCGGAGCGCAGGATCCGCTTCTTCTGGGAATGAATGTTGGCCATGGGCTGTTCCGGCAGGCCCGCGGCAAACACAGCCCGGGCGCGCCGTGGAGCGCCGTACTATAGCGGCCTTGTCCGAGATCTCGGGAGCCGACGAACCCCCTGGAGGACCACTGGCGGACCTGCCCGGCGAGGTCATCGGCATCCCCGATGGCAGCTTCGGGGAGGAATACGGCGGCATGACCCTCCCGGAGCGCGCTCCGGGCGAGGGTGAGGGCCCAGGGGGCGGAAGAGAACGGGTCGCGCGCAACACGGCGATCTTCGCGATTGCGACCGGCGTCTCCCGCGTCGTGGGCCTCGCGCGCGAAATCGTCGCTGCGAGCTTCTTCGGTACGGGCGGGCCTGCGTCCGCGTTCACGATCGCGTTCCAGATCCCCAACCTCGTGGCCAACCTGTTCGCGAATGCGGCCCTGTCGGCGGCGTTTGTACCGGTGTTCACCGACCTGCTCCAGCAGGGACGCAAGAAAGAGGCGTTCCGGCTTGCCTCGACCCTGTTCTGGATCATGCTGATCGGTCTGGGCGCCCTGACCGCGTTCTTCGTGCTCGCGGCCGGCGTGATCATGCCGGTGTTCACCGGTCCAACGTTCCACAGTCAGCTCGACGCACTCACGGTCGGGCTCTCGCAGGTGCTGTTCCCGGTGGTGCTGCTGATCGGCCTGATCGGCCTGCTCGTCGGGGTTCTGCAGTCCTACGAACACTTCACCATCCCCGCGATCTCTCCGGCGGTGTGGAACGTGGTGATCATCGTGCTGCTCATCGTCCTGCGCCCGCACTTCCACGGCGGCGTCGAAGACGGCGATCAGCTGTATGCCTACGCGATCGCGATCCTGGCGGCGACGTTCGTGCAGTTCCTGATGGTCTTCGGCGCCCTCGCACGGATCGACTTCCGCCTTGCGTTCGCGATCGACTGGCACGATCCGCGCATCCGCCAGGTGTTCGGGCTGATGCTGCCCGTCACGATCGGCCTGGGCATCGTCAACCTCGACCAGCTGATCAACTCGGTGTTCGGCACGCTCGTCTCCCGTGAAGCTCCACGGGCGATCGACAACGCGTTTCGCATCTACATGCTGCCCCAGGGCCTGTTCAGCGTGGCAGTCGCGACCGTGCTGTTCCCCACGCTCAGCCGCATGGCGGCGAGGCGCGATCCAACCAACATGCGCCGCATCATCGGCGTCGGCATGCGCCAGATCAACCTGCTGCTGATCCCCTCGGCGGTGTTCCTGATCGTGCTGACCACGCCGGTCGTGAGGCTGGTATTCGAACGCGGGCACTTCAACGCGAGGTCGACCGAACTGGTCTCGATCGCGCTGTTCTGGTTCGCCTTCAGCCTTCCCTTCGGGGGCATCAACCTGCTGCTCACGCGCGTGTTCTTCTCGGTGCAGCGGCCCTGGATTCCGACCCGCCTGGCGGCGCTGAACATCATCGTCGACATCATCGTCTCGATCGGGTTGTACAAGCCGCTCGGAATCGCTGGGCTGATCATCGGCACGGTCGTGGCCAACCTGGTGATGGCCGCGCTCCAGTTCTGGCGCCTGCGGATCGGCTTCAACGGCCGCCTGGAAGGTGCCCAGACGACGATGATCACGGCTCGCATTCTGCTCGCGTCCGCACTGCTGGCAGGGGTCTCATGGGGAGTGTGGCGGGTGCTCGACGATCTGCTGGGCACGTCGCTGATCGCTCAGATCGTGAGCGTCGGCGGGGCCGGCGTGGCTGGTTTGCTCGTGTATGCGCGTGCGGTGCTCGTGATGCACGTCCCCGAGGCCCACCAGGTCAGCCGCCTGATCCGCGCGCAGCTGGGGAGGGCCTGAGCGCCCGGCCACCGGGGGCGAGCAGAGGCCGGGTGAGCCGAAGCCCACCCGGCTTGCGCCCGAACATAGATCGCCGCTTACTACTTACGTCCCAGGACTCGTGTGTCTTGCCTGGGCGGCTAAACACTCCCGACGCCTGGACAGGCCGCCGGCCCGAGGGCAGGCGCGTTGCCGCGGTTGGGCCTCGAAGGCCCATAGTCGAGTTGGCGATCCGCCGGACCATTAACGCTAGCGGGTCCGCCGCGCTCCGTCGTGGCCGTTCTAGGCTGTAGCGGCCCATGGATCAGTCCCACATTCGCAACTTCTCGATCATCGCCCACATCGACCACGGCAAGTCCACGCTCGCCGACCGCATCCTCGAGCTGACTCAGACGGTGCAGGCCCGCGACATGCGCGCGCAACTGCTCGACTCCATGGACCTGGAGCGCGAGCGCGGCATCACGATCAAGGCGCAGGCGGTGCGCGTGTTCTACACGGCGCGCGATGGCAAGACCTACCAGCTGCACCTGATCGACACGCCCGGGCACGTGGACTTCACCTACGAGGTCTCGCGCTCACTGGCCGCCTGCGAGGGCGCGCTCTTGGTGGTGGACGCAGCGCAGGGCGTGGAGGCGCAGACGGTCGCCAACACCTACCTGGCGATCGACGCGGGCCTCGAGCTGATCCCGTGCCTAAACAAGATCGACCTGCCCGGCGCGGAGCCCGAGCGGGTGGCCGGCGAAGTGGGCGAGCTGATCGGCGAGCCCCCCGAGGGGATCCTGCAGATCAGCGGCAAGACCGGTGAGGGTGTGGGGGAGGTGCTCGAGGAGCTGATCGCACGCGTGCCGCCGCCCTCGGGTGACCCCGACGGCCCCGCCCGTGCCCTGATCTTCGATTCCGAGTTCGACCAGTACCGCGGCGTGATCGCCTACATCAGGGTGGTGGACGGGGTGTTCCGCAAGGGCGAGGCGATCCGCGCGATGGCCACTCACACGGAGGCCGACATCGACGACATCGGCGTGTTCAGCCCGCAGATGATGCCGACAGACCAGCTGGCCGCGGGCGAGGTGGGGTATCTGATCACGGGCCTGAAGGACGTGACGCAGCTGCGCGTGGGCGACACGCTGACGACGCGCACGAGGACATCGGGGCCGGGCAGCCGCACGGCCGGCGTGGAGGCCACCGAGCCGCTGCCGGGCTACAGGGAGGTCAAGCCGATGGTCTTCTGTGGGCTGTTTCCGATCGAGTCCGACGACTACGCGGATCTGCGCGATGCGCTTGAGAAGCTGGTGCTGAACGACGCGGCATTGTCGTGGGAGCCCGAGACCTCGGACGCGCTGGGCTTCGGCTTTCGCTGCGGCTTCCTCGGCCTCCTGCACATGGACATCGTGCGCGAGCGGCTGGAGCGCGAGTACGACCTCGAGCTGCTGGCGACGATGCCCTCGGTGGAGTTCGACGTGACGCTCACGAACGGGCAGGAGCTCGAGGTGCACAACCCCTCGGACATGCCCGACCCGGGGACGATCGAGGAGATACGCGAGCCGTTCATCCAGGCGTCGATCATCGCGCCGAAAGAGTTCGTGGGAGCGGTGATGGAGCTCTGCCAGGAACGCCGCGGCGTGCACGCGGGCATGCACTATTTGTCCCCCGAGCGGGTGCAGCTGAACTACGAACTGCCGCTCGCGGAAATCGTGCTGGACTTCTTCGACCAGCTGAAGTCGCGCACGAAAGGCTACGCGTCGCTGGACTACGAGCTGAGCGGCATGAGGCCCTCGGATCTCGTCAAGCTCGATGTGCTGCTGGCCGGCGATCCGGTGGATGCGCTGTCGATGGTGGTGCATCGCGACAAGTCCTATGAGCTCGGCCGCACGCTCACGGAGAAGCTGCGCAAGCGCATTCCGCGCCAGCAGTACGACGTGCCGATCCAGGCGGCCATCGGCGCGAACGTGATCGCGCGGGAGACGGTCAAGGCGTTCCGCAAGGATGTGATCTCGGGCTGTTACGGCGGCGACATCACGCGCAAGAAAAAGCTGCTCGCCAAACAGAAGGAGGGTAAGAAGCGGATGAAGCAGGTCGGCCGCGTGGAGGTTCCCCAGGAGGCCTTCCTGGCGGTGCTCGAGCTCGGCGAGGAGTAGATGCGCGTCCTGTTCGTGTGCCTGGGCAACATCTGCCGCTCGCCCACCGCCGAGGGCGTGATGCGCTCGCTCGTCGAGGAGGCGGGCCTGCAGGGCACGATCGAGATCGACTCGGCGGGCACGGGCGCCTGGCACGTGGGCAGTCCGCCCGATCAGCGCGCCGTCGCGGCCGCGCGCGCCCGCGGGATCACGCTGGATGGCTCCGCCCGTCAGGTGACCGTCGACGATGTCGAGGATTTTGATCTCGTGATCGCCATGGACCGCGACAACCTGCGCGAGCTCAGGCGACTGGCGCCGGGTGATGAGGAGCGGGCAAAGATCAGGCTGCTGCGCGAATTCGACCCCGCCAGCGCGGGCACCGAGGAGCCGGAGGTCCCCGATCCCTACTACGGCGCTCCGGGGGGCTTTGACGAAGTCCTCGATCTCGTGGACGCCGCCTGCAACGGCCTGCTCGCGCAGATCGCCGGAGGCGAGGAGGGGTGAGCCTGCCGGCCGGTGCGAGCGAGGCGCGGCGGATCGGCGGCGGCGACATCAACGAGGCGTTCCACGTCGTGCTCGCGGATGGCCGCGAGGCGTTTGTAAAGACGCGCGGGGATGCCGCCCCCGGGGAGTATCAGGCCGAGGCCGCGGGCCTTCGCTGGCTGGCCGAGCCGGCAGCCCTGCGCACGCCGCGGGTGCTGGATCTCGGTGAGGACTACCTGGCGCTTGAGTGGATCGCGCCCGGCCGCCTGGATGGCGTGGGCGTGGAGGAGCTCGGATACGGGCTGGCGCGCACCCACGCCGCGGGGGCTCCACGGTTCGGCGGGCTGGATGGGTCCGATCTGGATGGCGCCGCGCGGTTCGGCTCGCTTCAGCTTCCCAACGAGCCGGCCCCCGACTGGCCGACCTTCTACGCCGAGCGGCGCCTGCGCCCGCTGGCGTGGATCGCACGCGAGCGGGGCGCGCTGTCGGCGCAGGGGATCCGCGCGGTGGAGGGTGTGTGCGAGCACATCTCCGAGCTGACCGGACCGCCTGAGCCGCCGGCGCGTCTGCACGGCGATCTGTGGTCGGGGAACGTGATGGCCGACGCCGAGGGGCGGCCCTGGCTGATCGATCCGTCCGCCTACGGAGGCCACCGCGAGGGGGATCTCGCGATGCTGAGGCTGTTCGGAGCGCCCTCCGAGCGCGTGTTCTCCTCCTATCAGGAGCTCGCGCCGCTCGCCGACGGGTGGCGCGAGCGCGTGGAGCTCTACCAGCTGCTTCCCCTGCTCGTGCACGCGCTGCTGTTCGGCGGGTCCTACCGCGCAGCGGCCGAGCGCGTGGCCGAGCGCTATGCGGGCTGACGACGGGCGGCGCGGGCGTCCCGCACGGACCGGACGGTCGGAGCAGGGGATG
>Ga0209038_10000243_pt1 | contig 17548 bp, 15 predicted proteins | sample BogFormECP03_OM3_FD_188237 | JGI IMG/M metagenome (GOLD analysis project Ga0209038, IMG submission 188237) | Bog forest soil microbial communities from Calvert Island, British Columbia, Canada - ECP03_OM3 (SPAdes) (version 2) | ecosystem: Environmental > Aquatic > Freshwater > Wetlands > Bog ...
CAGGCCGCGGAAATTTTGAAAAAGCTCGACGCGCTGTCGTCCGCTCCGGAAGCGGGTACGGGCAATCGCAAGAGCGCGTTTCGGATGCAGCTCGACGACGGACTCGAACTGTACGCGCGCCGCGGACGCCGAGGCGGATTGATTGCTTCGATCCTCAGCGACGTTTACGTCGGTATCGCACCGCGCCCGCTCAATGAACTTGCCGTAACCGTCCAGGCGATGAAGCGCGGAATTCCGGTGGCGGAGCCGATGGGCGCGATGGTCGAGTGGATCGGTCCCGCGCTCTACCGGGGATTTTTTCTGACTCGCGCGGTGCGCGGAATGACGTTGTGGCAATTCGTAAAGACCGATGACGATCCGACAGTGCGCAATCACGTTCTCGCACAGGCGCGCGCCGCGATCGACGCGATGCAGGCCAACGGCCTTTTTCACGCCGATCTCAATCTGCACAACCTGCTGGTGACGCAAGCGCGCGACAGTTTCACCGTGATCATCATCGACCTCGACAAGGCGCGGCTCTTCGATGCTCCGCTGTCGCCCGCGATGCGCCGTGCGAACGCCGCGCGCTTGCTTCGCTCTGCACGCAAGCTTGATCCGTCGGGACAATTTCTCGACGCGGCCGCGCTCTCGATTCTAGCTTCGCAGTGAATTCACGTGCGCTTGAGCGCAATCGCGTCGATCTCGATGCGCGCCTTGCGTGGCAGCGCCGCCACTTGAACGGTTGAGCGCGCCGGAAATGGCGGGCCGAAATGCTCTCCGTAGATTCGGTTAACAATCTCGAACTCGCCAAGATCGATCATGAAAATGGTCGTCTTGACGACGTCGACGAAATCCAATCCCGCCGCCGCCAGCACTTCGCCGAGATTTTGCAGCACGCGACGTGTCTCGAATTCGATCCCGCCTTCGACGATCGTGCCCGACGCCGGGTCGAGCGCGATTTGTCCCGAGCAGAAAACCAACCCGTTCTGCTCGACCGCCTGCGAATAGGGACCGATCGCGGCCGGAGCCTGCCTGGAATGAATCGAGGTTTTCATCAATAGCGGCCGCCGTTCTGCTGGCCGAGGCGCGACACCCGCATCACACCGTCGATCGCGCCGATCGAGTTCATCAGGTTGTTCAACTGCCGCGCGCTGGTCACGCTGACTTCGAACACCGCCAGCGCGCGCCCGTCAGCCCCGTGCGTCTTCACTTCCGCGGTCGAGATATTCACGCCCGCCGACGCGATCGCCTTGGTCATGGCAGCGAGCAGACCCGGCTGATCGGCGCACAACACTTCGAGACGAATCGGCCGCGGCGCTTCTTCGCCGTCCTTCCACACGACCGGCACGCGCCGCTGCGGATCGGTGTTGAGCGCATGCGGACATCCCGCGACGTGCACCGTAACGCCGCGTCCGCGCGTGATGAAACCGGTGATCGCCTCGCCCGGGAGCGGATTACAGCATCGCGCGAATCGCACCAGCATGTCGCCGACGCCCGAAACCACCACCGCGCCGCTGGCGGATTTGCGCGCTTCCTTCGCGGCCCGGTCGCGCTGCGCCGGTCCCAATGGCGTGGGCGGTTTCTCCGGGCGATAGATCTTCAGTTCGTCGGGCGTGAGCAGTTTCGCGAGCACTTGCGCCGGTGTGATTATTCCGTAGCCGACCGCCGCCAGCAGTCCGTCAACGTCGCGCTGCGAAAATTCCTGGAGCACTGTGTCGAGCCGTTTGTTCGATCGCAGCTGCGTAACGCTGAGCTTGAGCGGTTCGAGCTCGCGATCGATGAGCGATACTCCGAGGTCGCGCGAGCGCTCCGCTTGCTGATTCCGCAGCCATTGCCGGATGCGCGATTTCGCGCGCGCGGTCGCCGCGTAGTTGGTCCAGTCCTTACCCGGCACCTGCTTCTCTGAGGTGAGCACCTCGACCGTGTCGCCCGATCGCAGCCGGTAGCGCAGCGGCACCATGCGGCCGTTGACGCGCGCGCCCGCCAGATGGTTGCCGACCTGCGAATGGATTCGATACGCGAAATCGATCACCGTCGAGCCGAGTGGAAAATCGAACACGTCACCCTTGGGCGTGAAGACGAAAACCTCTTCGGGAAACAAATCGTCCTTGACCGTCGACAGAAATTCCTGGGGGTCCTTCAGATTCTGCTGCCATTCGATCAGCCGCCGCAGCCAGGCGAAGCGCTCGGTGTCTTTGAGCTCGCGCGAGTTGCCGTCCTTGTAGCTCCAATGCGCGGCGATTCCTTCCTCCGCCACCTTGTGCATTTCGCGCGTGCGAATCTGCACTTCCATCCGCTGGCCGCGCGGCCCAATCACGGTGGTGTGCAGCGACTGGTACATGTTGGCCTTGGGCAGCGCGATGTAATCCTTGAAGCGCCCGGGCACCGGCTTCCAGTTGGCGTGCACGACGCCCAGCGCCTCGTAACATTCGCGCACCGTGTCGACGATGATGCGGAAGGCGACCAGGTCGTAGATTTCCTCGAAGCTGAGCCCCAGCTCCTGCATCTTCGAGTGAATCGAGAAAAAATGCTTCGGCCGTCCCGTGACCTCCGCCGTTACGCCGCTGTCGGACATGCGGCGCGACAGAATCTCAATCACGTTGGCGATATATTCTTCGCGCTCTTTGCGCTTCTCGGCGACGAACGCCTTCAGCGTCTGGTACGCAGTTGAATTCAGGTAGCGAAACGAAAGATCTTCAAGCTCCGACTTGAGCCAGTAAATTCCGAGGCGATGCGCGATCGGCGCGTAGATTTCCATCGTCTCGCGCGCGATTTCCTGCTGCCGGTCGGGCCCGAGATGATCGAGCGTGCGCATGTTGTGCAGGCGGTCGGCGAGCTTGATCAGCACGACGCGAATGTCGTTCGCCATCGCGATGATCATCTTGCGGAAATTCTCGGCCTGCTTTTCTTCGCGGCTCTGGAACGTGATCTTCGAAACCTTGGTCACGCCGTCAACCAGTTGCGCGACCTCGGGCCCGAATGCCGCTTGAACCTCCGCCAGCGACGCCTGCGTGTCTTCGACCACGTCGTGCAGCAGGCCCGTCACGATCGAAGGCACGTCGAGCTTGAGCTGCGCGATGATCGTCGCGACGTTGAGCGGATGCGTGACGTAGGGCTCGCCCGACTCGCGCTTCTGATCGATATGCATCCGCGCCGAGTAGTCGTACGCGCGCCGGATAAGCCCGATATCGGCCTGCGGATTGTAGCTCAGCACCCGCCCGATCAGGCCGGCGAGTTGGTCTGGCTCACTGCTGCTTTGCGCTAACTCTTCCACGGCGCCAATTCGCCGCGCAGACGGCTGACCTTCAACCGCTCTGCGTTTACAATCGTTTCGAGCCGCGCGACCGACTTGGGAATTTCGGCGTTGATTATCAGGTAGTCGTATTCGGGGTAAGCCTCGGCTTCCTCGCGCGCTTTGTTGAGACGGTGTTGAATTTTCGATTCATCCTCGGTCGCGCGCCCGCGCAAACGTCCGGCGAGCTCTTCGAGCGTCGGCGGCAGTACAAAAATGGAAACCGCGTCGTGCGGATACTTTGCGCGAATCTGGCGCGCACCCTGGATGTCGATGTCGAGCAGGATGTCGCGGCCCGACGCGATCGCTTTGTCGAGCGGCGCGCGCGGCGTGCCGTACGAGGATTCGAACACGCGCGCCCACTCGGCCATCTCGCCGGACGATTGCCTGCGTTTGAACTCCTCCTCACTCACAAAGCTGTAATCGACTCCGTCCACTTCTCCGCCTCGCGGCGCGCGCGTTGTCAGAGATATAGAAAACCCTAGGCCCGCGATCTCGCCAAGCGCGGCGCGAGAAAGCGTCGTCTTGCCCGCGCCCGACGGCGCCGAAAGAATGAAGACTATGCCGCGCCTCGGCGGCAAAGAATCGTCTGATTTCAAAGGTATCGAAGCCATCGATCAGGCGCAAAGCCCCTTCCACTATATACTATTCGACGTTCTGGACCTGCTCGCGCATTTTTTCCGCCTCCGCCTTAACTTCAACCGTTACTTGAGATAACGCCGCGTTCTGCGACTTCGATCCCATCGTATTCACTTCCCGGTTGATTTCCTGCAGCAGAAATTCAATAGATTTCCCGACCTGCCCCTTGCGCTTGAGCAATCCCTTCAGCCCCTCAAGGTGCGTTCGCAGCCGAGTGATCTCCTCGCTGATATCGCCGTGTTGTGACGCCGACGAGGCCTCTTCATACAGCCGTTTCTCGTTCACGGGCAGATCTTCGAGCAGTTCGCGGATGCGCTTGTGGAAATTTTCCATGATCTCCGAGCGCGTCTGCTCCGCCAGACGTTCGATCTTTGGCACGGCTGCTTCAATCGCGCGAACCCGCGCCGCAAAATCGTTGTGCAGGCTGCGGCCCTCGCGCACGCGCTCCACCTCCAGCGCCTTCAATGCGCCGGCCAACGCCTTCTGCCCCAGCTTGAAGGCAGTGCGCGAGTCGTGCTCCTCCTCGACCACGTGAAAAATTTCGGGCCGATTCAGAATCGATCCGATATCCGGATTGCCGCCCAGGTGAAGCTGCTTGCCCAGCCGGCGCAGCTCGCCGACGTACAGATTGGCCAGCCGGTCGTTCACCTCGAGCCGCACCGGCGGCGGCTTCAGCGCTACCGACTTGATAAAAATCTCGACGCGTCCGCGGGCGACGACACTCTGCACCGCCTTGCGAATCTCCGCCTCATGCTCGCCCCATCCGCGCGGCACCGCGAGCTTGAGCTCGAAAAATCTTTGGTTGAGCGCGCGTACTTCGGCAATCACTCGCGTGCCGTCATGCTCGGCGATCGCCCGGCCGAATCCGGTCATGCTTTTCATGCTGCTCCGCCTCCCCTTCCTTCCCGCGCTTTTCTCAGGCATGCGCGATAGATCTCAAGTGTCAGCGCGGCCGTCTCCGCCATCGAATAATTCTCCAGCGCGCGTGCCCGCGCCGCCGCTCCCATCTCCGCCCTCAGCCCCGGCCCGTCTGCCAGCCGCGCAATCGCCGAGCCGATCGCCGCTGGATTCGCCGGCGGCACGAGGATCCCGGTACGATCGTCTTCGACTACTTCACGCAACCCGCCGACCTCGCTGGCGATTACCGGGAGCCCGCTCGCCATGGCTTCCAGAGCGGCCACGCCGAGCCCCTCCTTCACCGACGGCATCGCAAACACCTCGGATGCCCATAGCAGTTCGCGCGCGTCGTCGATTCTGCCGATCAGCTTGATGCGCCCGGGAACTCGCAGCAGCGCGATTTCGTTATCGAGGATGCTTCGAATCGCACCCTGCCCCGCGATCAAACATTTAACCTTGAGAGATTTCCTCGCCGCCGCCAATGTTCCAGCCGCCTCAATCAGATACCGATGCCCTTTGCGAACCTCGAGCGCACCCACCGCCGAAATGACAAAATCGTCATCTGCAATTCCAAGCGCGCTGCGCGCAGCCGACCGTTCCTCGCGCGTCGGCGGCCGGAAGCGCTCGCAATCGACACCGCTGTGAATGACAGTCACGTGCCGGCGATCGACGCCCGCGGCTGACAGCGAATCTGCCACGCCGCCCGATATCGCAATCACGCCGTCAACCGCACGATTGAACAGCAGCGGTGCGAACACTCGGTTAGGACGGTAGTCCATGCGCCGCGTAACGATCAGCGCACTGCCGAAGCTGCGCGCAAACGGCGCCATCGAATGCGCGCGCGAAGTATGGAAATGAACCACGTCGTAGCGTTCGCGTTTGAGAATCGCGCGCAGCCTGACCCCGGCCGCAAGGTCGATCGCGTTGCGGATGTGAAGCGGATGGCACTTTATCCCTGCAGCCGTCGCCCGCTCCCAAAGCCGCCCTGCGGGATCGCAAATCAACTCAGCACGATTGCCGGCGCCGGCCAGCGCGAGCGTCAATGCCAGCACCTGCGTCTCGCCGCCGGCGAAACCCAGCTCGGGATCGACGCCCACCACACTCAGCGGCTGGGCGTTCGAGGTGTCGCTGTCGGCGGTCACTTGGTAGGCGTCGTCATCTTGAACCGTCTGCTTCATCTATACAGTTCAGTCGCATCAATCGAAAAATCTGTAATACAGGATCGCGCACACTGCCGTCACTGCGTCGCGGATGCCGATTTTCTTGCCCTCTTCATAGGTCCGTCCCGAGTACGAGACCGGCACTTCGTAAATTCGCCAGCGCGCGCGCGCCGCCTTCGCCGTGATCTCGGGCTCGAACGTGAAACGATTGGCCGTGAGCTTGAGCGTCATCAGCTTCTCGCGCACGAACCCCTTCATCCCGGTCTCCATGTCGGTGAGATTGAGATCGCTGATCATGTCGGAGAGCAAAGTCACCGCGCGGTTCGCCACGTAATGCCAGAAGAACATCACGCGATGCGGCCCCGAGAGGAAGCGCGATCCGTAAACCATGTCGGCGCGGCCATCGAGCAGCGGCGGGATCATTGCCGCGTAGTCCCGCGGATCGTATTCAAGGTCGGCGTCCTGCACGAACAGGTAGGGATTCTTCGCCGCCGCAAAGCCCAGCCGCAGAGCAGCGCCTTTGCCGCGGTTGACGCTGTGAAAGAAGCATTGCACGCGCGGATGAGTGAACTCGCGCAGAAATTTCGTGGTGCCGTCAGTCGATGCGTCGTCGACCACGATGACCTCGGTATCGAATCCGCAATCCAGCACCCGCTCGATCACCTTGCCGATGGTCGCAGCCTCGTTGTACACCGGAATCACGACGGAGATTTTCGTCCCCTCATACATCAGTTACCCCGCACCTCCCGCCGCGGTCCCAGCGACGCCGCCACGCGTGCGGTGGCGCCGAATTTCCGATCTTGCTCGATTCTCCCGCGAAGCATCGCCGCCACGCGCCGCCGTTCCGACTTCCGCCGTCGCGCCGGAATCGCGGCCGCATAACCGCACCACACGCGCATCCGATCCGTATTGGTGACGCCCAACAGCTCGAGATGCCCGAGTTGAACCAGGTTGCGCATGCGCGGACGCGCGAAGCGGCTCATGATCGTGCGCCGCGTGCGCTCATGATCGATAAACACGAATTGCGGCGGCTCAACCCCGGTGACGAAGATGTTGAACGGCGACAGGTCGCCATGGATGTAGCCCGCGCGATGCAGCCGCGCGACCTCCGCACCCAGCGCGCGCAACACGACGCGTCGGGCAGCCAGCTTCGCCCGCTTCAGGTGACGCGCCACGCTGTGGCCCTCGACCCGCGCCGTCACGATAATCTCGCGGCCGCCGCGCCGCTCGGCGCCGAGCAGCAGAATCTCCGGCACGCCGACAGCGTCGGCCCGCAAATGCTGCGAGATCGACGCGACGTGCGCCGCACGCCGCCGCTTGAATATCCACCTGATGCGGTTCAGCCCGCGAATCGGATCGAGCACCTTGAAGTACGCGTCTGGACCGCCCGCGTGATCGAGATGCGCGAACCAAGTCTCGGCGTGACGCGATCGGCGCACCCGAATCGCCAGCGTGCCGTCAATCGCGGCGAACGCGGAATCGACTAGCCGCTCGCGCAGCTCCTCCGAGTATCGCGCGTCGTAGCCGGGTAGGAAGAAGGTCCATCCTCCGCGCGTCAACGGCACCCCGTCAAAGCCCGTCAGCCAGAGGCTCATCGCGCCGCACCGTCTCGACGCATCGCGAGTGCGCGCCTCACGTTCGCTCCGACTTCTTCCGGGGATATTCGCCGCATGCATTCGCGCCCGATTGGGCATTGACGAAGATAGCAGGGATGACAGGGAATCGCGCCGCTGATCGCGAAGTCGGCGAACCCCCACGGCGCCGACCGCTCGGCCGCCGTCGCGCCCCACAGCGAGACCACTGGGCATCCCACGGCGGCCGCGATATGCATAGGCCCTGAGTCGGGACCGAACGCGGCAGCGCATTCGGGAAAAATCGCAATCAGATCGCGGAGCGAAGTCCGCCCGGCCAGGTTGAGCGCGGCTGCGCCGTCGAGGTGCCGCATAACTTCATCGGCCAGCTTCGTTTCGTCAGGACCGCCAAGCAACACCGGAAACAACGCCGGGCTGTCGCCGTCGCGACGAGCGAGTCTGCCAATCACCGCCGCGGTCGATTCGGGAAAATAGATGCGGCTCGGCCACGACGACCCCAGTATCACGGCAACGATCGGACGCGGAGCGTCGCGCAGCATATCTCGCGCCCGCGCGCGTTCGTCGTCGGTCGCGGCGAGCCCAAATTCGATCGGCGCAGGCGCGAGTCCGAGCGCGTCGCCAAACGCCTGGTACTGCATGAGCTTGAGGCGCAGGTTCGGCTGCGGCGCGATCTGATGATTCGAGAAAAGGTAGTTGAACTCCTTGGTGTTGGACGCGGCGAAGCCGAAACGATAGCGCGCGCCCGAGATTCGCGAGGTTAGACCACTCTTGAGATGCCGCTGAAGGTCGATAACGAGGTCGAAATGCCCTCGGCGGATTCGCTGCAGAAACACAGGAAAGGTCCAGGGCGCGTGCGCTCGATCGTACTCGATGATTTCGTCCAGCCATGGATGATGTTCGAGCACCGCCCGCGACTTGGGTTCCACCGCCCACGCGATGTGCGTGTCGGGCCACGCGTTGCGAATGCGACCGAGCAACGGCAGCGCGCGGACCACGTCACCGATCGCGCCGAGCAGCACGATCAGCACACGACGCGGCGGCGGCGCGATTTGCGGGGCAATGGCTTCAGGAGAGGACATTTTGAGATTGGTCGAGGCGCGCTTCAGCTCCAACGCTCGATGATAACGACGCGGACCGGCGCCGCAAAGACCGTCTGCGCAATTGTTTGCGGCGTCGGCGTCCGCGTATAGAGTGGCGCAGGATGGCGAAGGAAATCCTCACTTGACCGACCAACCGCGCATTCCGCGCCAGATCGCCGGGCCAATCGCGCTTGCGCTGCTGATCGTGCTCGGACTGCTCGCCATTCACCGCATCGAGCCTCCGCCCGCCGCCGATGCGAACGCGCCACTCGCGGAATTCTCTGCAGAGCGCGCAATGCGCGACGTGCGAGAGATCGCAAAGGCGCCGCGCATGCTCGGCTCAGTCGAAAACGATCGCGTGCGCGATTACCTCGTCGGGCGCTTGCGAGAACTCGGCGCGTCTCCCGCAGTGCAGACTGCAACCGTCGCGCGGCACACTCAGTCAGGGCCCGACACCTGGGCGGTCGTGAACAATGTCGTCGCAACGATCCCCGGCACGAGCCCGACCGGCTCGGTGCTGATAGTTGCGCACTACGATTCGGCGCCGAGCGGACCCGGTGCCGCCGACAACGCCGCGTCCGTCGCCGCGATCCTCGAAGCGATGCGCGCGCTCAAAACGGGGCCGGCGTCGCGCAACGATCTGATCGTCCTATTCACCGACGGTGAAGAGCTTGGCCTGCTCGGCGCGAAGGCTTTCGTCGAAAAGCAGCCGGCGCTCAGCAACGTCAAGGTCGTGCTGAACTGCGAGATGCGCGGCGACAATGGCCCGTCAGTTATGTTCCAGAGCAGATCGCAACAATCGTGGCTCGCGGCCAGGGGGCCGATTCCGCCGTCGAGTTCCCTTGCAGAGTCGTCGGCTTGGGGCGAGACCGACCTCAATGTGTTTCTCGCCGCCGGAATCGATGGGATCAGTTTTGGTGCAACGAATGGAATCACCCGCTATCACACTGAACTCGACAACGCCGATTTGCTCGACCATAGCTCGCTGCAGGATCAGGGAATGGTCACGCTCTCGATGGCACGCAGGTTTGGGGCAATCGATTTGAACGATCTCCGAACCGAAAGTGCGGCCTCTATCGTCCGAGATGATTCGCTGAGTCGCTACACGACGATCGCGCTCGCGTTTCTTGTACCGTTGCTCATGCTCGGCGTCATCTGGATTGGAATCCGCAAAGGGCAATTCACCATCGCGGGTATTGCCGCAGGATTTGCGATTTACGTTATTGCAATCGCCGTATCAGTCGTCGGATCGATAGTCATGTGGCGTCTGACTGCAATGCTCGCGGGCTGGCGAATGCTGCCCATCGGCACTGCCTACGGCGGCTTCTACTTCGCGGTCGCGACGGACGCGCTGATTTTCGGTGCTTGCTGGGCAGCGTACATGGTGATCGCCCGTTCGATCAGTGAGCAGAACCTGGGCATGGCTGCGCTCGTCGTTTTGACCGCCATGTTAGTCACCGCGAGCATCGTAAACTTTAACGCCGCGCGTCCTCGCTGGTGGCTTTTGCCCGCGATGCTCGCAATCAGCATGAGCCTCGGCGTAACCGACGGGCGACTGCCGACTCGCGGTGCGATTCTCGGGTTCATTTCGCTCGCCTTCGCCGTTATCCTGAACGCGCAATCGTTGGCCTTCAGCGCGGACGGAACGATGCTCCGACTCGTGTACGGCGGATTGGGCAGCGCCTCGCTTTTCGGTCTGTTCATCCCGTACATGGGCTTGCTGACCGGCGGGCGGCGATGGATCGTGCCCGCTGCGCTCGGATTGTTCGCGATCGTAATGATCTTCAAGGGCAACGCGGCCAGCTCGTTCGACGCGTCTCAGCCGCATCCTGACAGCATCTTTTATTTTGCGGACACTGACCGCGCGCGAGCGCGATGGGTCAGCCTCGATTCGCGTCCCGATAGTTTCACTGCGCAATTTTTCCAGCATCACGTGCGCGGCGGATGGCTGCAGAAACTCGCCGGGCTCGCGACGAGGGATACGCCGGATGCCTTCCTCGCAAAACTTCGGCGCGACTTCTCATCTCTAAACCGCGGCCGCACGACCGAAGGCGAGGCACCTCTCATCAGCGCGGCGCCGCCGCAACTCAAGGTGCTCGACGACTCGACCGTCGCCGGCACCCGCACGGTGACGATGCATATCGCGTCGGCGCGAAAGGCTGCGATCATCTGGATGTCGGTGCCGGTGGGCGTGGCGGTGCTCGGTGCCTCGATCGACGGTAGATCGCCGGGCGATCGCGTGACCGATGGATGGACCGGGTGGTACTGGCGCGCGCCAGCCGCGGGATTCGATCTGACCCTGAAGCTCGCGACGCCCGCGCCGTTCGTCGTGACGGTGATCGATCAGACCGACGGATTGCCGGATAATGCTGGACTCGTGATCAAGCCGCGTCCGCCCGACACGATGCCGACGCCATTTCTATTTTTCGATTCGACAACGCTGCTGAGAAAGACGTACGCGATTGGCGGCGAGCAGCTGTCGCGCCGCTAGCGGTCGCACTCGCCGCCGATCATGTTGATCATCCCGAAGGTCGTGATGATGTCCGGGATCATGCGCCCGATCAGCATCTTGTTGAGCGCGCCCATGCCGAGAAAGCACGGCGGCCGCACGCGCACGCGATACGGCCGGCCGCTGCCGTCGCTCACGATGTAAAATCCCAACTCGCCGTTGGCGCCCTCGACGGCCTGGTAAACCTCGCCGGCGGGCACGTGGATGCCCTCCATGATCAGCTTGAAGTGGTTCATCAGGCCTTCGATCGAGTTGTAGACTTTCTCTTTGTCGGGCAGCACGACCTTTGGATCAGTGATCGTGACGGGACCTTCGGGCAGCGCCTTGAGCGCCTGCTCGATAATCCGCTTCGACTGATACATCTCCTGGAAGCGACAGTTGAAGCGATCGTAGTTGTCGCCGCGGTCGCCCGTCGGCACCTCGAACTCCATTCGGTCGTAGACCAGGTACGGATGCGCCTTGCGCACGTCGTACGACACGCCGGTCGCGCGCAGAAGAGGACCGCTGAGCCCGTAGGAGATCGCCTCTTGCTTCGAAAATTTCCCGACGCCCGCCATCCGGTCGATGAATACACGATTGCGCGAAAGGAGCTTGTCGCAGTCGCTGAGCACCTGGTCGAGCCGCGCGAACGACGCCTTCATCCGATCTGCGAAGTCCGCAGGCAGGTCATGCGTCATGCCGCCGACGCGGCACCAGGTCACCGTCAGCCGCGCGCCCGTCACCGCTTCGATCAAGTCGTAGAGAAACTCGCGCGCCTCCAGCATGTAGAATGCGACTGTCGTCGCGCCGACCTCGCTCGATGCCATCCCGAGGCACGTCAGGTGGTCGGCGATGCGCGAGACTTCGCTCATGATCAGGCGCACGTACTTGCATCGCTCGGTCGTGTCGAGGGCAAGCAGGCGCTCGACGGCGAGCGCGAAACCGACGTTGTTGATGCACGGCGATGCGTAATTCAGCCGGTCGGTGTAGGGAAAACACTGCGTCCAGGTCCCCTGCTCGCACATTTTTTCGAAGCCGCGATGAAGGAAGCCGACCTCGACGTCGCAATCGACGATCCGTTCCCCGTCGAGCTTGAGGTTGAACTTGATGGTGCCGTGCGACGCGGGATGCGACGGCCCCATCTGCAATTCCATGATTTCGTCGGACGAATCCGACGGTACGATTTTATCTTTCCAGCGCGCAGGCAGTGACATGGTTGGTACCGGCTCGGGTCGTCAGCGCGAAGAGCGAATCGGATTCACCACCGGGTCGATCTCCGCGACGATCGGTTGGCGTTTATTGTAAAGGTAATCTTTGCGCAGCGGATGCCCCTCGAACGAATCGTACATCAGGATGCGCCGCAGGTCGGGATGGCCCTTGAAATCGACGCCGAACATGTCGAAGCATTCGCGCTCGAGCCAGTCCGCTGCGCCCCACACTCCCACCACGCTGTGGGCCCACGGCTCCGGCCCGTCGACGCCAATCTTGACGCGGATGCGATGGGCCAGCGGGAGCGAGTTCAGCTGATAGACGACGTCGTAGCGCGGTTTGCGCTCGAGCCAATCGACGGCGGTAACGTCGGTGAGAAAATTAAATTGGAAGTCGGGCTCGTCGCGCAGCGCGCGAAAAAAATCGTACGCGCGGTCGCGATCGATTGTGAAAGTCTCCTCGTCGCGCTCATTTTGCGCGCTGAGAACAATGTCGCCGAAGCGTGCTTTTAGTTTTTCAGTTAGCATCAGACGAGATCCCAGCTAGTCCCAATCGAGCGCGCCACGCTGCCATGCGTAAAGCAGCCCGATGCTCAGAATCGCGATGAAGATGAGCGCCTCGACGAAGCCGAACATCCCGAGCTGCCGCAACTCCACCGCCCACGGATACAGAAAAATCACTTCGACGTCGAACAGCAAAAACAGGATCGCCGTCAGGTAAAAGCGCACCGAGAAGCGCCCCCACGCCGAGCCGCTGGGAGGATTGCCACATTCGAAAGCCGCACCCTTGATTTCGCTGGGACGCTTCGGGCCGATCAGCATGTTGATCGTGCACATGATCCCGACGATCAGGCCGGCAACGAGCAGAGTCACAACGACGGGAAACCAGGTTGTCATTCTCGATCAGCTCCGCAAGCACTTCTAATGTTCATATGAATACCCGATGAGCGCCTCTTTTGGAACGATTTTCGATCATAGAGCGGCGTTGATCGCGGAATCCAGGCGTCCTATCGCGTGTCGCCCGCGCCCTTATCAGCCTTTCAAGCATTAGTTGTAACCTTTTTTTGTAATTTGAATTTCTTGTGGTGATTTGTCTTAGTTCAAAAGACTTTGATTATGGGCGGCGGACTAAATTGGCTAAATAAGTCTTATATGTCGTGAATTTTTGACCTAAATTCAATTTCGGTCATAATTTTAGTTGACGATTTCAACGTGAAAGACTAATGGCCAATTTAGAACTGCTACGAGATTGTTGCGGACTTATTTCCAGATGACGGCAAGCGTTTGCCGAAAAGGAGGTCATCATGAATCGCGCAATCGGACTGGGAAGCTGGCGCCTCGGAACCCTGGCGGCGTTCGTGCTCGCGGTCGCAATCTCGAAGACGCCCGCATCGGCACAGGTGCAGCCGGGTGATTTCATCACGTCCGACAATGCCTCCAAGGTCCAGGATTTGGTCTCGCCTGGACAGTACTTGCGAGTGTTGCATGGCATGACAATCAAAGTCGTGCCGACCGAGCGTATCGATTGGCCGCCGCCGTACAAGGACGCGACGGAAAAGTATTCGAGCCAGGTCCAGATGTCGCCGGACCATCGCAGTCTCGTTGGTTATGTCGCCGGCGAGCCGTTCCCAATCGTCGATGCGAACGATCCCGACGCCGGGACCAAGGTGATGTGGAACGTCGCGTTCAGGCCGATCTCCAGCGACGAGTACGATCTGCGCTGGTTCGACTGCGACAGCGTGTACTGGGGCAAGAACGCGCCGTTTCGCGAAATCACGGATATCGAAGTCGGACACTACGCCGGCTACAACGAAGTCGGCCGCACGGAAGTCAATCCGATGCCGATCGATCCCGACTTCAAGGAAACCGGGCGCTATTTTCTGGGGCTCCTGTACCCCGTGCTCGCACCGCAATCCGACCGTGGAACCGGCTTGATAAAATTCCGGTATGCCAATCCAAATATTGAGGACGCCTCTTGGACCTGGACGCCTGGCGCCCGGCGCGTCCGCCGCCTGAACTACGCCATCCTTGATACGGCCAGCGGACCGCAGGCCTACGACCCGAATCACTACGAAGGCTTCAGCGGCAAGAACGAGAACTACGACTGGAAACTGCTCGGCGAGAAGACGATGCTCGGCGCGATCAACATCGCGAAGGTGCCTGACGTTCGATGTCCGACCGACGGTGGCGCCAGCCACTGTCCCGACAACTGGCAAATGCGGCACGATTTCATTGTTGAAGGCCGGCCGCGTCCGGGCCGCTTCAATTCGCTCTACATGAAGGAAATCCTGTTCATCGATTCGGAGGCCGACTTCGTGATGTCGAACGACATGTACGATCGCGGCGGCGAGCTGTTCAACAACTATACGTCGTGGATGCACTACGCCGATCGCGCGGAGCCCGACGCCAGGATCGCCATCTACCCGTTCAAGCGCGAGTTCCAGTCAGGCTCTTCGACCGTTAACCTGCAGAGCGGTTTCGCCACAGTCTGCTATCATCCGTCGCCGAACGCACCGTCGCGCGACTCATGGTTCATCAACATGGGCTCGGTCGATCGCGACTGGTTTACCGCCAGTCAGATGGCGCGAGCAGCCGAGGGCGGACACGGAGTCGGTGGCGACTGATGTGCGCATGAACGGGCGCGTGCGCCGCAGGCGCGCGGCTGCCTCGGACTAAAACCGGTGCGGCCAGCATTGGCCGCGCCGGTTTTCTGTTGCGCGAGTCATACTCGCGCAAGCATGCCATCCGCCGCTAGAATCCATCTTCGATGGATGACAGCGGCGCATTCGAGGCATGGGCGGCAGAGGCCATCGCTCGGCGATGGCCTCGCGCGCGCATTGCGAAGATCGCTGCGCTCCGCGGCGACCTCTCGACTCGGCGCTTCTGGCGCGTCGCTATCGCGACGCCCCCGGAAACCACCGCTCCACCGACCGCCATCCTCGTTGACCTCGGTCCCGACGACCTGCCCCGCTATGTTCGCGTCCTCAATCTTCTCTCAACGCCCATCTCCGAGCCGCCATGGATCAACCTGCAACGCTATCTCGAATCGATCGGCGCGCCGGTGCCCGCGCTCTACGACGCAGATCCCGGGCGGCGCGCGATGTTGGTCGAGGACGTCGGCCAACTCTCCCTGCTCGACGCCGTCCGACGTCCCGGAGCCGATGCCGCCGACTTGTTCCGCCTCGCCGCCGAAGAACTGCTTCGCTTCCACGTGGACGGCACAGCCAGAATCGATCATCGATGCGTCGCGAGCCAGATTGAGTACAGCGGCCGCTTGTTTGAATGGGAGTTCAAGGAATTCTCGGAAGTCGGCCTCGCCGCGGTCGCGCCCGGCGCCGACTCTTCACTCATCGCACCTGAGCTGACTGATATAGCGGCGCGACTCGATCGCTACCCGCGCGTATTCTCGCATCGCGATTATCACCGCGAGAATCTGTTCATTGAGGACGGCCCGCGCCTTCGCATCATCGATTTCCAGGATGCGTTGATGGCGCCGGCCGCACAGGACCTCGCAGTGCTGCTGACCACTCGCGACACCGATGAGATCATCACGCCGGCCATCGAACGCCGCATCCTCGACTTCTACTTCGCGGGCCTTGCACGGCGCGGCGTGCACACGCTCAGCGCCGCAGATTTCATGACCAGCTATCGCCTGTGCGTTTTGCAGCACGCGTTCAAAATGATCGGACGCTTCGAAATGTTCGAACGCAACGGCAAAGCTGGCTATCGCCGCTACCTTCCGAATCTGCTCGCCCAGTCGCGCCGGATGCTCGCCGAGATGCGTGCCGACTTCCCCAGACTCGCCGCGGCGTTGAAGCCATGAGGGCTCTCGTACTTGCAGCCGGCAAGGGTGAGCGGCTTCGACCGCTGACCGACGTGACGCCGAAGCCGATGCTCGAGCTAGGCGGCGGGCCGCTGATCCGTTACCCGCTCGCGATGCTCAAACGCGCGGGCATCACCGAAGTCGCAATCAACCTCCACCACCTTGGGTCGCTCATTCAGCGAGGACTCGGCGACGGATCGGCGATGGGAATGCGCATCACCTATGCTCCCGAGCCAGTCCTGTTCGGTACCGGCGGTCCACTGAACGGGCTGCGCGATTTTCTCGGCGCCGAGACCTTCGTGATCGCCAACAGCGATACCATCCTCGACCTCGATCTGCGCGCGATGCTCGCGTTCCATCGCGATCGCGCGGCCCTGGCCACCATCGCGCTTTTCAGCCCCACCAACCTCGACTACTACAGCCGCCTCGAAATCGACGCCGCCGAAAAACTCCGCCGGATGCGCCTGCTGGCCCGCCGCGATCCGCTTACATACGACGACTACCCGTTGGCCTTGGATGACACCGTCGCCGCCACACTCTCATCGCTCATGTATTGCGGCGTGATACTCGCGGAGCCTGGAGTCCTCGACCTGATTCCCGCGAAGCCGCCGTGGAGCCTGATGGAAGGCTTGTTCGCCCCGATGGTAGCGAACGGCCAAGCGGTCTTCGGCTACGTCCACACCGGCTACTTTCGCACGATGGACGATCTGAAAAGTTTCGAAGCGCTGAAATCCGAGTTCGCGTCGTCGCCGCCACGATTTTGATCTGGAGAATCACCAGCGGAAAAACGCGGCGACCAGGAACGCCGCGATCATCAACAATCCAAATTCCATGTGCAGCTGGATCGAGCGAAACAAGCCGAGGTTCAGCTTCTTCGGCTCATCCTCGCGCGTCATGATTCGAATCTGATCGAGCGCCCGCGGAATCGTGATAAACACCACCAGCGCGATCCACGGAAGGGCGTGCGCGAGAACCGCGATGATCGTCGCCGCATACGCCGCAAAGTCCAGCGCGATCAGTTCATAGTTGGCGCCCGCGCGACCGAGTATCGTCGCGACCGTCCGCTTTCCGTGACGCGTATCGCTCTCGATGTCGCGAATGTTGTTCGCGTGTAGAATTCCGGCGACCAGGAATCCAAGCGGTATCGACGCCCACAGCGCCGCCGCCGAAAAATTCATCGCCATGACGAAGTACGCGCCCATGACGATCGCGGGTCCCATGAAAATGAAGACGGTCAACTCGCCGAGCGCCACGTACGCAAGCGACACCGGGCTCGCCGTGTAGAAGTACCCTGCTGCGACGCTCGGGATTCCGATCGCGAGAATCGGCCATCCGCACAGGTAAACGAGCACGAGGCCAATCGCGGCGCCAATCGCAAACGCCGCTATCCC
>Ga0209038_10000244_pt1 | contig 17491 bp, 10 predicted proteins | sample BogFormECP03_OM3_FD_188237 | JGI IMG/M metagenome (GOLD analysis project Ga0209038, IMG submission 188237) | Bog forest soil microbial communities from Calvert Island, British Columbia, Canada - ECP03_OM3 (SPAdes) (version 2) | ecosystem: Environmental > Aquatic > Freshwater > Wetlands > Bog ...
GATGATGCTACAGCGGGCTGCTATGGACTCGGTGCGGCAGTGGCGTTACGAGCCTTCGATTCTGAACGATAAGCCGATTGCTGTGGAAGAAGTGATCACAGTGAAGTTCCGCCGCTAGGTCTTCTCGCACCGCCGGTTTACCCTGAACCGCGTGAAGGGCGCTACTTCGGTGGAGTTGAATTGATTATGCGGTGAAATTCGGGGTCGTCGTGGAGTATGGACAGATCGCTGTCGCGCGCGGCCCATTCGGGATTGATATAGCCGGCCGCCACCGCTTTCCGCAGCGTGTCCATCGCTTCCGCTTTCATATTCAGATTCCCGTAAGCGCAGGCCGCATTGTAAAGCATCAACGGATCGTTGCCGCGCATTGCCACCGCTTTTTCTACTTCGGCTACGGCTTCTTTGCCGCGGCCCAACGTGCCGTAGGAGCCGGCCAGCAAAACGTGGGCGCGCGCATCTTCTGGAACCATCTGAATTTGACGCTCGAGGACTGCGACGAAGCGCTCCGAAAGTTTTATTGCGCCTTCTTTGTCGCCGATGCCTACGAGCGCGAGTTGGTACGGAATGTAAACGTTGTAATCATCGCCGGTGGCGGCGATGGCGCGCTCCGCTAGAGCGGCAGCTTCCTTGGCGCGATCGGATTCATAGAGCGCGCGGCCGAGAGCACCGTAAGCGCCTTCGGTGTCGGGCTTGAGTTCGATTGCCTTGCGCGCCCAACGAATGGCATCGTCATACTGCTTCTGCGCGTAAGCCATCCGCGCGCGCGCAGCGAGGGCCTCCGGCAAATCGTTCTGCAGCACGAAAGCGCGTTCCGCAGCACGCAGGCCTTTCTCGACAGCGCCTTGATCGCCGCCGCCGCTCGTTTCCACGAGCAATCCGCAAACGTGCGCGATACCCGCATAGGCCAGCGCGAAATCCGGATCGAGCTGGATGGCGCGCTCGTACATCTGCATGGCAAACGACAAATTTCCCATGCGCTTGTAATTGCGGCCGCGCAGCAGGCAATCGTAAGCCTCCGCGTTCTCGGTGGGCTTGCTCGCGATTACGGTTTCCTCTTGCGGGGTTAGCGTGATGCGCAGCGCCTGGGTGATATTGCGCGCGATTTCTTCCTGGACCTCGAAGACATCCTTCAGTTCGCGATCGTAGCGCTCGGCCCACACGGGAAAATCGCGGCTGGCTTCCACCAATTGCGCATTGATGCGCAAGCGGTTCCCTGCTCGCCGCAGACTGCCGCGCAAGATGTGGCTCGCGCCAAGACGGGCGCCGATTTCCGGCGCGGTAAGAGGCGAATCGCGGAATGGCAGAACCGTCGCGCGCGGATAAACGTGCAGTCCTTTGATTTTCAGCAATTCGGTGATGATGTCTTCGGACATGCCGTCGCGGAAATATTCGTCGTCTTTCGCGCCGCTCAAATTTTCGAAGTAAAGCACCGCCAGGGATTTCTGCGCGCGCGCGACCGCTACCGGCCCCGAACTGGTGAGCGTGCGGCCCGATTCGGTCTCGCGCTTCAGGCGCTGCAGATCGGTACGCATCTCCGAAGCTTTCTGATAGCGCATGCGGCGGTCTTTATCGAGCGCGCGCATGATGATGCGATCCAGCTCCGGCGAAAGCGCCGGATTCAATCGCATCGGCACGATCGGAGCGCGATTCAGAATCGCTTCGAAAATTACCGCGGGAGTAGTGCCGCTAAATGGCGGCCTACCCGTTGCCATTTCATAGAGCACGCCGCCGAAAGAAAAAATGTCGCTGCGCGCATCAAGTTCCTCGCCGCGCGCTTGCTCCGGCGCCATATACGCAACCGTGCCCATCGTCGTGCCCGGGCTGGTCAGCGCTTCGTTGGAAATCGACGCAGTCGGCGCGGACGAAGCGTTCATAGTCTCGCCCATGCCCGGTTCCCAAGCCGCAGGCTTAGCGAGACCGAAATCCAGAATTTTCGGCCGCCCCTGGGTGATGAAAATATTTCCCGGCTTGATGTCGCGATGCACGATTCCCTTCGCGTGCGCCGCATCCAAAGCGTCGGCAATCTGCACCGAGTAATCGAGCAACTCATCCGTCGCCATCGGACGCCCTTCAATGGTGCGCCCAAGCGTCTGCCCTTCGAGCAGCTCCATCACAATGAAGCAACGCCCGTTTTGTTCATCAATATCGTGAATGGTGCAAATATTCGGATGGTTCAGCGCCGACGCAGCGCGCGCCTCGCGCTGAAATCGTTCGAGCGCTTTCTCGTCGCGGGAGAGTTCGTCAGGAAGGAATTTCAGCGCCACTTGCCGGCCGAGGCGAATGTCCTCGGCTTTATAAACGACACCCATACCCCCACCGCCGAGTTTCTCGATGATGCGGTAGTGGGAAATCGTTTGGCCGATCATGGCAGCCGTGGCACCCATGGTTTGGGAATGTTAGGCCGGACGGCACTCTCAAGTCAATGCACCGGCAGGCTATTTCAGCTTGGCATACTCGGCCTTCGCGGCCACCAAAATCGGGATGTCCGCGTCGGCATCTTTCCAAATTCCAAAGAAATCCTGATACGCAGCGCGTGCGTGCGCGGTATCGCCCTGAAGCGCATAAGCGCGGCCGAGGCCAAGATGCGCCAGCGCCCCCAGCAACAGATTACTCACGAGTCCGCGATGGTCCAGCAATTTCTGAAATTCCGCTCCAGCTTCGGCGCCTTGATGCGCCGCAAGATAGGCCTGGCCGCGCACATAAACCGGATACAGACTTCCGATCGGCGCTCCCGCACCCAGATCGTAAGGCGCTGGAGTGCGCAAAAAGTCCAGGGCCTTGTCGGGGCTGTTGCGGGTCAACTCCAGCTCTGCGCGAATGGTGGGCAGGTAGTAGCTCTGAATGAGCGTGTTGGCCGGAAACTCTTTGTTGAGCTTGTCAACGAGGGCTTGCGTTCGCGCCGCGTCGCCCAAGTGCGCGTAGGTCATGGCCGCAACAATTTCGATATCGCGGCTGGACGCAAGCGTGAGCGCCGCTTCCACTTGCTGACGCCCGGCGGCGACGTTGCCGAACACGGCTTCGCGCCAAGCGGAATTCGCCTGCCAGAGACCGGCCGTCTCCTTGGCATCGTTATGCCGCGCCGATTCCACCGCGCGCCGCCAAAGCTCTCGCGATTTGCCGAGGTGTCCGTAATAGGCTTCTGTGTCTGCTTGGGCCCCCAGAAACGTGTCTTCGATTCCCGGCTTGCCCATGGCCCATTCGATCTGCTTGGCCATCCCCGCCGCGTCACCTTGCAGGAAAAGCAGTGAGTATACGGTGACGCGAAGGGAGGGATCGTCGAGCTTCTTGCTGGCCGCCCGATCGATCACGCCTTTTGCTTCGTCCAGGCGATTGAGATTCATGTATGCGCTGGCAAGATTCGCATAGTTGAGAACATCGTCTTGCTCGAGCTCCAGCGCCTTGCGGTTTCCTTCTGCGGCCTTCTCGTGTTGTCCGGTCTCGGTGTAAATCAAGGCGCCGTTGAGATAGGGAATGAAATCGTTGGGGTATTCGCGCTGCCAGAGCTCGTAGTTCACTTGGGCTTTATCGAGTTCGCCGGTGACCTCACCGAAATGGTGCGCCGTAATGTAAAGCTTTTCGCGTTCGCTGGTGCGATCGCGCAGGTCGTAGGCCTTCTCGATGTTCTCCATGGCGAGATTCGGCTGACCCAGGTTGTTGTAGATCACGCCGATCTTGGCGTACGCGACAGCGAAGTTGGGATCTAGCGCCACGGCTTTCTTGAAGAACGAAATCGCTGCGGCATCGCCTTGGCCGTAGTCCGTTTCGACGCCGAGACTGTAAGCCTTCAATGCTTCGAGGGAAGGAGTGGTGGCTGCTTCGATCGGGGTATTGAATTTCTGGATGGAGCCCAGCGACTCGCCGAGCTTGCCGCGAATTTCCGAGCCAACTTTCCCCAGTGCATCGAGAACGTGGTCCTTCGAATCGGCGGTCGCGTCGGACGTCCCGAAAGTGTCGCCGGTCACGCAATTGATTGCGTTCAGGATCACGTTATAGCGGCTGCCTACTTGCGCGATGGATCCGGCCAGCACCGCTTTGCCTCCGGCGCGCTCGCAGATTTCCTGGGCTACGCTGGCTGTTAGATGCTCATCGGGAGGCTTGCCCATGAGTTGTAATGTGCTGCGCACTTTTCCTTCGGAGAGTATATTCAGGAATGGCGATTGGCCGAGCTGTGCGGCGAGGGCTTGGCGCAGGCTGTCGTCGAAGACGTTGTCGCCGGTGGTGTTGGCGAAATCGGCGAGCACGATGGTGTCTTTGCCGGTGAGTTTTGGTCCGCGGCTGGCGTGCCAATAGAAGCCGGCGGCAACGAGCGCAAGGATCACGGCCGCGGCGACGCCGATCTTCATCCACGGCAACTTGCGCGGGGCCGACTCGGATTCCGCGGCGGGCGACTTCGCTGATGAATCTGCGGCGGCTTTCGCGGCAACTTTGGACGAGCCGCTTCCTTTTGCTTCGGCGTGCGTGGCCGAAGTGCGGGCACTGTCGGAGCGCAAGGTTTCGGCGCGCGAACTTACGAATTCCGCTGCTTCGCGCGATTCGGCTTCGACGACGGCGCTGGGGCGCGACGACCGGCTGGAATCCGTATCGCGCTTTAGGCGCTGCAGATCGGCGCGCAGTTCGGCGGCGGATTGGCAACGCAGCTTGCGGTCTTTCTCCAGCGCCTTATTAATGACGCGCTCGAGTTCTGCCGGCAGATCGGGATTTAGGCGCACTGGAGCTACTGGCGTGCGATTCAAAATTCCATCGGTGATTATCCCGGAGGTGTCGCCGCGAAATGGCAGCGTGCCCGTGGACATTTCGTAGAGCACCACGCCGAAGCTGAACAAATCCGTGCGCGCATCCAGATCTTTGCCACGCACTTGCTCGGGCGACATGTAGGCGACGGTTCCGACGGCGGTGCCTGGGCTGGTCATGAACTCCGCGCCCGCTCCGGCTGTCGCGTCAGTCAATTGCGATTCGCTGGCCGAACCGGCAGACGCGCCCGTATGGATCTGTTTCGCCAGGCCGAAATCGAGGACCTTGGCATCGCCGCGCGAAGTGACGAAGATATTGGCGGGCTTGATATCGCGATGGACAATGTTCTTCGCGTGCGCCGCCTCCAGCGCATCCGAAATCTGAATTCCCAACTCCAGTACATCCTCGAGCGGCATCGGCCGGCCGCCAATACGCTTCTTCAACGTCTCGCCATCGAGATACTGCATGACGATGAACGCGCGGCCATCCTCTTCCCCAATATCGTAAATCGCGCAAATATTCGGATGATCCAGCGCCGAAGCCGCCTGCGCTTCCCGCCGGAAGCGTTCCAGCGCCTGGCGGTCCTTAGTCATCTCTTCGGGAAGGAATTTCAGCGCCACGGGCCGGTGCAGCCGCGTGTCCTCGGCCTTATAAACTACGCCCATGCCCCCGCCGCCGAGCTTTTCGATGATTCGATAATGAGAAATAGTCTGACCAATCATGGGGTTCGAGCACGCATATTAGGTCGCCTCCCAAACCAAGTCAACGCGAAGCGCTTCCAGGCGACGGCCCAAGACCGGTGGGAGCCCCCGAATTTATTCGGGGGAGGAGCGCTTTAGCGCTCCGAAATAGCACGCCCCCCATCTGATGCGCTTTAGCGTTGGGCTTTTTGGCACGAACAGTTAAGCCACTACGGTCTCAGCGTCTGATCGCCTCGTCTATATGCTCATGACCGCGTCACTTGAGTCTCCACGATCAAGGAGTCCTTTCTGGCAGCCGTGCTATCATCGGCGCTTGCGATTTAGGCCGGAGCAGCCGCAAACTCATTCGTGAATTCCCAACCAGAAAATTTGGCCAGTGAGGCCCGCTTTCCATTAACGCGCTCCGCGGCCATTCTCGTACTCCTCGCCCTCACAGCACTGATCTATATCGGCAACGCCGCCCGCCCGCCGCTGCTGGATGACGCCGACGCCTCGCACGCGCTCGTAGCCCGCGAAATGCTCGAGCGCGGCGATTGGGCCGTCCTCTATATGGATGGCATCCGCTACCTAGAAAAAGCCCCAGTCCACTACTGGCTCGTCGCGACAACCTATCTGCTAGCCGGCCAAAACGCCTTAACCACACGCCTCTCGCTGGCACTGGCAATGATCGCGCTGGTGCTGCTTCTGAATTCCTTCGGACGCAGATTTTTTGGCGGCCGCGCCGGATTTTATTCCGGCCTCGTCGCCGCCACCGGCATCGGATTTTTCCTCTTCACGCGCGTCATGATTCCCGAAGCCATTTTCGCGCTCGAGCTGGCCATCGGCTTCTACTTGTTCCTACTCGCCTGGACCAAACAGCTTGATCCGCGCGTCGGCTACTGGGGCTGCGCGGCAATGATCGGCCTGGCGGTTCTTACTCTCGGCTTGGTGGGCGTGGTCTTCCCGGTGGGAATTCTGGTGGCCTTTCTTTTGTTCACGCGCGGCTGGAATCGCTGGCGCGAACTTCGGATTTTCTCGAGTATCCTGATTTTTTTGGCCATCGCGTTACCGTGGCACCTGCTCGCCGAGAATCGCTCCCCTGGATTTCTGTGGTCCTACATCATCAACGAGCATTTCAAGCGCGCCCTCGGCACTCGTTATCCTCCGGACTATGATTCGGTGCCGCTGGGCATCTGGTGGCTCGCGCATCTCATCTGGTTTGCGCCGTGGAGCGTCTTTCTTCCGTACATCATTCCGGAATTTCCGCGTCCGCGTACCTGGGGAAGAAATATGACCAACGAAGCGCAGGCACGGCTGATGCTATTCGTCTGGGCCGGCGTGGTTTTTGTTTTCTTCTCACTCGAACATGGCTCGCGCATGGAGTATTACGCGTTTGGCGCGTGGCCGGCCGTCGCCGTTCTGCTCGGCCTTGGGCTTGCGCGCGCCGAAGAAGCCGGGTCTCGCTGGCTGAAATGGATGCAAGGTGTGTTGGCAGTGATCGGACTCGCGGCGGCGTGCGTGCTCGGATTTTTTATTTATGCATCGCTAGGAATTCGCAGCACCGGCGATATTACGCAGCATCTCGAAACGCAGCCGCTCGATGCCTATCGCCTCTCCATGGCGCATTTTCTGGATTTAACACCCGCGGCATTCGCCGATTTGCGCTGGCAGGCCGCGGGCGCGATGTTCGTTTTCGCGGTGGGATTTGGCGGCGCGTGGATTTTCCGCTTGCGCGGCAAACATTTCGCCGCGACGCTAACGCTCGCCTGTGCCATGGCAGGATTTTATTTCGCGGCGAATTCGGCTTACGGCGTTTTCACTCCGACACTTTCGTCGAAGCCGCTCGCCGACGCCATACTTCCCTACTTGCGCCCGCAGGATCAAATCGTCCAGTACGGCGATTTCAATTGGGGCTCCAGCATTCCGTATTACACGCACCGCCGCGTCTGGATTTACAACGGCCGCTGGGGCACCAATCTGGATTACGGCTCGCGCTATCCAGACGCGGCGCAAATTTTTCTGGATGATGCAACGTTTCCAGCATTCTGGCGCCAGCCCGAACGAGTTTTCCTCTACGTCCCCGAACAGGCCCGCGAAGATGCGTTACAGCGCATGCCGCCCGACTCCAGCTATCTGCTAGCCGAAAGCGGTGGAAAATATATCTTCGTGAATCAAGCGGTGCGGCCTGGAATGCAAACGCTTGGAGAATTTCTAGCCGCAAGAAAAGCCGTAAAGTAGCGCTATTTTCCGTTTTGAGAGGCTACGTGGGCGGCGCCGAGCAGCGGAGCTTTTTCGTTCAACACTACGTAGATGGGAATTTGCGAGAGCAGGTAACCAAGCTTTTCTTTTTCGGCCACGGCTTTGGCAAAACGCCCATCCTTCAATTTCGAAAGAATCTTCACCGCGATCCCGCCGGCAATGAATATCCCGCCGCGCGCAACATTGCGAATCGCCAGATTCCCCGCTTCCGAGCCGTAAATATCCACCCACAAATCAAGGGTAGCCACGCAGGTAGCGCAGGTTTTCTCCAGCGCGGCCTGGGTAATGATCGGCGCCGGGTCAACTTTGGGATCGTTGAATTCCGGATGCACATCATTCGCGTTCAGAAAATCGTGCAGGCTTTTGAATCCACGTCCCGAAAGAATAATTTCCGAGCTGACGATTTCGTTTCGCGCCTTAAGATATCTCCAGAGATCAGCCTGCTGCTCGGTGTGTGGCGCCCAATCGGCATGGCCGCCTTCGGTGGGACTCGGGAAATGCCGCTGGCCATCCCAAAAAATCACGCCTTCGCCGAGTCCGGTGCCCGCGGCGATCAGCACTTTAGTGGCGCGATCGTCTTTCGTGCCTTCGTGAATGCACACCAGTTCATTCGGCGCGAGCACTTCAAGCCCATAGCAGGTGGCTTCCAGATCATTGAGCAGCCGCACCCGCGGAATTTTAAGAATCCGCGCAAGAGAATCGCCTTGAATCATCCACGGAAGATTCGAGGCGCGCACCGCATTATCCACCACCGGCCCAGCCACTCCGAAGCAAGCCGCGCTGCAGCTCGAGTGTGTCTGGCTGATGTAATCCTGAACCAGCTCTTCTACGCTCGAGTATTTGTGGCTGTCGAGATGCTCTTCGGCGATGGGCACGAGCTTGCCGTTGCGCGGCTCGAAGGTTCCGAGATTCGATTTCGTGCCGCCGAGATCGCCGGCTACGATCATGAGCGCTCCTGGTGAACCCCGCGCTGCGGTTGTGGACGTGTCAATATAAGCGCTTCTGGCGCGCTGTCGAGCGTGAAATTTGACTTCATGGCACCTACAGGTTCCGCCAGCGATGATCCTCGGGCGCCGTCAATTCGCCGGCTGCTCGAGGCCCTGAACTGCCTGCCGCGTAATTTGGAAAAGGCGGCGGCGCAGCAGATTCCCACGCCTGCAAAATCGGATCGACCAAATCCCACGCCGCTTCCACGCTGTCAGCGCGATCGAATAGCGTAGCGTCGCCGCGGATGCAATCGTTAATCAGCGTAGCGTATGCGTTGTTCGCTTTCCCGCCAAAAGTGCTGCGGTAGTTGAAATCCATCGTCACCGGACGAATGTGCATTTTCGCGCCCGGCGACTTCGCCCCGAAAGAAAGCGTAATGCCCTCTTCCGGCTGAATATTCAGGACCAAAAGATTCGGCTGCAGTTGCTCGCCTTGGAAAACCAGATGCGGCGCCTGGCGAAATTGAATAGCGATCTCGGTGAACGATCGCGAGAGCCGCTTTCCAGTACGCAAATAGAACGGAACGCCATTCCAGCGCCAATTATCAACGCTGAGTTTCAACGCCACGTAAGTCTCGGTGCTCGAATCGGGCTTCACCCCCGGTTCCTGGCGATACCCGGGAACCTGTTTGCCATCGATCGTGCCGGGGCCGTACTGGCCGCGCACCACGTCGCGCCAAATCGTCTCAGGAGTGAAGGGACGAATGGATTGCAGTACTTTAATTTTTTCGTTGCGCACGGCAGTGGCTTCAAATGCCGAAGGCGGCTCCAGCGAAACCAACGAAGTAAGTTGCAGCACATGGCTTTGCACCATGTCGCGCAGCGCGCCCGCAGTCTCATAGAATGCCGCGCGTCGCTCGACGCCCAGAGTTTCCGCGGCAGTAATTTGCACGTGCTCGACGTAATTGCGATTCCAGATGGGCTCGAAAATCCCGTTGCTGAAACGGAAGGCCAGCACGTTCTGCACCGTTTCTTTGCCGAGATAGTGATCGATGCGGTAAACCTGCGATTCATCGAATACTGTGCGGACGCGCTGATTCAACTCGCGCGCGGATTTCGCATCGCGCCCGAAGGGCTTCTCGATAATGATGCGCGTCCACGATTTTTCATCCCGCGGCTTCGCCAGATTCGCTTTGCCCAGCTGCTCGATCACCGGGGCGTAAATCTCCGGCGGCACGGAGAGATAGAAAAGGCGGTTGCCGGCGAGATTCCCCTGGCGATCGAGCTCCTCGAGACGAGCCGCCAACTTTTGATAAGACGCGGGATCGTCGTATTGGCCAGTAACGTAATTGAGGTGCTGCGCAAATTCTTTGCGAAATGTATCGCTAGTCGCGGAGCCCGCTCCCGGCTTGGGCAGAAATTCGCTGCTCGATTCACGAAAGGCGTCGTCGGTCATGGCCGAGCGCGCGAAACCAACCAGACGGAAACTTGGCGCCAAACAATGATTCGCAGCCAGCTCGTAGAGCGCGGGGAAAATTTTGCGCCGCGCCAGATCGCCCGAGGCCCCGAATAAAACGATGGCGCAGGGCTCCGTCGGCTTTTCGCAATAGTAGGCGTCGGCGGCGAGGCTCTCGGTTACTTCCACTGTGCGCGACGACATGGGTCCTCTCCTCGAGGCTCGTTCGGCGATTATCGAACGGGTCTATAGTTTTATTAAACTTTTCGACTTCCTGCAAGCGCGGGCGTCAGGCGGGAGCGTCTGACCGCCCTCCTCGACTGGAACACTGCTTTCTCCGCGGATACCAAGAATGACCGTAACATGATTTCTTTACAATTTCATGTTTTGAAGCAGCCCGGAAATTAGATACAGCGGAGTGGCTCGTGGGTGCTTCTTTTGTAGCGGGGTGGAATTCGCGGTGGGGATGAAGTATCGTTTAGATTGCTCTCGCGAGATTGCAGCGCAGTGGATGGCAGGCGTGCGGAGGTTAACATGGCGAATGATGGTTGCAATGATCCGAAGCTCGCGGCGCCGGCGCAGCCGGTCGCAGCCGGCACGCACATGGTGAAGTGCGTGAAATTTGGAAAAGAGATGCCTGGGCTCGACCGCATACCCTGGAAGGGCGAATTGGGAAAGCGCGTTTACGAGAATGTCTCCAAGGAAGCCTGGAAGCTTTGGATCGAGCATTCGAAGATGGTCATGAACGAATTTCGCCTGAATCCCCTAGATCCGAATTCGCAAAAAGTGATGGAAGAGCAGATGGAGCAATTTTTCTTCGGCGAGGGCGCAAAATTGCCGGAAGGCTACGTTCCGCAAAAGGCCAAGGGTTAGCAGTTCAGTCGAATTTCGGCGGCGCGTGCCGCTGCGAGGTACACTCAAGAAAGGCCTTCCAGAAATCCGCTGTAGTGCCTCAGTCTAGAAGAAGTCGCGCATATGCAGGAAATCCGCCGCGGGCGAAGGTCACGATGCGCATCAGGCAAATCGACCATGTTCAGTTAGCCATGCCTCTCGGCAAAGAAGCCGAAGCGCGCGCGTTTTATCAGGATGTCCTCGGCATACCGGAAGTTCCCAAGCCGCCAGATCTAGCGAAACGCGGCGGCTGTTGGTTTGTCCGAGACGGATTAAAAGTTCACTTGGGAGTCGAACCCGACTTCCACCCCGCTCGCAGGGCGCACCCCGCATTTTTAGTCGAGGATCTTTCCGCCCTCAAAGTCCGCATCGAAAGAGCCGGCTATTCGTTCAAGACGGACGAACTTCTGCCAGGCTACGATCGAATTTATGTGGACGACCCGTTCGAGAATCGCATTGAGCTGATGGAAACACTGCCGGGCTGAAGCCCAACGCTACGAAAGCCGTCCCGTTACCGGGTGTTTTACAGGCAGACGCGGGGTGAGCGCAAAACTTAATGTCGCATGGGATTCGCGCAAGGCCGCTTCAGCTTCTTCCGGCGTATCCGCCCGGGCGAAGATGAAGCCGAGGTAGCTGTTGCCCTCGGGCCACGCGGCGATGTAATCGTGCTGGCGTGCGGTGATGATTATCGATTCTATGCCGGAGATTTTTTCGCCATCGGATTGACCTTCTACCCTTTCGAAGATTCCGCTTTTCGGGACGGGAATCATCATCACTCCCGCGGCAGCTTTTTCGCGATCAAGATTGCCTCCTGGCATCCGCAAGGCTTGACGCAGAATTAATTCTTCCAGCGAGATCTTCTCGTCTCCGAAACGCAAAGCTCGGGCGCAAAGCCCGCCGATGGGCCGCGGAGCAATTTCGATAACCCAGGGCCCTTTTTCATTGATGCGGAATTCGGCGTGAATGGGGCCAGTGACCAAACCGAGGGCTGCGACGGAGCGAGCCGCGCAATCGATGAGCGCGCGTTGTTCCGACTCTGGAAGTCGCGATGGCGTCACATAAATTGTTTCTTCGAAGTACGGGCCTGCCAGCGGGTCGGGTTTATCGAAGATCGCCATCGCACGAAATGTTCCTTCGGTGAGCAGGCCCTCGATGGCCACTTCCCTTCCCGGAATATACGTTTCCACCAGTATGCGATCGAGATTGGGTTCGCGCTGCACCTGAATTTCCGGCGATTCGAGCAACGCGCGAATTCGGAGTACGGCTTCGCGAAATTCGCTTTCGTCGTTCGCGCGAATTACTCCCTGGCTAGCCGAAAGCGAGAGAGGCTTAAGGACACAGGGAAATTTTGCACGGGCCAGCACGAATTCCAAATTTTCGCTCATGGCGAAATCGAAAAAATCGGGGACTGGGAGATTGGCTCGGCGCAAAGTTTCGCGCTGGCGAAGCTTGTTGCGGCAGATTTCCACGGATTCGGGCGAATTGGCAAGGATTCCGAACGCACGAGCTGCGTAAGCGGCCGTAGCCGTCGGGCGATCCCCGAGCGCCAGGATCGCATCGGGGCGCTTCGCCGCCATCTGCGTGGCAACTTCGGCAGCCGCGGATTCGGGATTTTCAAAATGTAGTGCGAGCGCGCCGTCCGACCAGGGATCCTCAAGTTTGTGGCAGCGATCCGTGCCGAAAAATATTTCGAGATTTAGTTTCTTAGCAGCGTCGGTAAACGCGCGCGTTTGGTAGCCCAGTTTTGAAGCCAGTATCAGGATTCGGACGGGGCGGGGGGCAATTGGCGGCGTCATTGCAGATTATTTTTTCGCCGTTGGGCCGGATTGGTTCAGGCGCTGCATGCGCTTGCGCCCGCGCGCCATCAAAACGGGCAAACCTTTCTGAATTCGATGCGCGCGCGTTTCCGGCTGTTTGGCGTTATCAATCCAGTTGATGAATTCCCGGCGCAGCGCTGAAGTTACCCGGTGATATGCTTCCGCGGCGCCCTTGGTCATTCGCAGGGCTACGGCCAAGTCTTCAGGAATTGCCGGCTCTTTGGGCGCCCCGCCCCGCGTCAGCAGCACTTCCACAAAATCCCCCTTCTCAATTTTCAAGCGATTCCAAATCCGGCTGTGGACGAACAGCCGATGCCGCCCATTCCCCCGCGGAACTAACGTCGAAGCAATCGGAATTCCTTCGATCGAGCCCTGCACCGGAATGAATCCCCCGCCTCCAAACGATTCCGAAATCTTCGCCGGCACATCCACGGCGCGATTCACACCAATCTTATAAAGCCGCGCGTGAAAAGGCGTTTCTCTGTTTTTCTCAGCCACTCTCAATCTCTCGACTCTCAGTTCTGCATGTAGCGACGCGGCCGCTGTAAACCTCAAACGAACGTAGAAGCGTGCGGAATCGCCTTCCTCAAGTTCACTATGGGGGCCAACTGGTCCCCGGTCGGTTCCGCTCAACAGTACCAAGGCTCCGTAAGATACGGAATCGTAGCCCGCGCAGCGAGCAGCAGCGCCGCGTCCCCGTTATCCGCAAGCGGCTCAAGCCCAGCGGCCCGCCGCGCGGCCGCTCTTATGCGCCGGAAAATTTCGCGACGCCCAAGATTCAGCTTTTCGCCGTTGTGCACGATGCGCTGCACGTCTTCGCAGAGTTGATCGACTCGCGCATCCGGATGTTTCCACGGATGCACCAGCCCTTTCTCATCAAAAGATCCAGCAAGCTTCTGAATTTCTGGCAATTCAAATAGCCGCGATCCCGCCGGAATCAGCAAGCGAATCGCAAGTTGAATCGGCGCCACGTTTTCAATCAATTCGTTTGCGTCAAGAAAATCAAGCTGCTCGCAATAGGAATCAAGAGTGGTCCACGGCGAAAACGGCACGAAAGTAGGCTGCAGCGCAAGATGATTAGCCCGGAAAGCGCGCAACACATGCTCGAAATCCCTCCGCGAATGATTTTTCGCCAGCTTCTCGAGCACCGCATCGTCAATCGATTCCACCGCGCTGGTAATGAAGATGCAGCCGGTCTCGCGCAGCGTCGGGATTTGGTCTTCGTACTTGCGCAAATGCTCGATTTTGATCGTCGCGTCGTAAGTGAGCTGCGGAAATTCGCGATGCAGCGATTCAACCAGCGGGATGGCGTGCCCAACGCCATTGAAAAAATCCGGATCGCCAAAGGTGATGTGTTCCGCGCCAGCGGCCACTTGCCGGCGAATATCTTCCAGCACGATTTCGCGCCCAACGATCCGGAAAGCCCCGTTGTAAACCGGAACAATCGGGCAATGCCGGCACAGATGTTTGCAGCCGCGAGACGATTCCGTATAACCGGCGATGCGCGAAGTGCCGTCAGGCAGCTGCAGCGTGGCGTACCGATTCAGTGCCGGAAGATCCAGGCGATCCGGAACTAAAAAATTCTGACGCTCGAGAGAAATTAACGGTTCCCTTTGCAACGCAGAGTGACCGTTCACCCCGTTCTCCAAGCGCTTAGCCAGTGATGCCAATCCTTCTTCGAATTCCCCGCCCAAAATGGTTTGCGCGCCACGCTGACGCAGATACCCGGCGTTCACTGGGGCATAGAGGCCGTAGAAGCACAGATGCGCACGAGCATTGGTCGCTCGGATCGGCGCAATCAGCTCCACGGCAAGCCGCGTCGCGGTATGCATCGGAACGTGTATCGCAATTAAGTCCGCAGCTCCGACGGCCGCTTCATCCAGCGTATCGCGGGAAATGTCCAGACAAGCTACTTTTGCCCCGGCCGATCGCAGCCAAGCCGCCGGAGACGCCAGCCCAAAGGGCTGGTGCCCTTGCTCGTAAGTGGCGATTAGAAGGATGTTCATCGGAAAAATTTGCGCCCGCGCCCTGACCAGAACGATTATGACACGCACAGCGGCCACATAAAAACTTGTCGCGGGATCAAGCGCGATCCGCGACCGCACGATTTTCAATCACGCGGAAAAACTCATTTTCCGCCGTCTCCGAACTTCCGCGGCCCGTACCATTCTCAGAGGCAGAATCCGCAGCTAAACTGAAGCGGGAAATTCAATATGCATCGCACCTCTACATCGGAAATATCGCCGCAAAAAGAAGGTCCAAATCCCGGATTTCTACTCGATACATCAAAACGAGTAGAAATCCCTCTATCCCATTGAAAACAAACGTCACGCGTCGTTTCTACTCGATACTAAACGGCACTCCCTAGACCGCGAGTTTAGCCTTTCGGACACGGCTTTTGGACGGCCTCCGCGACAAAAATCACAAACCGCCATAGCCCGCAAGCAGCCTCATTAATTGCAAGCCCCCGCTTCCAACGCCTTTGGATGCGCTATCATTAAGCGTTGCGGAGAGGAGTCTCGAACTAGATGACTGCTGCTTCTAAGAATTCCTTCGGCGCCCGGGCTTCGCTGAAAGTCGGCGACGCCGGCTACGAAATCTACCGCTTGGATGCGCTCGAGCGCGCCGGGGTCGGTGCCGCCTCGAAGCTGCCGTTCTCTCTGAAAATCCTGCTCGAGAATCTTTTGCGCCAAGAAGACGGCCGGTTCGTTTCCGCGGATGACGTCCGCGCGCTGGCGTGCTGGAATCCCGGCGCCGCGGTGCAGAAGGAAGTCGCGTTCATGCCCGCGCGGGTGCTTTTGCAGGATTTCACCGGCGTGCCCGCGGTCGTCGATCTTGCCGCCATGCGCGAGGCCATGCGGAAATTGGGCGGCGATCCCAAGAAAATCAATCCGCTGTTGCCCGCTGACCTGGTGATCGATCATTCCGTGCAAGTGGATAAATTTGGTGTGAGTGGCGCGCTGGCGTTCAATTCCGAGCTCGAATTCATGCGCAATATCGAGCGCTATGCTTTCTTGCGCTGGGGACAGAAGGCCTTTGAGAATTTCAGCGTGGTGCCGCCGGACACAGGCATTTGCCATCAGGTGAATCTGGAATATCTTGCGAAAGTGGTGTTCAGCCGCGAAGAAGGTGGAAAGTGGTTTGCCTTTCCGGATTCGCTGGTGGGCACAGATTCGCACACGACGATGGTGAATGGCCTCGGCGTGTTCGGCTGGGGCGTGGGCGGGATTGAGGCAGAGGCGGCGATGTTGGGCCAGCCCTTCTCCATGCTCATTCCCGCGGTGGTGGGATTCAAGCTGCACGGGCGCTTGCCGGAAGGCGCGACCGCGACGGACTTGGTGCTAACGATCACGGCGATTCTGCGAAAGAAGGGCGTCGTAGGCAAATTCGTAGAATTTTATGGCACCGGCCTTTCGAGTTTGACGCTGCCCGATCGCGCCACGCTCGCCAATATGGCCCCGGAATACGGCGCGACCATGGGTTTCTTCCCCGTGGATGACGAGACGCTCGCTTATCTGCGCTTCACAGGCCGCGATGAAAAATTGGTGAGCTTGGTCGAGGCCTATACCAAGGAACAAGGCCTCTTCCGCACCGATTCTACGGCCGATCCAATATTTTCGGACCGGCTAGAGCTCGATCTGGCAAGCGTGGTTCCGACGATGGCCGGCCCGAAGCGTCCGCAGGATAGCGTACCGTTGCGCGACGCCAAGCAATCCTTCGAAAAATCACTCACTGAACCAGCCAAGCACGTGGCCGTTCAAAATAATGGCGACCAGTTCGATTTGCGCGATGGCTCCGTGGTGATTGCCGCAATCACCAGCTGCACCAACACCTCGAATCCCTCGTTGATGCTTGGCGCCGGCCTGCTGGCGAAAAAGGCGGTCGAGCGCGGGCTTTCGTCGAAGCCGTGGGTGAAGACCAGTTTCGCGCCAGGCTCGAAAGTGGTCAGCGATTACATGGGCGCTTCCGGCTTGATGCCTTTTCTCGAGGCTCTGAAGTTTCACATCGTAGGCTATGGCTGCACCACTTGCATCGGAAACAGCGGACCATTGCCGGATGCCATTGCCAAGGCCATCAAAGAAAATAATCTGGTTGCCGTATCGGTGCTAAGCGGCAATCGAAATTTCGAGGGTCGCATCAACTCGATGGTGCGCGCAAATTATCTGGCTTCCCCGCCTCTGGTGGTGGCCTACGCACTCGCCGGCCGCATGGATTTCGATATGGCGCACGAATCGCTGGGCACCGACAAGGCCGGCAAGCCGGTTTACTTGCGCGAGTTGTGGCCCTCTCCTCTCGAAGTCGAGAATGCAATGCGCGCCGCCGTTTCCACGGAAATGTTCCGCAAGGAATACGCCGACGTCTTCACCGGCGATTCGCGCTGGCGCGGCTTGCAGATTCCGGAAGGCGACTTGTACATGTGGGATTCAAAGTCCACTTACATCAAATTGCCTCCGTATTTCGATGGCATGCCGCTCAAGCCCGACGCGATTGCCGATATTCACGGCGCACGCGCGCTGGCCATTTTGGGCGATAGCGTCACCACCGATCACATTTCGCCCGCGGGCTCGATTCCCGCGGATTCACCGGCGGGAAAATACTTGATCTCGCGAGGTGTGCAGCCCAAGGATTTCAATTCTTATGGAGCGCGGCGCGGCAACGACGAAGTGATGACGCGCGGGACGTTCGCGAATATCCGCCTGCGCAATCAGTTGGCGCCGGGGACTGAGGGAG
>Ga0209038_10000245_pt1 | contig 17414 bp, 17 predicted proteins | sample BogFormECP03_OM3_FD_188237 | JGI IMG/M metagenome (GOLD analysis project Ga0209038, IMG submission 188237) | Bog forest soil microbial communities from Calvert Island, British Columbia, Canada - ECP03_OM3 (SPAdes) (version 2) | ecosystem: Environmental > Aquatic > Freshwater > Wetlands > Bog ...
AAGCCCGCGCCTCCGCGCCCGCGCAGGTTCGAGGCTTCGAGCTCTGACAGCACCTCCTCGGGAGTCATGCGCAAGGCCTTGCGCAGCGACTCGTATCCACCCCGGCGTTCGTAGACCTCGAGCGTGTTCAGCCCCGGCTCGTCGATGCGGTCGAACAGGATCTTCATGCGCCCGCCCCAGGGTCCGCGCAGGCTCTCCGAAGCAGCTGCTTCTCCGCCAGCACGGGCCGCCCCGTGCGCACGTCCTCCAGCAGCACCGGCACATCGGCGGTCGCGAGCGGGCCGACGTACACGCCGTCGACGGACGCCATCGGCGCGATGTCGCACGCACCCAGGCACTCGAAGGCGCGCACGTTGAACGCCGTGTCCTCCCCCGCGGCGTCGAGCAGCGCCGCGTACAGCTCGTCGGCGCCGCACAGCGAGCAGGAGATGTTCGTGCAGACGAAGATCGCGTGCTCCCCGACGGGCTCGTTGTAGAGCATGTCGTAGAACGTCGCCACGGCATCGAGCGAGGCGGGCGTCACTCCCATCACGCACGCCACCTGCTCGATCGCCTCCGGTGAGCACCAGCCGTGCACGCGCTGGGCGGCCTCGAGCGCGGGCAGGGCGGCGGAGGAGGAGTCGGGATAGAGGGCCATGTGCGCTTCGATCTCTGAGCGCAGCTCGGCGGGCACGGGTGTGGTTGCGGGGTCCGGGATCGTCGCCGGATCGGAGGCGAGGTCGGCGGGCAGATCCCAGCCGCGCGAGCGGTCGGGGGCGCTCATCTGTCGATTCCCCCCAAGATCGGGTCGAGCATCGCGGTGGTGGCGATCATGTCGGCGATGTAGCTGCCGCGGCTCATGTGCGCCAGCGCTTGCAGGTTGACGAACGACGGGTCGCGCATGTGCACCCGCGCGGGCTTGGAGCTGCCATCCGAGCGCACGTAGCAGGCGAGCTCACCGCGGGGGGACTCGATCGGGTTGTACACCTCGCCCGGCGGCACCCTGAAGCCCTCGGTGACGAGCTTGAAGTGATAGATCAGCGCCTCCATCGAGGTGGCGAGTTCGTGCCGGGGGGGCAGGGCGACCTTGCGGTCCTCGGTGATGTAGGGCCCTTCGGGCAGGCCGTCGAGCGCCTGTTCGATGATGTGCACGGACTCGTATATTTCGGCCAGGCGCACCGCGAAGCGGTCGTAGTTGTCGCCGACCGTGCCCACCGGGATCTTGAAATCGAAGTGATCGTAGGAGCTGTAGGGCGTGGCCTTGCGCAGGTCCCACGGGTTGCCCGCCGCGCGCAGGAGCGGGCCCGTCACGCCCAGCCCCAGCAGCGTCTCCGCGTCCAGCGGGCAGGTGCCGCGCAGCCGCTGCAGCACGATCTCGTTTGAGTTCAGGATCGCGCCGTACTCGTCGGCGCGCGCGGGCATCACCTTCAGGAACTCGCGCAGCTTCGGCTCGAATCCGGCGGGAATGTCCTCGATCACGCCCCCCACCTGGAAGTAGCGCGTGTGCATGCGCTGCCCCGAGGACATCTCGAACAGGTCGAGGATCAGCTCGCGCTCGCGCAGGCAGTACAGGAATATCGAGCTCGCGCCGAGGTCGAGCGCGCTCGTGCCTAGCCAGATCAGATGGGAGGCGATGCGGTTGAGCTCGAGATGGATCACGCGCAGGTACTGGCCACGCGAGGGGACCTCGACCTCGAGCAGCCTCTCCACGGCGCCGCAGAAGGCCATCGCGTTGAAGTAGTAGGACAGGTAGTCCATCCGCTCGACGACCGGGATGACCTTCCAGTAGGCCTTGTCCTCGGCGGTCTTCTCGATCCCCGTGTGCACGTAGCCGATGATCGGTTTGATGTCGCGCACGACCTCGCCCTGCAGTGTCACGAGCAGCCGCAGCACGCCGTGCGTGGCGGGGTGGTGCGGGCCGAAGTTGAGCGTGAAGAGCTCGTCGGTCGTCTCGCCGCGGACCCCCACGAGCTGCTCCTCTACAGGCGCGAGCGTGATGCTCTGCTCGCCCCGGCGGTACTCCGACAGTGTGGGGGGCTCGGTTGGGACGGGGCTCATTCGCGCCGCTCCAGCCATTTGGCCTCGTCGCGCGTGAACAGCACCGGTTCGCCGCCGACCGGAAAATCGCGACGCTGCGGGTGGCCCTCGTAGTCCTCGGGCATGAGTATCCGGCGCAGGTCACGATGGCCCTCGAACACCACCCCGAACATGTCATACACCTCGCGCTCCTGGTGGTCGGCCGTCGGCCAGTCGGTGGTCACCGACTCGACCCGAGGTGCGTCGATGGGAACGCGGAGCTTGATCGTGAGGCGGTCCAGCTTGCTCATGTCCAGCAGCTCATAGAGGACGCCGAGGCGCGGCTCCTCGGGGTAGTAGTCGACGCCGTGCACGCTGGCCAGGAAGGAGTAGCCCTTGGCGCGCAGCGCCTGCAGCACACTACGAATCTGTGGGGGATCGACCACGAGCGTGGCCTGTTCGCGGAAGTACACGGTCTCGAGCGCTGCATCGCCCAGCTCCGCGGCGAGCAGCTCGAGCCCCGTGGCATCAGGCACCTGAAGGAGCCTCCTCCGTGCCGACGGCGCCGTAGCGCTCGCGCCAGCCCATGTCGGGGTCGTCCTGCACCATCTTGCGCAGCTTGAGAATTCCGTGCATCAGCCCCTCCGGGCGCGGCGGGCAGCCGGGGACGTGTACGTCGATTGGCATGAACTTGTCGGAGGGCACCAGCGCGTAGTTGTTGAACACGCCCATCGAGCTGCAGCAGGCGCCCATCGAGATCGCCCACTTCGGCTCGAGCATCTGGTCGTAGAGCCTGCGGATGATCGGCGCCATCTTGATCGACACGCGCCCGGCGAGGATGATCAGGTCGGCCTGCCGGGGCGAGGCCCGGAACGCCTCGAAGCCGAACCTCGCGATGTCCATGCGCGGGCCGGCGGCCTGGAACTGCTCCATCGCACAGCAGGCGAGGCCGAAGGCGAGCGGAAAGAACGAGTTCGACCGCGCCCACGCGACGGTTTTCTCGAGCGTGGTCGTGAGCACGCGTTCTCCCACGTAGCGCTCGAGCTCAGCGCTCTCGACGTCCGCGCCCTTGAGCTCCGCAGGCTGGTTGGCGCCTTCCAGAATTCCGCCGCGCAGCAGCTGGCGGGCGTTCAGGTCGTGCACGCGCAGCACCCCGGGGGCGATCGGCTCGCGTTTCACCTCCACTCCAGCGCCCCCCTGCGCCAGACATACAGGAACGCCACGAACAACAGCAGGATGAACACGATCGTCTCGATCAGCGCGAAGCTGCCATAGGCGCGCAGCTCGATCGCGATCGGGTACAGGAAGATCACCTCGACGTCGAACAGGATGAACAGCATTGCCACCAGGTAGAAGCTGATGCCGAAGCGCATCTCGCGCTTGACCTCCGAGGGCAGTCCGCACTCGTAGGGATCCTGCTTGTGCGGCGTCGTTCGGTGGGGGCCGATGAACGAGTTGAGCGCCGCGAACGCCACGCCCACGGCGCCGCCGAGAATCACAAAGACGATCGCCGGTAGATAGCTGCGGAGCACCGCGCGCTGTTATATCACCGCTTGTGGCACAGTGTTACATAGTGGCAATCGGCTCGATATCGGCCCGATGACGCAGGCGGTCGTGGCGGGCGCGCTGGCGGTTGCGACACTCAACGCGATCTCCGGGCTGACCGGCGGCTGGGTGTGGTACCGCGACGATCTGATGGGCCAGAGATCGCACCATGCATTCTGGGTGCTCCTGCGCGTCGGGCAGGGGGCCGCGCTGGCGCTGGCGCTGGCCGTCGGTTCGCTGGCCGTCGCCGGCCACTATTCAAGCGATCACCTGTTCTACCTGTATGCGCTGCTGCCACTGCCCGTGGGGTTCGTCGCCGAGCAGCTGCGCATCGCCTCTGCGCAGACGATCCTCGACCAGCGCGGTCTTGCAGACGCCGCGGCGGTCGGCGAGCTGGCAGAGTCAGAGCAGCGGGAGATTGTCGCTCGGATCCTGCGCCGCGAGACGGGCGTGATGGCGCTGTCGGCGCTGGTGGTGGTGTTCCTTGCGCTGCGGGCAGCCTCGACGGCGCACGGGTTCTGACCGAGCCCGCGATTGAGCCCACGTCCACGAGTTCCGGGTGGGGCCTATATATTCCCCGCGCATGAAACTCGCCGCATTGACGATCGGCCTGCTTCTCTGTGCCGCGGTGCTGAGCGCATGCGGATCGCAGGGAATCTCAGTTCCCAAGACGAGTCCCTACTACCGCGGAGCGGTGCTGTTCAGCGAACGTTGCTCGGGCTGCCACACGCTGTCGGTGGTCGGCGCCGAGGGTTCGGCGACCAGCATCAAGAACCGCGTGAAGACGAACGGGCCGAACTTCAACTTCCGCAAGGAGAACGTCGAACAGGTGCTGTATGCGATCCGCAACGGCGGCTTCTCGGGGGCGATCATGCCCGAGAACGTCGTTGTCGGGGACGACGCGCAGGCCGTCGCGCACTTCCTCGCCCAGTACTCCGGCTTGAAGGCGAAAAGCGCTCCCAGCGTGCCGATCACGCTCTCCACGAAATAGGACAGGCGGCGAGGCGGCGGGGGCGTGCTCGACCTGAGGCTCATCCGAGAGGACCCCGACGGCGTCCGCGCGGCGCTGCGCCGCCGCGGCGAGCCGCTCGCCGATGAGCTCGATCGCGTGATCGCGCTCGACCGCCGCCGTCGCACGTTGCTGCCCGAGCTCGAGGGTCTGCGCGCCGAGCAGAACGAGGCCAACGTACGCATCAGGGCCACGAGCGATGCCGAGGAGCGCGGTCGCGAGATCGAGACGATGCGCGGGGTGGCGGCACGCGCGAAGGAGTTGGAGCGCGGCCTGGCGGAGGTGGATTCTGACCTCGAGCAGGCGCTCGCGCCGCTGCCGAACCTGCCCGATCCGACCGCCGCGCCAGGTCCCGAGGACGAGGTGCTCGTAAACGTGGGCGAGATCCCGGCGCTCGCGTTCGAGCCGCGCGATCATCTGGAGCTCGCGGGCGAGATGATCGACATGGACCGTGCCGCGCGGCTGTCGGGGTCGCGTTTTGCCTATCTGAAAGGCGATCTCGTGATGCTCGAGCTGGCGCTGGTGCGCTGGGCGCTCGAGAAGCTCCGCGCGCACGGCTTTGAGCCGGTGATCCCGCCCGTGCTGGTCCGCGAGCGCGCCCTCTACGGCACCGGCTTTCTGCCGGACACCGAGCAGCAGCTCTACCGCCTCCCCGAGGACGAGCTGTTCCTGCTCGGAACCTCGGAGGTGGCGCTGGCGTCGCTGCACGACGGAGAGATACTTGGGGCCGAGCAGCTGCCGCTGCGCTACGCCGGGTTCTCGCCCTGCTTCCGCCGCGAGGCGGGCGCGGCCGGCAAGGACACGCGGGGGATCTTCCGTGTGCACCAGTTCGACAAGGTGGAGATGTTCAGCTTCGTGTCACCCGATGACTCTGCCGCCGAGCACGAGCGCATCCTCGCCATCGAGGAGGAGATCCTCGGAGAGCTCGAGCTTCCCTACCGCGTGGTCAACATCGCCGTCACCGACCTCGGTAACTCGGCCGCCAAGAAGTACGACTGCGAGGCGTGGCTGCCCAGCCAGGGCCGCTACCGCGAGCTGACCTCCTGCTCGAACACGACCGACTACCAGGCCAGGCGCCTGGGCATCCGTATGCGCGGCGACCGTGCGGGACCGACGCGGACGCCGCACACGCTCAACGGCACGGCCGTCGCGGTCGGGCGCACGCTCGTGGCGCTGCTCGAGAACGGCCAGCGCGCGGACGGGAGCGTCGGGCTGCCGCAGGCGCTGCTCGCCTACGGCGCGCCGGCGCAACTGCCCCCGGCGGTCGGATAGAGAGCGCCCGCCCGGCTTGCGACACAACTTGTTTTGTGTAACATATCTGCGGAGCTCTCGCCTTGGCAATCGGGGGGGAGTCTCGTCCTCGTCCTGGACGGGCGCGCGGCCTGCCTGGCAGGTCGCGCGAATCCGTCGACTGCGCTCAGGCGATCTTGAACGTGAGCGAGCGCGCAGTGCCGTGAACGGGCGCCAGCGTTAACTGGTAGCGGCCGGCGGGAAGGGCGGCGTGGTTGGTCAGGCGGCGACTGTCGCGCCCCTTGGCGGCGGTGATCGTGAGCGAGCCCGGGAGCAGCACCCAGCGCAGATGTGTTCCTGACCGGATCTGTCTGGCCAGCGTGATGCGCACGCGCGCGGTCATGTTCAGCGTGAAGCTGAATGCGACCAGTGAGGCCCTCGGACGGCCGCGGTGAAGCGCCGCGGTGGCGCTGTGGGTGAGGCCGAGCGCTGAGAGCTTGACGAGCGGCTTGCCGGCGGCGACGGCGCCGGGCAAGGGCGCGCCATCGGAGGGAGGCGTCTGGCCGCCTGGTTTGACTTCTTCTCCCGTCGTTCCCTTCGGGCTTTCGCCCACCGGAATGGTGCCTTCGGTTTTGGGGCTTTCGCCTTCGGGCTCGACGGCTTCTTCGCCACTACCTTCCCCGATCGGCCGGAAGGCGTTGATCGCGTTTGGTGCGCCTACTCCGCTGGGACCGTCATAGCTCAGGGCGGCATTGCAGATCAGCTCGCCTCCACCGCAGTCGAATGCAGCGAGCGGGCTCATCGAGCCGCTGCAACCGCCGGTGTAGACGTCATCGCAGTCGCCGTTGCCACCTGCGGTGACGTCATACAGCGACGGTGAGCCGAGGTGGGAGTAGAGCGTCTTGGCGGGATATGCGACGCCGCGCGCTCCGCCGGCGAGCGCGAACATGGAGGCGATGATCGGCGAGGCGACGCTTGTCCCGCCGACGGGCACCCAGCCGGCGGCCGATCCACCGTCGGGGGTTGAGTCATAGACGGCGACCGGGGTGAAGGGGTCGGCGTCGGCAGCGATGTCGGCCACGGCTCGCCTGCCTTCGCAGCCCACCTGCGACCAGTCTGGAACGTCCAGCTGCCATTCATCTGCGCCGAAGTAGAGACTGCAGCCGCCACCTGCGGCGCCGTGGTTCTTGCCCGGGCCAGGATCCTCGTTCCAGACGGTCTCGCTCTGCCGTGAGCCACCACTGAGGGTCAGCTTGGTGCCACCCACGGCGACCACGTGCGGGGAGGAGGCGGGGTAGTTCGCGCCTTCGTAATAGCCTTCGCCATGCGCCTGTGCTTCTTCGGCGTCGGTCCAGTTGAGGTAGCCGTCGTCCCCCGATGACGCCGTGATCACGGTGCCGGGGTGATTGAAGCCGAGGCTGTCCTCTTCCGGTTCGCGGCCGCCCCAGGAGTTGGACACCTCGGTGGCGCTGAATGGCGCGGCCACCGCCGTGTTCTCGGCAGTTTCGAGGTTTTTGTATTCGGAGTTCTTGGCCTCGAGCAGCACGATGTGGCAGTTCTGACAGATGGCGCGCGCCATCTCGATGTCGGTGGAGATCTCAAGCGCCCATCCCTCCGCCTGCGCGGCCTCTTCCCGCTGCCCGGCACTGCCTTTGGCGGCCGTTTCCAGTTCTTTCAGGGTTTTGGGGAAGGGCAGGTTGCCGGTTCCGCCGCTCTGGTTGACCTTCTGGAAGCATTTGCCTTCCGCGGTGCAGGCGGGCAGCTTGAATTCGTTGTCATAGACGCTCAGGTCGGCTTCGGCGTTGAGATCGTTGTAGGCGTCCACGAGCGCGATCGTCTGCGGTTCCGATGCCGGCGCGTCGGGGGCCGAGCCGGGGAAGTAGGCGCTCTGCAGATCCAGGGGGCGGTAGCCGAAGCCGTTTTCCGAGGCCTTCAGTGCGCCTTCGGTGCCTTTCGAGGCACCGAAGTGGGTGCTGCGGGGCAACCCGAGCGGGTGGGTGTGAGCGCGCGCCGTGGCGGTCTCAGGCACGAGTTCGAGCGCCAGGCAGCCCGCGTCGCCCCGCGCGGGGGCGGCGCACGCCGAGCGCACGCCGTAGTTGGATTCCGGCAGCGGCGAGACCGTCCCCGCCGCGTCGGCCGGAGCGCCGAGGAGCGACAGTCCGAGCGCGAACGCGAGCAGGCTGATCGTGGCTGTGGCTCGAGGAACGGCCAAGAGTGCTCTGAGAGCGGTCACGGGCTTCACCTAGGAACATCGGTCCGGGGCGGGGCGGGCTTTAGCCAAGTGTGAGCGTCTGGCCCGATTTTGGGCGCACCTGGGAGCCTGCCTGCCGTCTAGGCTAGGGCGCACGATGCGCCCCCTGACCTTCCTGCTGGCCACCGAGCCGCCCCCCCGGCGGGCGGGGGTGCTCGTCGCGGTGGTCGCGGTGGCGCTGTGCACGCTGCTGATCTACCCGCTCAAGCAGGTCGCCCCGGTCGTGTCGCTGGGGGTCGTGTACCTGCTGGCGGTGCTGATCGTGTCCGCGATCTGGGGGGCGTTGCTGGGCGTCTTCACGGCGGTGCTGAGCGCGGCGGCGTTCAACTTCTTCCACCTGCCTCCGGTCGGGCACTTCGAGATCCGGAACTCCAGCAACTGGGTCGCCCTGATCACGTTCGTGGTCGCCGCCGCGCTGGTGAGCTCGATCGCGGAAGTGACGCGTGCGCGCACACGCGACGCGGACGCGCGCAGGCGCGAGGCGGATCTGGCTGCCGAGATGGCCCGACTGCTGCTGCGCGGGAACAACCTCGCCGAGGCGCTGCCCACTGCCGCGGCGCGCCTGGCGCAGGCGCTCGAGCTGAACTCGGCGGCGATCGAGATGGAGGCGGTCGAGGGGGATGAGCGCAGCGTGGCGTTCCCGCTGCGCGAGGGCACCAGACGGCTGGGAACGCTGCTCGTGGGAACGGATACCTCTGAGCAGAGCCTGCGCAGGCTGCAGGAGCGCGTGGTGCCGGCGCTGGAGGCGCTGCTGAGCGCGGCGCTCGAGCGCGAGAGGCTGCTGGGCGGGGTGGTCGAGACGGCGGCCCTGCGCCGCGCGGACACGGTCAAGACCGCGCTGCTGCGGGCGGTATCTCACGATCTGCGCTCGCCGCTGACGGCGATCTCGGCCGCCGGCGAGGCCGTCGGTTCGCCGTCGCTTTCGCCGCAGGAGCGCGAGGAGATGGCCGCGGTCATCCAGGAGGAGGCCCGGCGGCTGTCGCGACTGGTCGACAACCTGCTCGATCTCTCGAGACTGGAAGCGGGCGCGGCAGAGCCGCGCAGGGACTGGACCTCGGTCGAAGACCTGATCCGGGCGGCGCTCAGGGAGCTGGCCGCGCGCCCTGAGGAGTTCAGTCTCTCGATCGACCCCGACCTGCCGCTCGTGAGCGTCGATCCGGTGCAGATGGAGCGCGCATTTGTGAACGTGCTCGAGAATGCCCGACGGCACTCAGGCGGATTTCCGGTGTCGGTGCGCGGGCGGGCGGTGCGCAGCTTGGCGCACGCTCGCGCCCGGACCGTCACGGCGGGCGGAGGGCGGCGGGCGGAGGAGCAGGCTGACGAGCCCACGCCGGCGGGCGACCGTGTGATCGTTCGCGTGGTCGATCGCGGCCCGGGGATTCCGCCCGCGCAGCTCGAGCGTGTGTTTGAGCCCTTCTACAGGGCCGGCACCTCAGCCGGCGGGCACCGCGGCTCGGGCCTTGGACTTGCCATTGCCCGCGGCTTTGCCGAGGCCAACGCCGGGTCGCTGCACGTGGAGTCGCTGCCTGGGCAGGGCGCGGCGTTCGTGTTCGAGCTGCCGCTGTCTGAGCCCGGCGAGGAGTCCCCGGCGTGAACACGCCGGCGCAGCCCGCCGCCGCGAGGCCGCCGCGCGTGCTGGTGGTGGACGACGAGCCGCAGATCGTGCGCGCGTTGAAGGTCGTATTGCGCGAGGCGGGCTTCGAGGCGATCCCCGCCGAGACGGCCTCGGAAGCGCTCGACCTGGCGGCGGTGCGTCCACCGGAGGCGGCGATCGTCGACCTGGTACTGCCGGACGGCGACGGTGTGGAGGTCACGCGCACCCTGCGCGAGTGGTCAGAGATGCCCATCCTCGTGCTGTCGGCCGTGGGCGAGGAGGAGCAGAAGGTCAGAGCCCTCGAGGCGGGCGCCGATGACTACATCACGAAGCCGTTCGGAGCGCGTGAGCTCGTGGCCCGGTTGCAGGCGGCGCTGCGCCGCGCGGCACCGAGCGAGGATGAGCCGATCATCGCCGTGCAGGGGCTCGAGGTTGACCTGGCCGCGCGGCTCGTGCGCCGCGACTCGGAGCCGATCCATCTCACCCCGATCGAGTTCGACCTGCTGCGCGTGCTGGTGCGCAACCGCGGCCGGCTGATGACCCACCGCAAGCTGCTGGCGGAGGTGTGGGGACCGGAGTACGTCGATGACATCCAGCCGCTGCGGACGCACATCGCACGGTTGCGAGCGAAGATCGAGCCGGAGGGAGCCGCGGGACCGCGCTACATCGTCACCGACCCCGGGGTCGGGTATCGATTCTCTCTATGAGAGGGCCCCTCCGGGGCCGGCGTGCGTGCGCTGTGGCCGGCTGGGCGCCGGGTGAGGGCGGCGCGCCACCGTATTTACGGCGCCGTTATGAAATCGTTATGTTGCGCGCCGCGATCGTTATGCGACCGTGACGCGCGGCGGTCAATAGTGCACGCATGGACGTCGTGTACATCGTTCTCGGGATCGTCTCGTTCGCGCTCCTGCTGCTGATGATCGAGGGCATCGACCGCGTATGAGCGCGTCGCCTCCCCTCGGGTTCTTCATCGCGCACATGAGCGGCGCCGACTTCTTCGGTCTGGTCGTCTCGGTGCTGGTGATCGGCTACCTCTTCTACGCGCTGGTCCGCGGAGAGAAGCTGTGAGGCGACCGCCTCAGGTGCGGGGATGACGTTCGCCGGTTGGTTCACGATTGGGGCTTTCGCGGTCGTCCTCACCGTGCTCGCCCTCCCGCTCGGCACCTACATGGCAAAGGTGTACACGGGTGACAGGGTTTTCCTGTCACCGATATTGAGCGGTCCCGAGCGTTTTCTCTACCGCCTGATGAGGGTCGACGCCGAGCGTCAGCAGGACTGGAAGTCATACGCGAAAAGCCTCTTGATCTTCTCACTCGCGGGCTGGCTGTTTCTGTACTTCGTCCTGCGCACGCAGGACGCCTTCTTCGTGCCCCACGCGCTGAACCCGCTGGGCTATCACTCGCCTCCCGCGAACGTCACCTTCAACATCGTCTCGTCATTCCTGACGAACACGAACTGGCAGTACTACGGCGGCGAGACGACGATGAGCTACCTCAGCCAGATGATCGGGCTGACGGTTCAGAACTGGCTGTCGGCGGGGGTCGGAATCGTCGTTGCGGTGGCCCTGATCCGCGGGATCGTCGGGCGCAGCGGCAAGGGCCTAGGCAACTTCTGGCACGACATGGTGCGCACGATCCTGTATGTGCTCGGGCCGCTGTCGGTGATAAGTGCACTCGTGATCGCATCGCAGGGCGTGATCGCCAACCTCTCCACCTACCTGACGGTTCACACGATCACGGGCCTCGAACAGAAAATCGCGATGGGGCCAGTGGCATCGCAGGAGGCGATCAAGGACCTCGGCTCCAACGGCGGCGGTTTCTTCAACGTCAACGCGGCGCACCCGTTCGAGAACCCGACATCGTTCACCAACTTCTTCCTGATACTGCTCGTGCTGATCATCCCCGCCGCGCTGATCTTCATGTACGGGCGCATGACCGGCAATCGCCGGCAGGGGTACGCGATCTATGCCGTGGTGATATTCATGTTCCTCGGCGGCGCGTCGGTCGCCTATATAGCCGAGGCGCACGGCTCGCCCGCGCAGCACGCTGCCGGCCTGCACACAGGGGTGATCGCGGGCTCGGGTGGCGGCAACCTGGAAGGCAAGGAGCAGCGTAACGGGATCGCGGGCTCGGCGCTGTTCGACGTCGCAACCACGGTGACCTCGAACGGCTCTGTGAACAGCTCGATCGAGTCCTACACGGGCATCGGCGGGGCCGTGCCGTTCGCCAACCTGTCAGCCAGCGAGGTGATCTTCGGCGGCGTCGGAACGGGCCTGTACTCGATCCTGCTGTATGTGTTGCTTGCGGTGTTCATCGGCGGTTTGATGGTCGGACGAACGCCCGAGTGGCTGGGCAAGAAGATCGAGGCGAGAGAGATCAAGCTCGCCGGTCTGGGAATCCTGATAACGCCGCTCGCGGCGCTGTTCGGCACGGCGCTGGCCGTCGCGACCAAGGGCGGGCGAGCGTCGATCTCTGAAGTGGCGACCTCCGCCGGCAAGCTCGGCATTCATACGCCGCAGGCCTTCTCCGAGTCCTTCTACGCCTACCTCTCGCAGGCGAACAACAACGGCTCCGCGTTCCCGGGCTACACCGGCCTGATCCAGCCGAACGCCGGCAATCTGGGGGCACACGGCATCACCTTCGCGGACGTGCTCGGGGGCTTGGTGATGCTGTTCTCGCGCTACGCCCCGATCCTGTTCGCGCTCGCCGTCGCCGGCGCATTGGTCGGGAAGCGCGTCACACCCGCGGGCCTCGGCACGATGCGAACCGACAACGGCACGTTCGCGGTGCTGCTGATCGGCGTGATCATCCTCGTCGGCGCGCTGACGTTCTTCCCGGCCCTGCTGCTCGGACCGATCGTCCAGGGCCTGACCGGACACCTCTACTGACATGAAGACCTGGCAACGCGACACCATCACATCGATCCTCGCGATCATCGTCTTCGCGATCCTGACCGGTCTCATCTACCCGCTCGCCATCACCGGCATCAGTCAGGTCGCCTTCCCCGGCGACGCCAACGGTCAGCAGATCCACCTCGACGGCAAGCTCATCGGCTCGAAGATCATCGGTCAGAACTTCGGCACGCCGGTGCTCGAAAAGAACGGCAAGCCCAGGGAAGTTAAAGGTGCGGTGGTGACCGAACCGGACCCGCGCTACTTCCAGACGCGCCCCTCGGCCACCGAAGGCGGGGCGGACAACGCCGCGGCGAGCACGTTCTCCAACCACGGGCCCAACAGCGTCAAGACCAAGGAAGCTGATGAAGAAAACATCAAGGCCTACCTCGAACTGAACACCGCGCCGAACAAGCAGGAGTATGACCCCGGGCTGACCGTGGGGAGGATTCCGGTCGACGCGGTCAACAGCTCCGCCTCGGGGCTCGACCCGGAAATCTCCAAGGCGAACGCGTGGATCCAGGCCTACCGCGTGGCGGCCGTGCGCGGTCTTCCCCGCTCGACGGTCGATGGCCTGCTCGCGAAGTACACCGCGGGTCGCGGGCTCGGCTTCTCCGGCGAGGAAGGCGTGAACGTGCTCGAGCTCAACCTCGCACTCGACCGCATGACCAAAGGAAAAGGCTGATGTCCGCACAGATGCCGGCAACCCATGAGCGCCAGGCGATCTCGCTGTTCCAGCGCGACATCGTCGTGCGCGCGCTGATCGACAGCTTAAGGAAGCTAGATCCGCGCGTGCAGATCCGCAACCCGGTGATGTTCGTGGTGGAGATCGGCGCGCTGATTACGACCGTGACGTGGTTCATCCAGGTCGGCGGCGGCAAGTCGCTCGGCGGTAACGAGCCGTCGTGGTTCACCTTCACGATCTCGTTCTGGCTGTGGCTGACGGTCGTGTTCGCGAACATGGCCGAGGCGTTCGCCGAGGGTCGCGGCCGCGCGCAGGCAGACACGCTGCGCAACATGCGCAAGGAGACGGTCGCGAAGATGCGCGACGGCTCCACAAAGGCCGCCTCGGAGCTCATGCGGGGCGACGTCGTGGTCGTGCCGGCGGGGGAGCTGATCCCCGGCGACGGCACCGTGATCGAGGGCATCGCCACGGTCGATGAGTCGGCGATCACGGGGGAGTCCGCCCCGGTGATCCGGGAGTCCGGCGGCGACCGCAGCGCGGTCACCGGCGGCACGCGGGTGACCTCTGATGAGATCGTCGTGGAAATCACCCAGGAGCCGGGCCAGTCGTTCCTCGATCGCATGATCGCCCTCGTGGAGGGGGCCGAGCGGCGCAAGACCCCGAACGAGATCGCACTGAACATCCTGCTCGCGGCGCTGACCCTGATCTTCGTGATCGTCGTCGCGACCCTGCGCCCGTTCGGCCTGTTCGCGCAGACGACGATCTCGGAGACAAGCCTGATCGCGCTGCTTGTCGCCCTGATCCCCACCACGATCGGCGCGTTGCTGTCGGCAATCGGGATCGCGGGGATGGACCGCATGGTGCGCCGCAATGTACTCGCGCTGTCCGGTCGCGCCGTGGAGGCCTCCGGGGACGTGGATGTGTTGCTGCTCGACAAGACCGGCACGATCACGATCGGCAACCGGCTGGCATCCGAATTCGTGCCGATGCCGGGTGTGCCCGAGTCCGAGCTGGCCGAGGTTGCGCAGCTGTCATCGCTCGCGGACGAGACGCCCGAGGGGCGTTCGATCGTGGTGCTGGCCAAGCAGTACGGCATCCGCGAGCACGACATGACTACGCTGAACGCCGAGTTCGTGCCGTTCACCGCGCAGACCAGGATGAGCGGTGTGGACATCGATGGCCGGCGGCTGCGCAAGGGCGCCGGCGACGCGATCATCGACCTTGTCAAGAGCGAAGGAGGGTCGCCGCCGCCGGAGCTGCAGGCGCAGCTGGACCGCATCGGTAACGAGGGCGGCACACCCCTGGCGGTTGCGCGCGACAACCAGGTGCTCGGGGTCGTCTACCTCAAGGACACGCTCAAGGAGGGGATGAAGGCGCGCTTCGACCAGCTGCGCGCGATGGGCATCAGAACCGTGATGGTCACCGGCGACAATCGTCTCACGGCGGCCAAGATCGCGGAGGAGTCCGGCGTCGATGACTTCCTCGCGGAAGCCACCCCCGAGCGCAAGCTGGCGCTGATCCGCGAGCAGCAGGCGGACGGGCGGCTGGTCGCGATGACCGGCGATGGAACCAATGACGCCCCGGCGCTCGCCCAGGCCGACGTCGGCGTGGCGATGAATACCGGCACCCAGGCCGCCCGCGAGGCGGGCAACATGGTCGACCTCGACTCCAACCCGACGAAGCTGATCGAGATCGTGGAGGTGGGCAAGCAGCTGTTGATCACCCGGGGCGCGCTCACGACGTTCTCGATCGCCAACGACGTCGCCAAGTACTTCGCGATCCTGCCGGCCGTGTTCATCTCGACCTTCGCCGCCAGCGCGGGCACGAAGGGCCCGCTGCACGTGCTCAACATCATGGACCTCGGTACCCCGGAATCTGCGATCCTCTCGGCGATCATCTTCAACGCGCTCGTCATCCCCGCGTTGATCCCGCTGTCGCTCAAGGGGGTGCGTTATCGGCCGATCGGCGCGAGCGCGCTGTTGCGGCGGAACCTCTGGATCTACGGTCTCGGTGGCATCATCACGCCGTTCATCTTCATCAAGCTGATTGATCTGATCGTGCACAACCTCCTCGGGGGATGAGCGAGGAGCGTCGTCGCGACCGCGCTCCCACCGCCCGCGGCCGCCTCGAACGGCCACGACCGAGGCCAACTGAAGGTCTACCTCGGCATGGCCGCCGGGGTCGGTAAGACCTTCCGCATGCTGCTCGAGGGTCACGCAGAACTCGAGGCCGGCCGAGACGTGGTGATCGGCCTGCTCGAGACGCACGGTCGCTCAGAGACCGCACACCTCGCGGAGGGTCTGCAGATGGTGCCCCGCCGGCGCGTGCGCTACCGCGAGACCGTGCTCGAGGAGATGGACCTGCCCGCGATCCTCAGCCGCGCGCCCGAGTCGTGCCTGATCGATGAGCTCGCCCACACGAATGCCCCCGGCACCGAGCACCACAAGCGCTACGAAGACGTCGAGGATGTACTTGCGGCCGGCATCGACGTGATCTCCACGGTGAACGTCCAGCATCTGGAGTCGCTCAACGACCACATCACCGAGCTGAGCGGAATCCGCGTGCGCGAGACGATCCCGGACGCCATCGTCGGAGCGGCCGACGAGGTGGTGCTCATCGACATCACTCCCGAGGCCTTGCTCACGCGCCTGCGCGCGGGCAAGATCTATGCGCCCGACCGGATCGACGCGGCGCTCAACAACTTCTTCCGCATCGAGAACCTGGCCGCCCTGCGCGAGGTCGCGCTCCGTCATGTGGCCGAGGAGGTGGGCGCAAAGCGCCTGACCACCGAGCTCGTCGGCTCGCGCGAGGAGAGTCTCGCCGCGGATGCCCCGCAGGCCGTCGGCGAGCGCCTGCTCGCCCTGGTGGAGCCGTATCCGGGCAGCCAGCGTCTCGTGCGCCGTGCGTGGCGCTCGGCCCAGCGCCTTGGCGCCGAGCTCGATCTGCTGTGGGTGCGTCCGCCGGGCCGGGCCCTGTCCGAGGACGAAGAGCGATCGCTCTCGGCTCTGCGGCAGCTCGCCTCGGTGCTCGGCGCAAAGATGCTCGAGGAGGAATCCGACGACGCCGCGGCGGCGATCGTCGACGTCGCCTCGGCGCGCGGCACGACCTACATCCTGATCGGTCGCTCGCGCCCCGCGCGAGGTCTTGCCCGACTGCGCGTGCCGTTGCCCCAGCGGCTGATGCAGCGTCTCCCCGGCGTCGACGTGCGCATCGTCGCCGACCGCTCCGGGCGCTCGAATGCGGAGCAGCAATGAGCGCATTCGTGGTCGTGATAATCGCCGCCGCTGGCGTCCTCGTCGGAATCGCCGCGGGCTACTGGCTGCCACCGCACGGGCGCGCCCCCGCGCGCGACAGCTCCCAGGCCGTGCGGCGCATCCTGCTCCCGTTCACCGGTCAGGAGATCAATCGCCGTTCGCTCGAGGCCGCGGTTCGGCTCGCCAAGGCCGAGAACGCGATCATCATGCCCGCGTTCCTGGCGCGCGTGCCGATGAACCTGCCGCTGGAGACGGCCCTCCCTGTCCAGTCTGCGCGCGGGATGCCCTTGCTCGAGGCGATCGAGCAGCGCGTCTCCTCGCAGGGCATTCCGGTCGACTCCCGCGTCGGCCGCGGGCGATCGCCCCGCGATGCGCTGCGCAAACTGATCGAGGGGGAGCACTTCGATCGCATCATCGTGTCCGCCGACGAAGACCCCCGGGCAGGGGGACTGAGCTATGACGATCTGAGATGGCTGCTCGAGCGCGTCCCCGCAGAGATTCTCATTCTTCGGCCCGCGCCGCAGGACACGCGGCGGATCTCCGCCAACACGGTGAGCGGGCATTTCTGATCCGGCCGACGATCGGCTTCTCGTCGAGGTACGGGGACCGGGTGAGTGGATCGTGGGCGTGCTCGCGGGCGGGCGTTCTCTGCATGTGTACAGGCTTTCACCCGCCGACTGGCTCGTCTCCGAGGTCGGCGCCGGGAACGAGGGCCGCGGATCTGATCTGAAGCGGGCACTCGCTGCGCTGTCCGTCGATATCCCGTCTCCGGATTGGTGGGTCCTCGTCCCAGAGGTGCTCGACAGCGACTAGATCAGCTGCGAACTGAGCGCCTGCGCGAAGGGTGCGAGCACGAGCACGCCTACGCGGGCCTCACCGCGGGATCATCGTTCGTGGCAATCGCGCCGCAGCGCACACCTCCACGCCGTAGGGTCCGGGTCGGGCTTCGTGAGCGCCGGAC
>Ga0209038_10000247_pt1 | contig 17345 bp, 15 predicted proteins | sample BogFormECP03_OM3_FD_188237 | JGI IMG/M metagenome (GOLD analysis project Ga0209038, IMG submission 188237) | Bog forest soil microbial communities from Calvert Island, British Columbia, Canada - ECP03_OM3 (SPAdes) (version 2) | ecosystem: Environmental > Aquatic > Freshwater > Wetlands > Bog ...
CAGGAGCTGCGCGAAGCGGCGCTGCATTCCGCTCCGGAGGCGGAGGAGAAGCAGCACGCGCGCGGCAAGTACACGGCCCGGGAGCGGGTGGAGAAGCTGCTGGACGAGGGCTCCTTCCAGGAGCTCGATACGTTCGTGCGCCACAGGACCTACGACTTCGACATGCAGAAGAACCGGCCATGGGGCGATGCGGTGGTGACCGGCCACGGCACGATCAACGGTCGCACCGTGTGCGTGTTCAGCCAGGACTTCACCGTGTTCGGCGGCTCGCTGGGCGAGGTGATGGGCGAGAAGATGTGCAAGATCATGGACCTGGCGGCCAAGATCGGCTGCCCGGTGATCGGCATCAACGACTCCGGGGGCGCCCGCATCCAGGAGGGCGTGGTCTCACTGGGCGCCTACGGAGACGTGTTCGTGCGCAATGTGCGCTCATCGGGGGTGATCCCCCAGATCAGCCTGATCATGGGGCCGTGCGCGGGTGGCGCGGTCTACTCGCCTGCGATCACGGACTTCATCTTCATGGTCAAGGAGACCTCGCACATGTTCATCACCGGCCCCGACGTCATCAGGACGGTGACCGGCGAGGAGGTCGAGTTCGAGGAGCTCGGCGGTGCGATGTCGCACAACACGAAGTCGGGCGTAGCCCAATTCGCCTCCGAGGACGAGGATGCCTGTCTCGAGGACTGCCGCTACCTGATGGGCTTCCTGCCGCAGAACAACCTGCAGACCGCGCCCCGGGTGCAGCCGACAGACGACCCGGAGCGGATGACCCCAGAGCTCGACCATGTCGTCCCCGACAACCCCAACAAGCCCTATGACATGCGTAACGTCGTGCGGCTGGTCGTCGACGACGAGGAGTTCTTCGAGGTGCACGAGCACTACGCGAAGAACATCATCTGCGGGTTCGCACGCCTGGACGGCTTCTCGATCGGCGTCGTGGGCAACCAGCCCGCGCAGCTGGCGGGCGTGCTCGACATCAACGCGTCGGCGAAGGCGGCGCGATTCGTACGCACCTGCGACGCCTTCAACATCCCCTTGCTCACGTTCTGCGACGTGCCCGGCTTCCTGCCCGGGACCGCCCAGGAGTGGGGCGGGATCATCCGCCATGGAGCCAAGCTGCTGTACGCGTTCGCGGAGGCGACGGTGCCGAAGCTCACCGTGATCACACGCAAGGCGTACGGAGGCGCCTACGACGTGATGGCGTCAAAGCACCTGCTCGCGGACTTCAACTTCGCCTGGCCGACCGCGGAGGTGGCGGTGATGGGGCCCGAGGGCGCGGTGAACATCATCTACCGGCGTGATCTCGCCCAGAGCCCCACCCCGGAGGAGCGGCGCAAGAAGCTGATGGATGACTACAAGGCGCGCTTCGCCAACCCCTACACCGCGGCCGAGCGGGGCTACATCGATGACGTGATCGTCCCGCACGAGACGCGTCCGAAGCTGATCGTGGCGCTGCACACGCTGCAGAGCAAGCGCGAACCGGGCCCAAAACGCAAGCACGGCAACATCCCACTCTGAGCAGCCACCGCAACGCCCATGTCACAGCGCTCCTCACAGCTGAATGGCTCCTCGCATCTCCGGACGATCGCGCCGTCGGCCTCTCCCGAGGAGACCGCTGCGATCGTGGCGGCGATCGAGCGGTTCCGGCGCGTGACCTCGTCGCACGCCGAGCCGCCATCCACCGGTCAGCAGGGTTGGCTGCGCGCGGCTATCCTCGAAGGGGTATCGCGCCAGCCACACGGGGGAATATCCGAAGCCTGGATAAACACCTAAAAGTCGCTAGGCTTTAGCAGAGTTAGATGCTCGCGAGCGGCACACCGTCGACAGCAGCCCGGGCCGAGTGCTCGGACCAGGAGGTTTCCTAAATGGAGCCAGTTTCCATCCCCGCGCAGCGTGGCACCCTCGAGGACCCAGAGGTCCTTCAGAACGTGCCCGGTCACGTGATCCCGATCCTGCGCCAGGAGTACGACGACTTCAAGACGGAGTCCACGAAATTCCTCGCCGGCGAGATGCCCGAAGACGAGTTCATCAAGTTCCGGCTCAAGCAGGGCGTCTACGGCCAGCGCCAGCCTGACGTGCAGATGATCCGCGTGAAGCTGCCGTTCGGCGGGATCACTCCTGAGCAGATGGAGAAGTTCGCGGACGTGATCGAGATGTACGTGCCCCTGAACAAGGGCCACATCACCACGCGCCAGAACATCCAGATGCACCACATCCCACTGCCGGAAGCCGAGAAGGCGATCCGCGAGCTCGGCGAGGCGGGGCTGTCCAGCCGCGAGGGCTGCGGCAACACGGTCAGGAACGTCACCGGCGACCCGTGGGCGGGCGTGGCCAAGGACGAGCTGTTCGACCTGACCCCCTATGCAGGGGCCTACGTGCGCTACTTCGTGCGCCACCCCACCACCCAGGCGATGCCCCGCAAGATCAAGACCGCGTTCGACGGGAGCCCGCGCGACCGCGCGATCTCTCAGATACACGACATCGCCTTCCGCGCTCGCGTAAAGGAGATGGACGGCCGGGGCGAGGTTCGCGGCGCCGAGATGCTGGTCGGCGGCGGGACCTCGATCATGCCGCGGGTGGCGCCAGTGCTGTACGACTTCGTCGAGCTCGACAACGGCGACTACCTGAAGATCTCAGAGGCGGTGTTCAGGATCTTCGACCGCCAGGAGTGGCTGCGCGTGAACCGCGCCCGCGCGCGGATCAAGGTGTTCGTGGACAAGTACGGGATCGACGAGCTGCGCAACCAGGTGGAGGAGGAGCTGAAGGGCGACTGGGTGTCAGAACGCGACTTCTCGATCGAGCAGCGACTGTTCATCGACGATGAGCGCGAGTCCGCACCCGCTCCACCACAGGCCTACGGCAGCCCCAACGGCGACGTCTCCGAGTTCGAGCGCTTCCGCTCGAGCAACGTGGCCGAGCAGAAGCAGGACGGCTTTGTGACCGTCGAGGTGAAGGTCACCCGAGGCGACCTCACGCCCGAGCAGTTCAGGGGCCTGGCGCAGATCATGCGCGCGTACGCGGGCGGCTATGCGCGCACGACCGTGCAGCAGAATCTGCTGCTGCGGTGGGTTCGCGAGGAGAGCGTCTATGACGTGTGGCGGGCGCTGAGCGAGCTCGGCTTCGGTGACCCCGGCTCGCGCGAGATCTCAGACGTCGTGTCCTGCCCGGGAACCGACTCCTGCAAGCTCGGGATCACGAGTTCGATGGGCCTCAACCAGGCCGTGCAGGAGCGGATCGAAGCAATGGACATCACGGATCCGCTGACTCGTGAGATCCACATCAAGATGAGCGGCTGCCCGAACGGGTGCGCCCAGCATCACGTGGCCGACATTGGCTTCTATGGCGCGTCGATCAAAGTCGGCGAGCACACCATCCCCGCGTACATCCCCCACGTGGGCGGCGTGTATGAAGGCGGGAGCGTCGCCTTCGGAACGCGGCTGAAACTGCGCCTTCCCGCCAAGCGGGTGCCCGAGGCAATCGAGCGCTGGCTGCGACACTACGAGTCCAGCCGCGCAGACGGCGAGGCGTGGGGCCCGTTCACCGAGCGCGTCGGCACGAGCGAGCTCGAGGCGCTTGTCAAGGATCTCTCGATGCCTGTCGATTTCGGATTGGAGACCATGAACCAGTTCATCGATTGGAACCGGGATGTTCCCTTTGAAGTCCAACGGGGTGAGGGCGAGTGCGCGGTCTAGCCGACACTCTGCGCCGGGCGGTCGAGCGCCACGGTGAGCGCGCGGTGCTGCTGTGCTCCTTCCAGAAGGAGGAGTCGGTGCTCATCGACGAGCTCATTTCGGTGAGCGATGGAGCGACCGACGCCGTGAGGATCGTCACGATCGACACCGGGGTGCTGTTCGAGGAGACGCTGCAGACGTGGAGAGAGTTCGAGGAACGGTTCGGTATCAAGGTCGAGGTGCAGGACGCCACCGGCCCGGACGGGCCGTGGACGGGGCCCGAGAACTGCTGCTCGGTCGCGAAGGTCGCGGCTCTCGAGCGCGCCCTCGCCGACGCCGATGGCTGGATCACGGGCATCCGCCGCGAGCAGGGACCGACGCGAGCCGCGGCGGAGCTGATCGAACGCGACGAGGCGCGCGGCATCTGGAAGTACAACCCGCTCGCCCACTGGACGGACAGGGAGCTGTGGCAGCGGATCAACGAGCGCGATCTCCCCTACCACCCACTCCACGACCAGGGCTACGAGTCGATCGGGTGCGCGCCATGCACCCAGCCGGGAGGCGGCCGCGAGGGACGCTGGGCCGGAACCGAGAAGACGGAGTGCGGTCTGCACGTAGAGCCCGTCGGACTATGAGCGTCGCCGCCACTCCCCAGCTCAGCCACCTGCGCGCGCTGGAGTCCGAGGCGATCCACGTGATGCGTGAGGTGGCCGCCGAATTCGAGCGCCCGGTGCTGCTGTTCAGCGGCGGCAAGGACTCGATCGTGCTGTTGAGGCTCGCCGAGAAGGCCTTCCGCCCGGCCGCCTTCCCGTTCCCGCTGATGCATGTGGACACCGGGCATAACTTCCCGGAGGTGATCGAGTTTCGTGACCGGCGCGTGGCCGAGCTCTCAGAGCGGCTGATCGTGGCGAGCGTGCAGGACTCGATCGACCAGGGCAGGGTGGTCGAGGAGACCGGGCCGCGCGCCTCGCGCAACCAACTGCAGACGGTCACGCTGCTGGACGCGATCGCCGAGCACCGCTTCGACGCTGCGTTCGGCGGCGCGCGGCGCGACGAGGAGCGCGCACGGGCGAAGGAGCGCGTGTTCTCATTCCGCGACGACTTCGGCCAGTGGGACCCCAAGAGCCAGCGCCCCGAGCTGTGGAACCTCTACAACGGGCGCATCAAGCGGGGAGAGAACGTGAGGGTGTTCCCGATCTCCAACTGGACAGAGCTCGATGTGTGGGAGTACATCGACCAGGAGCGGCTGGAGGTGCCCTCGATCTACTTCGCGCATGAGCGCGAGGTGTTCAAGCGCGACGGCATGGTCTACGCCTGGCGCGAGGGCACCGAGCTGATCGACGGCGAGGAGGTGTTCTCGGACACCGTGCGCTATCGCACTGTCGGCGACATGACCTGCACCGGCGGCGTGCTCTCACGGGCGGCGACGATCGAGGACGTCGTGCTCGAGATCGCGGCGACGCGGATCACCGAGCGGGGTGAGACGCGTGCCGATGATCGCGTGACCGAGGCCGCGATGGAGGATCGCAAGAAGGCCGGATACTTCTAGTGACGCTCGATCTGCTGCGGCTCAGCACCGCCGGATCGGTGGACGACGGCAAGAGCACGCTCATCGGGCGGCTGCTGTACGACTCCAAGCAGATCTTCGAGGACCAGCTCGAGAGCGTCGCCCAGGCCTCAGAGCGCCGTGGCGGCGAGGGGTCGCTCGACCTCGCGCTGCTCACCGACGGACTGCGCGCCGAGCGCGAGCAGGGGATCACGATCGACGTCGCCTACCGCTACTTCGCCACTCCACGGCGCCGGTTCATCATCGCCGACTGCCCGGGGCACCGGCAGTACACGCGCAACATGGTCACCGGCGCCTCGACGGCGGACCTCGCGATCGTGCTGCTCGACGCCCGCCGCGGCGTGCTCGAGCAGTCCAAGCGCCACGCCTTCATCAGCGCCCTGCTGGGGATCCCCAAGCTTGTCGTGGCCGTCAACAAGATGGACCTCGTCGACCACTCCGAGGAGCGCTTCAACGAGGTCGTAGCGGAGTTCGAGGGCTTTGCACCCCACCTGCGGGCCGGCGGGCGCAGAACGGGCCATCAGTACGAGATCATCTACATCCCGATCTCGGCTCTCGAGGGTGACAACGTCGTCGAACCCTCCCGGGCGATGGACTGGTATGACGATCCCGCCCACCCGACTCTGCTCGACACCCTCGAGCGGGTGGAGGTGGCCTACGACCATCCCCACGACAGGCCGGCACGCTTTCCCGTGCAGTGGGTCATCCGCCCCTCGAGCGGCCTGCGCGCGGGCGAGTACCGGGGCTACGCCGGCCAGCTCGCCAGCGGCGCGCTGCAGCAGGGCGATGAGGTCACCGTGCTGCCGGGCGGCGAGCGCACGCGGATCGCCGCGATCGACAGCTACGAGGGCGAGCTCGAGGAGGCGGTCGCTCCGATGTCTGTGGCGTTGCGCCTCGAGGATGAGCTCGACGTCGCGCGCGGCGAGCTGATCTGTCATCCCGACCGGCCCCCCTTGGTCGCTCGCGAGCTGGTGGCGGACGTATGTTGGATGGCGGACAGACCGCTGCGGGCAGGGGGCAGATACCTGCTCAAGCAGACCACCCGCAGCGTCACGGCGATCGTCGAGCAGATCGAGGATCTGCTCGACGTGGACACGCTGGAACGCGACGCCCCGCCAGACGAGCTCGCGCTCAACGACATCGGCCGCGTGCGCCTTCGCACCAACTCGCCGCTCGTGTTCGACCCCTACAGGAGCAATCGCCGCACGGGCAGCTTCATTCTGATCGACGAGGCCAGCAACGGCACCGTCGGCGCGGGAATGATCACCGACGCGAGCTGAAGGTTTTCCGCGACGTCATAGCGGCTTGGCCACGACGTACTCCCCCCAGACCGCCTGTGACAGCGATGTGTCTGATTCGATCACCTGGCAGGAGTACCGGTTGGCAACGAGCAGGGGCTCGAGGTCGGCCCCGGTTCCGTGTATCTCGATAAGCAGCGCAGGCCGGCGCTCGGCGAGCGTCGTCAGCGCACCGTGCAGCGCCTCGACCTCAGCGGCCTCAATGTCCATCTTGATCACATCCGGGGATGCCACAACGCCGTCGGCGATCAGCTCGTCCAGCGCCCTGACGTCCACCTCGATCGTCCCGTTCGTCTCGGGTTCGGCGTGTCTGTCGGTGAGACCCCCGCGCGTGTTGTCGAAGCCGAGCGTAAAGCTTGCACGGTCCTTGCTGCGACCGACCGCGTAGGGCAGAAGAGTGACGTTGACGAAGCCGTTGAGGCGCACGTTGTGGTCGATTAGGTCGAGATTCGCCGGCAACGGCTCAAATGCGAATACCTGGCCGGAGTCTCCCACCAGCCGGGCTGCAATCACCGTGTAGAAGCCGGCGTTCGCCCCGATGTCGTAAACCACCTGCCCCTCCTTCACGAGCTGGGCGAACACATCCTGGACGGCCGGCTCCGATGTGCCGAGGGCGTATCCAGCGTTCCCGCCGCCCGCGTTGAACCAAAGGCCAGCCCCGCAACCGTGCGCGATCACCCCGTCGGTGCTCGTAGCCCGCTTGGCGAGCGTCCCGACACGACGCCACAGCGCGCTACTTCCCTGGCGTCGTCCCACGAAGCGCACCACCGGCGCCGGCACGCGGCGCGAGGCCGCGGCAATCAGACGAGTGGAGGCAGACAACGGCCCAATCTTATGTCCGCGGCAAGGGCATTACAAGCGCTCGGCTGGATTCGACAGCCATGGCTTCGGCGCTGAAGGAGTGCCGAGCAACTAAGCTACCCGCCCGATGTTCGAGAAGGTACTGGTCGCCAACCGCGGCGAGATCGCTATCCGGATAGAGCGCGCGCTCGATGAGCTGGGCGTGGCGAGTGTGGCCGTGTACTCCGAGCTCGACCGCGACGCTCCGCACGTGGAGCGCGCGGACGAGGCCTACAACCTCGGCGCGGGCCCGGCGGCGGAGAACTACCTGAGCGTCGAGAAGCTCCTCGACGTCGCCGCGCGTGCGGGAGCCGAGGCGATACACCCCGGCTACGGGTTCTTGGCAGAGAACGCCCCCTTCGCCAAGGCCTGCGAAGAGGCGGGCATCGTGTTCATCGGCCCGCCCGCCTCAGCGATCGAGGCGATGGGCTCAAAGACGCGGGCACGCGAGCTGATGCAGGCGGCGGGCGTGCCGATCGTCCCCGGCACCACTGAGCCCGTGGCAAGCGTCGCCGACGCTCTGCGGATCATCAAGGATGAGATCGGCTTCCCCGTGGCCGTGAAGGCGGCCGGCGGCGGCGGCGGCAAGGGCTTCCGCGTCGCACTCTCCGAGGATGAGCTCGAGGGAGCCTTCGAGGGATCAAGCCGCGAAGGCGAGAAGTTCTTCTCCGATGCGACCGTCTATCTGGAGCGCTATCTGCACGACCCCCGTCACGTGGAGGTCCAGGTGCTCGCCGATCGCCACGGGAACGTGATCCACCTGGGCGAGCGCGACTGCTCGATCCAGCGCCGCCATCAGAAGGTCATCGAGGAGTCGCCCGCGCCCGCATGGGTGGTCGACCCGGAGATGCGTGAGCGCATCGGGCAGATCGGGGTGAACGCCGCCAGGGCGGTGGACTACGTGGGCGCCGGGACGATCGAGGGGCTCCTCTCCGTGAATGGGAGCCCACCCACCGCCGCGCCTGAGTACTTCTTTCTGGAGATGAACACGCGCGTGCAGGTCGAGCATTGTGTAACCGAGATGACGACCGGGATCGACATCGTCAAGCAGGGCATCCACGCGGCCGCCGGCGAGGCGCTGGCCTACAGCCAGGACGATGTCGTGCTGCGCGGGCATGCGATCGAGTGCCGCATCAACGCCGAGGACGCCTCCAAGAACTTCGCCCCCGCGCCGGGGAAGATCGGCCGCTACTCCGAGCCCTCCGGCCCGGGCGTACGCGTGGACTCGGGCGTGCAGGAAGGCGGAGAGGTCTCGCCCATGTATGACCCGATGGTCGCGAAGCTGATCGTCTGGGACGCTGATCGCGAGCAGGCCACGAAGCGGATGCTGCGGGCGCTCAAGGAATATGAGATCGAGGGCCTGAAGACGCTGATTCCCTTCCATCAGGCGCTGCTCGCCGCCGCTCAGTGGGCCCGTGGAGAGACCTGCAGGGACCTGTTGGAGGACAAGGCCTGGCTGAAGACGATCGGCTCAGCCGCCGCGTCCTCCACGGCAGCCGCGGAGGACGGCGAGGAGCGAGTCGAGCAGACCTATGCGGTGGAGGTCTCCGGCAAGCGCTTTGACGTGCGGGTCCTCGGCCCACCGTTCGCCGGCGCCGCTCCGAGCAACGGCGCCTCGCCCGCCACCGCCAAGGCGCCCGCGCGCGCCCGGCGCACCTCCTCGGGCGGCGAGGGTCCAGACACCCTCACCTCCCCACTGCAGGGCAACATGTGGAAGGTGCTTGTCAAGCAGGGCGACACCGTGGAGGAGGGTCAGCTTCTGTGCATCATCGAGGCGATGAAGATGGAGAACGAGATCACCGCGTCCAAGGCGGGCACGATCACCGAGCTGCCGATCGTCGAGGGCGCCCCGATTCAGGCCGGAGCCCCGATCGCGACGATCAAGAGCCCTGAGGAGGGCTAGAGCGCCGCGACGTTGCCCTCATGCAGCCGTCGCTGGGCGGCGCCGCGGCGACCGGCCGGCAGCTCCGCGTCTGAACCCTGCTCCCTGAGCGTCCGCAGGTAGCTGGTGTCCTCCTCGAGGATGCTGAGCGCACGGCCACCATCGAGAACCGGCCCGTGGCCCGGGACGACGTGCTCGGCGTTGGCGATCAGCGGGCGCAGGCGCTCGAGCGTGGCGAGGTAGGCATCCAGGCTTCCCCCCGCCCCCAGCGTGGGCAGCTCGGCCGCCGAGAGGTAGTCGCCCGCGACGAGCACCCCCGTCCAGGGAATCAGGATGGCCATGCCGTCTCGCGTGTGGCCACCGGCGGCGTACACCTCGAGCTCGCGATCGCCGACCGCGCAGCGACCGGGGACGGGTAGCGCCTGGACGGCGCCGAGGGCCAGCGGCCGGTCACGCTCGATCAACAGACCTTCGTCGAAAGAGCGCAGGTCTCGCTGAGCTTCGCCCGGCGAGTCCTGCAGGCGCTGGGCGCTGCTCTCTGCGCAGCCGAGCGCCACACCCGCAAACGCGAGCCGGCCGAGCAGATGGTCCCAGTCGCCATGCGTGGCCAGCAGTCCGTTGGGGGCGGGAAACCCCGCCTGCTCGACCAGCACACTGAGGGCGTTGAGCTCCTCGGGGAGGATCGGCGAGTCGATCACGAACGTCTCGCCGGCCGCCCCCGGGGCGCCGGCAGCTTGTCCCTCCTCCACCGCCCCACCACGGACGATCACGCAGTTGACCTGAAGGATCGCGCTTGTGGCGACGACCACGTCAGCGTGCAGGGCGACCGCCCGCACGGCGTCAGGAGACGCCCAGCAGCTTGGCCGCCTCGCGCAGGTTGCTCACTTCCGCTGTCGGCTTCTTCTGTGAGGAGTCGAGCGTCTCCTTGTTGCGGTTAACCCAGATCACGGGAATGCGCTGTTTCACGCAGGGAGCCACGTCGTGGTAGTGGCTGGCGGCCACGTGCACCCATCCGCGCTTGCCTCCCATGCGCCTGGCGCACTCCGTGAAGTGAGCCGGTTCAGGCTTGTATGAGCGCACCTGCTGAGCCGTGACAACCAGGTCGAAGTCGGTCGGGATGTGGCGGCGGGTCTGACCGAGGAGCTTGTCGTCGATGTTGCTCAGCAGGCCTAGTTTGTACTTCTTGGAGAGCTTCTGCAGCTGCGGGTTGGTCTCCTTGAAGGGCGCCCAGCGTTGCACCGAGTCGGGCAGAAAGCCCGAGCGCGAGGGCTCAAGCGGCCAATCGATGCGTTTGGCCACCTCGATCGCCGTGCGCCTGAGCACCTCCGCGTAGAGCTCATATGAACCCCCCTCGATTTCCCGGGAGATCTCGTGAAACAGCGGGAGCAGCACCGCCCGGTCGATCTCGAAGTCATCGCGCGCAGCCTCTTTGGCAAAGGCCTCGTAGATTCCGGTCTCCCAGTCGATGAGGGTGCCGTAGACGTCGAATGTGACAAAGGTGACGTTCTTGGGAATCGGCATCCACTGCCATTATGACTTGCGCAGGGCGCCTGCGCGCGCTCACCTGTCTTCCGTTAGAGTCCCGCGCCGCAAATGGACTTGTTGGAGTACCAAGGCAAGCAGTTGTTTGCCCGCCACGGCCTGAGGGTCTCCTCCGGAGAGCCGGTCACCACCGTCGAAGACGCCGTACGCGCGGCGGGCGAGCTCGGCTACCCGGTGGTCGTCAAGGCACAGGTTCTGGTCGGCGGGCGCGGAAAGGCCGGCGGGGTGAAGCTCGCCGCGGACGAGGCCGAGGTGCGTGAGCACGCCGGGAGCATCCTGGGGATGGACATCCACGGGCACACCGTGCGCACGCTGTGGATCGAGCACGCCTCGGACATCGCCACCGAGTACTACGCCTCGGTGCTGCTCGACCGCTCGGCCAAGCAGCCGTTGGTGATGTTCAGCGTCGAGGGTGGGGTCGACATCGAAGAGGTTGCCGAGAACACCCCGGAGAAGCTGATCCGCCACCATGTCGACGCCCTCAACGGCATCTCGCGCGAGGAGGCCATAGAGATCGCCACCGAGGGCGGAGCCGACGCCGACGTGATCGAGGGCGTGGCCGACGCGCTCGTGGCGCTGTATGAGGTGTGGCTGCAGGAGGACGCAACGCTCGCGGAGATCAACCCGCTGATTGTCACCCCGGAGCGCGAGGTCAAGGCGCTCGACGCCAAGGTCTCGCTGGACGGAAACGCGCTCTACCGCCACCCCGAGAACCAAGAGCTCTCAGACGCGGAGAACGAAGATCCGATCGAGCGCCGGGCCAAGGAGGAGGGCGTGCAGTACGTCAAGCTCGACGGCGACATCGGCATCCTGGGCAATGGCGCCGGGCTGGTCATGTCCACGCTCGACGTGGTCGCCCAGGCGGGGGGCTCCCCGGCGAACTTCCTCGACGCCGGCGGCGGCTCGGATGCCGAGAAGATCAAGCAGGCCGTGCAACTGATCCTGGCGAACGACGCCGTCAAGGCCGTGCTGTTCAACATCTTTGGGGGCATCACGCGCTGCGACGAGGTCGCCAGAGGCTTGATCGCCGCGTTCGAGGACCTCAAACCGGACGTCCCGTTCGTGGTGCGGTTGGACGGCACCAACGACGTCGAGGGTCGCAGGCTGCTGCAGGAGGCCGCCCTGCCGAACGTATACGCCGCCAGGACCATGAACGAGGCAGCCGAGAAGGTCGTAGCGCTGGCCGCCGGTGAGAGCGTGGGAGCACCGGCCTGATGTCCGTGCTCGTCGATCAGCACACCCGCCTGGCGGTCGCGGGCATCACCGGGCGCGAGGGCTCGTTCCACACGCTCAACAACCGCCGCTACGGCACCAACGTGGTGGGCGGGGTGACGCCGGGCAAGGGTGGCCAGGACGTGGAGGGCATCCCCGTCTTCAACAACTGGGCAGAGGCGATGCAGGAGGTCCAGCCGAACACCGCGATGATCTTCGTCCCGCCGCGGTTCGCCGCCGACTCGATCCTCGAGGCCGCCGCCGCCGGGGTGGCGCTGGTGGTGGCGATCACCGAGGGCATCCCCGCACACGACGAGCTGCGCGTCTACAACCTGCTCAAGCGTGACTACCCCGGCACGCGCCTGATCGGGCCGAACTGTCCGGGCATCCTCTCGCCCGGGAAGGCCAACGTGGGCATCATCCCCGCCTCGTTCTTCAAGCAGGGCAACGTCGGCGTGGTCTCGCGATCAGGGACCCTCACCTACCAGATCGGCAACGAGATCGCCCAGGCGGGCTTCGGCTGCAGCTCGATCGTGGGGATCGGCGGCGACCCCGTGCCCGGCTCTTCCTTCGTGGACGTGCTCGAGCTGTTCCAGTCCGATGATCAGACGGAGCTGATCGTGCTGTCGGGAGAGATCGGGGGCTCCGCCGAGGAGGAGGCGGCCGAGTACATCGCCGAGCACGTGACCAAGCCGGTGGTCGCCTACATCGCCGGCTTCACCGCACCGGCCGGCAAGCAGATGGGCCACGCGGGAGCGATCATCTCGGGCACTGCGGGAACGGCCGCCGCGAAGGCCCAGGCGCTGGAAGCGCGAGGCGTGCGCGTGGGACGCACCCCCACCGAGGTGGCCGAGATCGCCGTCCAGGTCCTCGGCGGAGCATCCATCGCCGCTCCCTGATTCCGCGCACCAACGCGCGCCCGCTAGGCTTGCGCGGTGGACCAGGACGTGGCAAAGACGCTGGGTGAGCTCGAGCGCAAGCTGCTCGAGCTCGAGCGCACCCTCAGCGCGATCGGACGCGACGAGGCGATCGGCCAGGCCGAGCGCGACAGCGGCGAGGCCGCCGCTCCAGCGGACCCCCTGGACCCCCAGTCCAGCTGGATCCGACTGGTCGATGAGACGATCGAGCGTGACCAGCCGGTTGAGGCCGTCGTCACGTCTGTCGCCGCGCCCGGCGCAAGCGCACCGCCGGCACCGGCGCAGCCGAGCACGCCCCTCGACACCCAGCCACCCAGCACCTCGGAGCTGTTGCGCTTTCGCGAGCGCCTCGAGCACAGCGCCCAAGACCTCACCCACGAGTACGACGAGCTGCTCAGCCGCCTAAGCTTCGCCGCCGTGCCACCGCCCACCGGCCCCCCGATCTCCTTCGCCCGCGGCGCTCCCTCGCTGGACATCGTCGATGTGGAGGGCCTGCGCAATGCCGCCGTGCGTGCATTCGAAAGCGACCCGGCCGGCGCAACCGCCTACGGCACTTCGGTGGGCTATCCGCGCCTGCGCGCCTGGATCGCGGACCTGCACGGCGTCGAGCCTGAGCGGGTACTCGTCACGAACGGCTCGATGCAGGCGGACGCGTTCCTGTTCGAGCAGCTCGTCAGCCCGGGCGAGGAGGTGATCATCGAGCGTCCCACCTATGACCGTACGCTGCTCTCGCTGCGCCAACGAGGAGCGCGGCTGCACGCGATCGAGCTACAGCCGGACGGCATCGACACGGTCGCGCTCGCTCGCCTTCTCGGCGGCGGCACGGGCGTTCGGCCGAAGCTCGCTCACATCATTCCCAACTTCCAGAACCCCGCCGGATACACGCTCTCGCTGTCAAAGCGCCGAACGCTGCTCGAGCTGGCCGCGGCGCACGGCTTCCTCGTGTTCGAGGACGACCCCTACGTGGCGCTGCGATTCAGCGGCGAGCCGCTGCCCACGATGCTGTCGATGGACCCCGAGCGGGTGGTGTACGCCTCCTCCTTCTCAAAGACCGTATGCCCGGGGATCCGCGTCGGTTACCTCGTCGGGCCACCCGATCTGATCGGCGCGATCGCCCAGCTTGCAACCAACACCTACATATCCCCGAACATGGTCTCCCAGGCGATCGTCTATGAGTTCTGCGCCTCCGGCGCGATCGAGCGTTCGATCGACACCGTCAAGGCCGCGCTCGCAGAGCGCGCGCAGGCGCTGGGCAACGCGCTGCGCCGCGAGCTGACGGAGGCCGAGTTCGTCGCTCCCGAAGGCGGCTACTTCATGTGGGTGACCCTCCCCCACGGCACCGACGTCCAAGCCCTGCACGGCGCCGCCGCCGATCGCGGTGTGGCGTTCGTGAAGGGAACGGACTTCCTGCTCGAGGGCGGCGAGAACACCCTGCGCCTCGCCTATTCCGGCGTCACCCCCGCGCAGATCGACGAGGGTGTCTCGCGCCTCGCCGCCGCCTACCGCTCGCTGTCCTGAGCACGCGCTCGTCTGCAAGCGCTTCGCGGCGGTCAGAGCTCGCGCACTGCCAGCGTGCGCCGCAGGAAGTCGTACTCGGCGGACAGCGCCACGTCGGCGACTGCCATCGGCAGCAAGATGAAGCCGTGAGGGGCCTCCGGGTAGACCCGTAGCTCGGTCGCGTTGCCCGCGGCGCGCCAGCGCGCCTCCATGAACAGCGTGTCGTCGAGCAGGGGATCCTGCGTACCCACCGTGAAGGCGGCCGGCGGCATGTCCGACAGGTCGGCGAACAGCGGTGAGACATCCGGCTGACGCCGCCCCTCGCTGTCGTACATCGGCACGAACTGGTCGGCGAACCATCTCAGGATGGGCTCCGACAGCACCAGGTTGCGCTCACCCCAGAGCCGCTGGCTCGGCGTCATCGACAGGTCGAAACAGCCGTACTCAAGCACGGCGGCGCCGAACGCACCGGTGATCGCGTGACGATCACGCAGCCGCAGGAGCGTCACAGCAGCGAGGTGCGCGCCGGCCGACTCGCCCCCTATTGCCCGTACGCCCGCGCCGCCAGCCGCGGCCTCCCCGTCCTCCCCGAGCAGCCATAGAGCGGCCGCCTCGCAGTCGTCAGGCGCGGCCGGATAGGGATTCTCGGGGGAGAGGCGGTAGTCCACGCTGACGACCGTAAGGCCGGTCTCACGGGCCAGCCGCTGAAGGCGCGGGTCCTGGGCGTCGTTGCTGCTCAGCGTCCATCCGCCGCCGTGGATGTGCAGGAAGGCTCCTGAGGACTCTCCCTCCGGTGGGATGATCCGCAGCCCGATAGGGCCGCCGGGCCCCTCGATCTCGAGCGTGCGGGCATTGGGCAGGAACACGGGCGCCGGGAAGATGCCGCCACCTTCGCGCCGCACCCGGCGCGTCTCTTCAACCGGGAGCGTGTTGACCGCAGGCGTCGAAGCCAACAGGCGTTCGAGCTGTGCGTTGAAGGCGCGCGTGTCCGCGAGCAGCTCGGGGTCATTCCTCGCCATCGTCGCGCTTCCGCTCGCTTCGTCGAACGTCAACGCCCGTAGCGCTGGCCCAGTACGAGCTGCTCGGGCAGCGCCGTGCGCGGCGGCGGCGAGGGCTCGGCGATGACCGAGACCGTCTCGGCGACGCTCGGCGTGACCGCGCAGCGACGGCCATCGGCGGCGAGCACCACGACCTGCTCCTCGTCGCGCTCGGACACGCTGCCCTCGAGTCCCGGCTCAAGGCCCGAGCTCATCAGATAGTGCAGCAGGTCCTCGGCCTCGTTCTCAAAGCGCAGCACCCGCACCGAGGCGCCGACCTCGACATCGGCAAGCGGCACCCCGGCCAGACGCGCGCCCGCGACGATCGGGTGCCCGTGGGGACAGGTCTTGGCGTCGCCGATCGCCGCGAGCATGCGCTCCTCGAGCACCGGCGACATGGCGTGCTCCAGGCGCTCGGCCTCCTCGTGCACCTCATCCCAGGGCACGCCGAGAACGTCCGTCAGGAAACGCTCGATCAGGCGATGTCTGCGCACGATCCCCTCGGCGTGCTCGGCCCCGGTGGCGGTGAACGTGATCGTCCTGTCCGCGTCGCGCGTGATGTATCCGTCGCGCTCCAGTCGCCCCACCATCTCATGCACGGTGGGCGCCGAGAGCTGCATCGCACGGCCCACGTTCGCGCCGGTCATCGGCAGACCGGCCTCCTGCAGCCAGTACAGGATCTGCAGGTACTCCTCCTCGGCGACGGTGGCGCCCACGCTGGCCATGGGTTGATCCTAGACCACGCCCTCCGGCTCCCAGACCACGCCCCCGGCGGGCAGCGCGAGGAGCGACGGTCACTGGGACAGCTGATCGAACGTGCACTCACGCGGGTCCTTGTCCTCACGCCAGCGCCTCAGCTTTGCCCCGTGGCGAATGCGCCCGGCGGATACGTGGTCGAAGTCGATCTCCACGACCAGCTCCGGCCGCAGCGCGATCCACTCGAGCTCCTTGCCCGCGCTCCAGCGGCTGGGGTCCGCGGTTCCGTGCTCGCCGGTCCGATACGGCTCGAGGAAGCCAACGAGCCGGCGCTTCTCGGAGCTGGTGAGGCCCGAGCAGTGCCCGACGACGCGAAGATCGGGGCCGTCGTACAGGGCGAGGATGAGGGCGCCCACGGTGTTCTGCTCCTTGCCCGGTCGCCACCCGGCAACGACCGCGTCGATCGTCCGCACGCGCTTGACCTTGGCCATGCCCTTGCGCTCGCCCGGGCGGTAGAGCGCAGAGCGCTCCTTGGCGATCGTCCCCTCGGCGTGCACGAGCCACCCGCGCGCGCGGTCGATGTCGGCGGTCGTCTCCATCAGCTCGAGCGGCGCTGCGGCAAGCTGCGCCGCGGTGAACAGCCCCTCAAGCGCGGCGCGGCGCTCGGCGAAGGGGCGCTCGAGCAGCGACCGCTGATCGTGGGCGAGCAGGTCGAAGGCCACGTAGCGGGCGGGAGTCTCCACCGCCAGGCGCTCCACGCGCGAGGCCGCCGGGTGAATGCGCTGGCCGAGCGCGTCGAAGTCCTCGTTTCCATCCGCTCCGCGCACGACGATCTCGCCGTCGAGCACATAGCGCCCGGGGGGGAGCACCAGCTCGGGGAAGTAACGTCCGAGCGGCTTGCCGCTGCGCGACTGCAGGAAGGCCTCCTCACCGTCCACGAACGCGAGGCAGCGAAAGCCATCGAGCTTGACCTCGTAGGAGTAGTCCTCGCCTGTCGGCAGCTCCTTGCGCGAGAGGGCCAGCTGGGGCTTGACCGGTGGCGTGAGGGGGAGGCTCAATGGCGTGCCCGGCTCGGTTGCACCCGTGGCGGCTCACCCTTCTGCTTGCGGAAGTGCGGCGGCCAGGGCGCGTCGCCAAGGCCCTCGCGCTCGTCGCGGGCCGCGAGCTCGAGCAGCGGCTCGAGCCG
>Ga0209038_10000248_pt1 | contig 17332 bp, 9 predicted proteins | sample BogFormECP03_OM3_FD_188237 | JGI IMG/M metagenome (GOLD analysis project Ga0209038, IMG submission 188237) | Bog forest soil microbial communities from Calvert Island, British Columbia, Canada - ECP03_OM3 (SPAdes) (version 2) | ecosystem: Environmental > Aquatic > Freshwater > Wetlands > Bog ...
AGCTTCCACGCCAGGTTGTAGGCGTCAGCGACGGACATGTTCAGTCCCAGGCCGTTGGTCGGGGGGTGACGGTGCACCGCGTCGCCCATGCAGAACACCTTGCCCGACGAATAGCGCGCAGCGACTTGCGCGCGGACCTGCCAGGCGGCGACACCGAGAATCTCGGCGTCAATGTCCTCCCCCACCACCGCGCGGATCCGTCGCAGCAGGGCGTCCTGGTCCACTTCTGACAGCGTGGTCTCGTCCGGGTTATACATGAACGCCAGCACAAACTCGGTGTAAAGCTTGTGACAAATCAAGGTGCCCAATCGCAGCGGCGGCAATGGTCCGGGCATCACGTTCCAGCTCAGCACTCCCGGACGATGCTCGAAAAACCGGCTCAGGTCGGCCCGAAACCAGATGTTGGCGGCACGGCCCAGATCGTCGCGGCCTTCAACAGTCAGACCGGCCTGGGTCAGCACCCGGCTGTTGGCTCCGTCGGCTCCGATCACGTAGCGCGACCGCACCCTACGGGTGTCACCGGTGGCGCGGTCGCGGATCACGCTGGTGACGCCGTCGGCGTCTTGGTGCAGTTCGACGAACTCGATTTGAAACTCGATGTCGGCGCCGGCTTCACGGGCGGCGGCGAGCAGCATCGGCTCGAGCACCGTCTGCGCGCAGTTGGCCATCGGCTCCGGGCTGGCAAGGAAATACTCGGCGGCTCGGTCCGGCCCGGTGCCCCAGGTCTGCGAACGCGCCACCTCGGGATCGGCCAGGGTGGTGTACCACAGATTATTGGTCATCGCGGCCTGCGGAATCGCCACCTCATGGAATTTCTCACCGATCCCCAGAGCCCGGAAAATCTCCACCGTGCGCTGGTTGATGATGTGAGCACGCGGCGTGTGCGCGGTCGAAGGATGCCTTTCAACGGTCAAGGCGGGCACGCCATGGCGAGCCAGCGCCAGCGCCAGTGTCAGCCCCGCTGGACCTGCGCCCACAATCAACACAGGGATAGCGATGTCAGTGCCGTTTGCGCTGGTGTCCGCCATGACACCTCCGCGGGTCGAGTATTCAGCCGGTTCGGGCAAACTGTCACTGCGCCGCGCGGGGTCGGCGAGCCCGCCCGGGAGAGTGGTATGCCTCACATCACTCAAACACCGGTACCGCGATATGTCAATATTTTAGCGAGATTCTCATGATATGTCGTCAGATTGGGGTGGCCACTGGCTTGGCGCATGGGTGTTTTCACCGCGAAGTTGCTAGCTGAAGGAGCTGAACCTGGGCCATACGCACAACACCGGTCATGGCCGGGCGACGCATGCGTGCGTTGTTTGAGCCCTCGCCGCAGCCTCCCCCACCGGCCGGTGGTGGGTGGTGCCTCGGTCACGGCCTGCTCTCTTGGCTCGGAGGAATTGGTCAGGCGGGTTAGGGCATTGTCGACCGACCCGCGAATCATGAAGGCGCTCATCGCACCGAGCCCACTGTGCCCATCCCTGCAGATGACGGGTGTCTGTCAACGACGTCCGATTTCCCGGTACGACGGACTGCTAGATAATAACGATATTCTGTGTGAGAATCAGCGATATGAGGCTTTATCGGCGCGGCCGACAGCAAAAGTGTTGGAAGTGCGTTATGACCGCGCTTCCTGCGCTCCACCGCATCGGACATAGACGGCAAACCTGGATCTGCCACGACTGCGACGACAAACTCGACCACTAGGGAGTCTCGATGGGCACAACCGCGGCAAAGCCATTGGCCGATCGAAGCCTGATCATGTCCGGCGGGAGCCGTGGCATTGGACTGGAAATCGCTAAGCGTGCCGCCGCTGACGGCGCCAACATCACGCTGATCGCCAAAACCGACGCCGCGCACCCCAAACTGCCTGGCACGATCCACACGGCAGCCGCGGAACTGGAAAAGGCCGGTGGCACGGTACTGAAGTTTGTCGGCGACGTCCGCATGGATGACCAAGTCGAGCGGGCGGTAGAGCAGACCATCGACCGGTTCGGTGGCATCGACATCGTGGTCAATAACGCATCCGCGATCGACCTGTCGTCCACCGACGCGATCTCAATGAAGAAGTACGACCTGATGCAGGACATCAACTGCCGTGGCAGCTTCCTGCTCGCCAAGTTGTGCCTGCCTAAGCTGCGGGAATCGGCGAAGGCAGGTCGCAACCCGCACATCCTGACGCTGTCCCCGCCGCTGAATTTGAATCCGCGCTGGGCAGGCAGCATGCTCGCCTACACCATCGCAAAGTATGGAATGTCGCTCACCACCTTGGGTTTGGCTGAAGAACTCAGGGCGGACGGCATCGGCGTCAACTCGCTGTGGCCGCGCACTACCATCGCGACTGCGGCGGTGCAGAACGTGCTCGGCGGTGACGACATGGTCGCCGACTCGCGAACCCCCGACATCATGGCCGACGCCGCATATGTGGTGCTCACCTCGCCCGCCAGGAAGACCAGCGGCAATTTCTTCATCGATGACGAGGTCCTGAAGGCGCACGGCGTCACCGACTTCGAGAAGTACCGGGTCGTAGCCGGCGACGCCGAGCTAAAGCTCGATCTATTCCTCGACAACTGACCCTGAACGGCAATTCCCATGACGATGAAGAAAACCTACGATCCCGATTCCTGTCTCCTCGAGCTCCAGGCAAAGGCGGTGCAACGACGATGACGACGTTCAAGGAGCAGACCCGCACGACGGGCAAGCTGAGCCTGGCGCAGATCCTGGCGATCTTCGCCGAAGGCAGTCAGCAGCCGCTGCTGAGGTTCACCGCCTATGACGGCAGCACCGCCGGACCCGACGACGCCACCGTGGGCCTGAATCTGCTGACCCCGCGGGGTGCCACCTACCTCGTCACCGCGCCCGGGGAACTGGGGTTGGCCCGCGCCTACGTCTCGGGTGACGTGGAAGCCCATGGCGTGCACCCGGGCGATCCGTACGAACTGTTGAAGGCGCTGACCGACACGCTCCTTTTTAAGCGGCCGCCGGCGCGGGTGATGGCTAACATCATCCGGTCCGTCGGCTTCGGGCGGCTGGTGCCCGTCGCGCCGCCGCCGCAGGAGGTGCTGCCCCGGTGGCACCGTATCGCCAACGGGTTGCGGCACAGCAAGGCTCGGGACGCTGAAGCCATCCACCACCACTACGACGTCTCCAACAGCTTCTACGAGTTGATACTCGATCCGTCGATGGCCTATAGCTGCGCGGTGTACCCGACCGCCGATGCGACGCTGGAGGAGGCGCAGGAGAACAAGTTCCGGCTGATCTTCGACAAGCTGCGCCTGCAGCCGGGGGATCGGTTGCTCGACGTGGGCTGCGGCTGGGCCGGCATGACGCGCTACGCGGCCGGCCGCGGTGTCCGCGTCATCGGTGCGACGCTGTCGGCCGAACAGGCCAAGTGGGCACAAAAGGCGATCGAGGACGACGGGCTGAGCGAGCTGGCCGAGGTGCGACACTGCGACTACCGCGATGTCCGCGAGACGGGCTTCGACGCCGTCTCGTCAATCGGGCTCACCGAGCATATCGGCGTCGGACAGTATCCCGCTTACTTCGGCTTCCTCAAGTCCAAGTTGCGCACCGGCGGGTTACTGCTCAATCACTGCATCACCCGGCACGACAACAAGTCCAAGTTCGACGCAGACCCTTTCCTCGACCGCTACGTCTTCCCCGACGGGGAAGAGACCGGCTCGGGACGCATCATCACTGAGATCCAGGACGCCGGCCTGGAGGTGCTGCACGAGGAGAACATCCGTCACCACTACGAGATGACCCTGCGCGACTGGTGCCGCAACCTGGTGGCGCATTGGGACGAAGCCGTCGCCGAGGTCGGCCTGGGTACTGCCAAGGTGTGGGGTCTGTACCTGGCGGGGTCGCGATTGGGCTTCGAGCACAACGTTATTCAGCTGCATCAGGTGCTAGCGACGAAGCTTGACGACCACGGAATCGACACCGCTCTGCCGTTGCGGCCGTGGTGGCGGCCGTAAGTCGTCAGTATGGAAGCTGCAGCTCGCCGAACATCGGGAAGTGGCGCACGTGGGTTGGCAGCAGGCCCGCGTCGGTGACGATTGCCCCGGTGAGCACGACCGGGGCCTGGCAATCGGCGGACTGGTCATTGGATACCCTACGACAGCCATATCGGTCATCTCCGCAATCGTCGTGGCAGTCATCATTGGGACGGTGGCGCGCTCATCGACTCAGGCAGCAAATCCCAAGACCCCGCCGAACAAACTCCAGCCCTTTCGCCCCGTGCCGTTAGGCTCATTCAGGAATTAGACGCAAGAAACGAAAGTATCTTGGCTGACATATTAAATCGGTCCATCTCGCGTGGGTTTGCGATCGCATCACCTAATCACGCTGTGATCGGAGAGCTCCCGGTGGTCCGCAAGTTCTCAGCCAGGTCTTCGACGGGGACACCACGTTTTTGCGCTCCCGGACCGATGGACTATGCCGTGGGAATTTCCTCTTCTTTGACCATCCCCCAGGTACCGGGTGCGGCGGCGTCGAGGATTTGATCGAGGAACGATATCGGCGGCTGCGGCTTCATGGGATCGAACCTGCCCATCTGCTGGTCATCTCGGAGTTCTGCGATGAGCGGGATGAGTCGCTGTCCGCCGTCGTGCGGGAACCGAACCATGCCGAGGTCGGCGCATCGGGCAAGGACGGTGCCGAGAAGTTGTTTGGCTTCGACGGTTCGACCGGCCGCCGCCAGGCATTCGGCAAGTGTGCGTTGAGCCTTGAGCAAGGCGCGATCCCGGCCCCGACCCTGCAGGCGATCAACCCATTCCTGCGCCCAGTGAAGCGCCACGTCGTTGTGCTCACCGACACCCGAGTCGGCGATGAGCGCTCGGATCGCGGTTTCGTCCTGCAGCTGGGCGGTGATTTCGGCGATCCCTTCTGCCTGCCGTTGGCGCTGCGCGAACTCAACCAGCGGAACGATGGGCCGTCGGGTCGGCAGCCTGAGGCGCATGCGCTCGTTTTCTATACTGGCGCCCAATCGCGGGGTGGACAGTCGCTGGGCAACTTCGGCGCCGTCGTCGAGAAGGTCCGCCGCTGCGGCGCGATCGCCGCGCAGCACGGCCAGGCGCGCACCCACGACGAACCGGGCAATGATCATCTCGACGATGCCTTCATCGGCGCCGAGCTTCATGCTCTCAGCGAGCAATCGCTGCGCGTCGGCGATTTCGCCGCGCTCGTAGATCAGATGGGCCAGCAGCGCGCCAGCGATCCGGGCAGCCTGCGAATGCACCGCCCCCTTCCGGCATGACACCTGCTGGGCGGTGCGGAAATACTGCTCGGCGCGATCGAGGTCCAGCTGCTCGAACGCGGCGACTCCAGCAAGCGCATGCCCGTACATCTCGTTATAAGGACCGCTCTGCTGCTTGTGGTACGGGCTCGACCACTCCTGCCAGTGATGCGCCGCGTCAAAGTCGAATCGACAGATCGCGCTGTAGATGGCGATGTTCGCGGCTAGTGCTACCACGGGGGGCGGCGACCTGTCGGGTCGGGCCAGGCATTCGCTGATCAGCTCGTCAAGACCGTCGGTTCGATCGGCGTGTGCCCGCAGCGACGCCCGCACCACATTGGCTGCCGCGCGCAGATCGGTAACGTCGGTGCCCGAGTCCTGCATGGTTGTCAATGCGGCGTCGACCCGCTCGAGCGCGGCACGGGCGCGATCCGTGTGATGCAGCAGGGCGTTGACCCAGGCAAGCGCCATCTGCAGCCTGGGGCTGGATGCCGCGACCGTAGCAGGCAGTTTATCCACCAGACCCAAAAGCGTCGCGTGCTGTGAATTCTCCAGGAGAGTCAGACCATCCGATTCGACGAGTTCGAACGCCCGCCGGGTATCGCCTGCGGCCAGGGCGTGGTCGACCGCCTCCACGAGCATCTTGCGGTCGGCAAACCATTCCGAAGCCTTGCGGTGCAGCGGTGTTGTCAGCTCCGGGTGATCACGATCGAGGCGTCGTCGCAAAAACTCAGCGAACAGGTCTTCATAGCGGAACCAATCGCCGTTTTGATCGCTTCTGCGCAAAAACAGGTCGCGCGCCTCCACCTCCTCAAGCATGGCTTGCCCGCGGGGTTCACCGCTTAGCGCGCACGCCAGCGATCCGCAGATCCGCGCCGTGATCGAGGTCGTCAACAGGAATCGCAACATCTCGGGTTCAAGTGCGCTCAAGACGTTCTCGGCGAGGAAATCGGCGATGGCGTGGTGCCGGCCCGAGATCTGACTGATCACCTCGGCCGGCGTGTCGGCCCCCCGAAGCGACAGCGACGCCAACTGCAACGCGGCCACCCAGCCACCCGTCGCCTTGCGCAGATCGATCACATCATTGCTTTTCAGGTCCAACCCGGCCACGTCGACCAGAAACGACCGCGCCTCAGCCTCGTCGAAAGACAATGCCGCCACGTCGATTTCGGTGAGCTCATCGCGGACCAGCATGCGACTGACCGGCAAACCAGAACGCGACCGGCTCGCCACAACGACGTGCACGTTGTAACCACCATGGTCGAGCAGGAACGTCATCGCACCGACGACGCCGGGAGCAGTGACGCGGTGCCAGTCATCGACGATGATCGCCACCGGCTCGTCACGCTCGGCGATCTCGTTGACCAGCGAGGTCAGCACATACTGTTGGGCGCCCTCGCCGGACGCCTCGAGTACCTCACGCAGATCGCCGGCCATCGCGGGATCTGCTCGCCGGATCGCTTCCACCAGGTTGGACAAAAACCACACAAGGTTGTTGTCATTGTCATCGACGGTCAACCAGGCAACCTTGACGCCCTCGCGCCCAAGTTCCTCCCCCCACTGGGCCGCCAGCGTCGTCTTTCCGTACCCGGCCGGCGCGTGAATCACCGTCAGCCGCCGGTGTTCTCCCGCGCGTAACGCCTCGATCAACCGGTCCCGAGGAACCTGCGCCCGGGGACCACGCGGTCGGCGAAACTTAGTCGCTGGGGTCGGCGGCGCCGACGTTGAACCAATCAAGGTGCGCCGACCAGTTCCCGAGGTCAGTGGACCAGCTCCAGCCAGCAACGAGTCCTTGGCCGCATCCAGCCGAAGCGCCATCTCATCGGCGCCGAAACCGATCCGCCGGCCGATTTCGCCAAGCTCGGCACCGAACTCCCCGGCCGAGGTAGGACGCTCCTCCGGATCCCTGGCCATCGCCCGCGCGACCGCACTCGAAAGCGCCTCGGGAATATCGAGCTCGCGCAGATCCGGAACCGGCTCACTCGAGATCCGCACAAACTGAGCAATCATCGACTCGCCACTTTGACGCTCGAACGCCGCATGGCCGGTCAACGCACAAAACAACGTCGCACCAAGGCCATACACATCCGACGCCACGGTGGGTTCGGCCCCCGACAGGACTTCGGGAGCAGTGAATGCCGGTGTTCCAGCAATAAGACCAGCGCGAGTTTCGAAAGCGCCCGCCATTCTCGCGATACCAAAGTCGGTCAACTCCGGCTCGCCATACTCCGTGAAAAGGATGTTCGCCGGCTTCACATCACGATGGAGGATGTCGGCTCGGTGCGCCGTCTCCAATGCTCCCGCTATTTTGATGCCGATACGCAACGTCAAGGTCGGGTTAACCAGGCCATGCTTGCGAATCAGCAAATCCAGCGTGCCGTGTGGGTGACATTGCATGACGATGAACGGTCGTCCGCTGGCAGTCGCGCCGATCTCCAGGACGTTCACGATGTTCGGGTGGCCGGAGAGTCGGCCCATCGCCCGTTGCTCGCGCATGAACCGCCCGAGGTTTTCGGTGTCGAGGTCGGCGGTCAACACCTTGACGGCAACGATGCGATCCAGCGAGCGCTGCGTACAGCGGTACACCACGCCGAACCCGCCGCGGCCTATTTCTTTTGGTTCTGAGAAGCCGACAGTCGCAAGCTCGGCGGCGATATCGCCGACCGCGTCATGCCGGGTCACGAACGGATCAAATTCGACCATTACCTGCCTCGATCTGAGTTTACGTCGCTGTAGCGAGGCTGATCGAGGTTTTCCACCGACTCCTGATCTGCAAATGTGGCACTACCAGCGCGAGTGTTCACCCACGCGGCAACCCACGAATCGTTTTGCAGCACGAGGCCTTCGGCCTCTGCTAGCACCCATACCGTCGACACCCCTATAGGTGAAGCGTCCCGAGTTTCATGCACCCTCGGGGTTGTGAGCCGGCCGGTTGGTCGGTCACGTGTTCGGAACAGTACTGGGCTTCGGCCTCGGCGGGTGGGACACGGCCGAGGCGGTGCATGAGGCGCTGCTGGTTGTAACCAGGCCACCGAGTCGGCGGTGATCAGTTCAACGTCGGCCAGAGTGCTCAGTGGGCCTCGGCGAAAATGGGGAGTCGGCACGGATGCATTCGTTCTTGTAGAGCCCGACGGTGGTCTCGGCCAGAGCGTTATCGTGGGCATCTCCGAGGCTGCCGACCGCGGCGGCAGTCCCGAAATGGACAGTGTGTCACCGAATCTCACGCTCGTATATTGCGATCCGGCATCGCTGTGGTGGATGGCGCCGTCGATCTGGCGGCCCTGCCGGGACCGCAGCGCGGCGGCCTGGCGGGTCGCGGACCTGATGCTGACCAAGGCGCCGGCCAAGGAGGCCGCACTTCAGCTGGGTGGAGCTGCGGGCGCTGGCAGCAAAGGGGGCGGCGGGGCCTCAGGCGGGACTGGTGGCGCTGCGGGCGCTGGCAGCAAGGGGGGCGGCGGGGCCTCAGGCGGGACTGGTGGAGCCTCGGGGGGCGGCGCCACCGGAGCCCTGGTGGGGTACGGCGCCACCGGAGCCCTGGTGGGGTACGGCGCCACCGGAGCCCTGGTGGCTGGCGGCGCCACCAGAGAGGTGGTGGGGGGCGGCGCCACTGGAGGTGTGGTGGAGGGCGGCGCCGCAGGCGTGGTGGGGGGCGGCGCCACCAGAGAGGTGGTGGGGGGCGGCGCCACTGGAGGTGTGGTGGAGGGCGGCGCCACCGGAGATGTTGACCGCAATATCGAACTCGCCACTAACACGATCAGGAGCCCGATCAACACGGAAAGGTAGAAGAGGTCGTAATAGCTGACCCTGCCCGCCGGCGCGGAGGTCGCGCGAGGCGGCGTGATGGCCTTGACGTTTCGATAGGCAGCCCCGGCCAGCCGTTTGGGCATGCCAACTGGTTTTGTCCCAGCTATAGCCTGCAGCCGGATCCGCCACCGGGTAAACGCTGCCAAAACGATGCCAAGGAACAGCAGCGCCGCCATATCCAACACCCACCAATTGCGGCTGTGGGTCCACAGGGTCTCGTTGGCCGGAGTGAGTGGAGCTGTAGCGCGGAGATCGGCGGTGGACGCCGAGGCGGCGAAGCCCCAGCGGGCGGGCATGAGCCAGGACAGTTGGTCGAGAACCATACGGCCGCTGACGGGAATGAGCCCGCCGCAGAACACGAATGACAACATGACGGCCACGACGAGCATGGGCAGGATTTGATCCTGTGAGGTGGCGGCGGCCGACAACGCTAGACCCATGATTGCGGCGACGACGGCGGTGGCGGCAAGAGTCACATACAGCTCAAATGTTGGATTGCCGAGAATGACGGCGCCGCGGGTGGGTGCGCCTTTGCCGATCACGACAATGGCGGTCAGGACCGCGGTTTGCACCGCGGCGGCGATGCTGTAGACGATGATCTTGGCAGCCAGATACGCCGTCGCCGACAGACCGGCGGCTTGTTCGCGGCGGAAGATCGTTCGTTCACCGACTAGATCCCGGATGGTCAGCGCCGCGCCCATAAAGATGGCGCTCATGTTGAGCAGCATGACGATCTGCGCTGGCTCGTTTGGGGTGGTGCCGCGCACGTCGGCGATCCCAAACCCCACGTTACCCGGGACCATGAGCGACAGTGTTCCCAGGATGAATGGAAGTATGGCGAGGAAGATGAAGTATCCGCGGTCGGCGGTGATGAGTCGTACCTGGCGGCGCGAGATCGTCGAAAATTGGCGGCGCAGGCTGGTGTGGGCCGGTCGGCCTGTTTTGGCGGGCTTCTCGCCGTCCGGCCGTGGCGGTGGTGGTTTGACGCGCTCGAGGAATCGCAGGTGGGCCCCGTGTGGATCGGCGCCGATCGCGGAGAAGATGTCGGCCCAGTTGGTGGTGCCCATCGACGGGCCGATCTGGCTGGGTGGCCCGCAGAACGCGGTCTTGCCGCCGGGTGCCAGCAGCAGCACCTGATCGCACACGTCGAGATAGGACAGTGAGTGCGTCACCACCAACACCACGCGGCCGGCGTCGGCCAGTTGCCGCAGCATGGTCATGACCTGCCGATCCAGCGCGGGGTCAAGGCCCGATGTGGGCTCGTCGAGGATCAGCAGCGACGGTCTGGTCAGCAGCTCCATCGCGACCGAGGCGCGTTTGCGCTGGCCGCCGGACAGCTTGTCGACCCGGGTGTCGGCCTGCCAGGTCAGGTCCAGCTCCTCGAGTACTTGCAGGATGACCTCGCGGCGCTCCCCCTTGTTGGTGTCGGGCGGCAGCCGCAGCTCGGCGGCATAGCCCAGCCCCTGGTTGACGGTGAGCTGGTGATGCAGCACGTCGTCTTGGGGCACCACCCCGATCCGGCTGCGCAGCGAGGCGTAGTCGGCGTGGATGTTGTGGCCCTCGAAGGTCACCGCCCCGGCGGTCGGCTGGGTGTAGCCGGCGATCAGCTTGGACAGCGTGGTCTTGCCGGCGCCGGACGGGCCGATGACGGCGGTCAACGTGCCGGGCCGGGCGGCGAACGAGATATTGTCCAGCAGCGTCCTATTGCCCTCGATGGTCCAGGTGACGGCGTGCACATCCAGACCGCCGGTGCGGGTCGCCGCTTCGGTCTCGGCGCGCCGGACCAGCGTGCCGCCGGAGAACGCCAGGTCGACATTGCCGATCGTCACCACATCACCGTCGGCCAGCAGCCCCTGATGGACCGGGGCACCGTTGACGAAGGTGCCGTTGATGCTGTGGTTGTCGTGGATCTCGGTGCCCGCCGCGGTCGGCACCAGCGTTGCGTGGCGGCGCGAGGCCAGCAGATCGTGGATCACGATGTCGTTGTCGGTGGCCCGGCCGATGCTGACCGACCCCGGCGGCGGCTCCGCGGAACCGCTTGGCCGGCCGATCTTGCGCAAACTGGTCGCGAGATCCGACGTGGCGTCGTGGCGGGGCGCTGGCCCCCTGGAGGTGGTCTGCAAGCTGGCTGGCTGCGCCGCGCTCGACACCGCCGAGGCGGCTGGGCCTTCGGCAGAGCCCTGGCGGCCCACCTCGAAGGTCAAAAGCGGCCCCACCAGGCTGCCGACGTTGATGTTCAGGCCGTCCTCGATGTCGACGGCGGGTACCCGGCGGCCGTGCACGAACATCCCGTTGAGGCTGTCGTTGTCGACGGCGACCCACCGGCCCTGCTCGAACCGCAGCAGCAAATGCGCCCGCGAGATCAACGTGTCCGCGATGCGCAAATCAGCCCGGATGTCGCGGCCGACGACCACGTCCTCGCCCGCCACGAACGCGTGCGCCGATCCGTCATACCGAACGGTCAGCTCCGGCGCTGCAACCTGGGTCATCGAAAGGCCTCGTCGGCCAATCGGTGTGGCGAATTGCGGTCCTCATACCGATACACCGCAACGATGGCAGTGCCCGATTCGTAGGCGGCCCGGAAAGCACGGATGGCGATCTCTCCGCGGTTGGCGACCAAGACGTTCGAGATCATGCGAGGCCAAACAGTCCCGATTGTCCGGCCGTCGCGGCAGTGCCATCGGATCGGCCCAAGAGGGAGAAGCTCACAGGCGGGCCGCGGTTCCGGTGGTCTTTTGTTCGGCGGCTGCGACCAGCGGCGGCTCGAAATCAGTACCCCAGATGTGCGTGATCATCGGATTGGCTGCCCCGCATGCCGATACCGTTCGAGGCCCTCGACGATGACCGAACGCCCAAGGCGCGATGCGATTCGCATGAGACCTCCTTCGTGTTGTGCCGGCTGGATCTTTGAGGTGCCAGAAGAAGTTCGACCCGGCGGTTTCCCGCGCGAGAATCTCTGCGACCTCCGGCCCTCGGCGGCGCACGATCTCCGCGGCCTCGCACAAGAGCCGGGCCTTCTGCACCGGCGGCGTATCCGCCCACGCACCGAACGCCTCATGCGCCGCCGCTATCGCAAGTCGCGCTTGTTCGGCACCGCAGTCGGCTACCCGCGCACACAGATTGCCGGTGTAGGGCTCGAAATCGTCAAACATTTGGCCGTTGGCGACATCGCGCCACTGACCGCCCGCGTACCACTGGTATGCCTTGACGTCCGTGACAGTGCTCGACATCGAACCTCCTCGGCGCGCCCCGGGTCTGCCCCCGGTGGTAACGCCGATCGCCGACCCGACAACCTGCGTGCGCAGGCCCGGAACTCTCGGCGGAGGCCGCTGCCCCGCCACGGCCGGGCACTTCACACACTAGAACCACTATCTCGATAGGTCAACAAAATAACAATATTTTAGAAGACCTCGGGCAGGTCGCCGCGTGCCGCGACCCGCCCGCTTGTTCCGACGCAGCCGCTACCGGCAACGCCGGATGGGCTGGGCACGCGGGTACGCGCGATCGAACTACGATGTCCTGCATGCCGTGTCGGCGTCTAGGCTCCAGAAGCAGCCGTGCCCGGGCGGTTCCGGTGTCGGGCCGTCCGACCCCGCAGCCAACCTGACGATACTTTATCTGAATCTCGGGAAAATGTTGACGAAGCGCAGTTGTGGTGTTTGAGTGGGTAGGAGTCAGACCACGCGGTTGCGGGTGAAACGATGTTGGCCGAACTGTCATGAGCACCCATCGCCGCGCCAGACGGGCGGTGGGCCTGCACGTCCTGCCCACCTCGATGACTGTGCTGGGTATCTGTGCCGGGCTGACCTCGATCAAGTTCGCGCTTGACGGCCGGCCGCACATCGCGGTGGTGCTGCTCGCGGTCGCCGCCGCCCTCGACGGACTGGACGGTCGGGTGGCCCGCATCCTGCACGCGTCGTCGCGGATGGGTAAGAAGATCGACTCGCTGGCCGACACGCTGAACTTTGGGGTGGCGACTGCGCTGGTGGTCTACGTGTCGTTGCTGTCGACCTTCCCGGCGGGCTGGATGGTGACGCTGCTGTACGCGACATGCATCGCGTTGCGGCTGGCCCGGTTCAACGCGCTGTTCGACGACGGAACTCTGCCCGCCTACAGCCGGAACTTCTTCGTAGGCATGCCCGCCCCGGCCGCGGCGGGCATGGCGATCCTGCCGCTGGTCGCCAAGGTGCAGTTCGGCGAGGGCTGGTGGACCTCCGAGTGGTTCTTCTGCGCCTGGCTGGCGGCCTGCTCGGCGCTGGTGATCAGCGAGCTTCCGATGAGAAAGATACCCAACGTCTCGGTGGCGCCGAGTCTGGCGGCCGTGTTGCTAGCGGTGCTGGCGATCGTCGTAGCGGCCGCGTTCCTGTTTCCGTACATCGTGATCATGGTGGTCAACGTGGCCTACCTGCTCCACATCCCGTTCTCCGTCCGCAACCACCGCTGGCTGGCCGCACATCCTGAGGCATGGGCCGACAAACCCAAGCAACGGCGCGTCGCGCGGCGGGCGATCCGCCACGCCCAACCGAACCGCAAGTCGATGGTCCGGCTGAGGCTGCGCAGGCCCGGCGGGACGACCTGACACCCGGAAGGCAGCCTGGCGCTGACCGCTCGGCTGAGCACCTCGGCAGTCGACTCGCGCAGCCTCGTCCCGCCGCACCCGAATGTGATTGCCACCCTTGGCATCCGGGGTGGGACGCGGTGTCGCTGATTGGCTCGCGACCTGGGACCGGAAACTCGACGCGGTCGGGATCAGCCGGACGCCGGAGCTGCTTACCGTCACCGGCCTGGGCCACGCCGAGGCGGAGTCCGAAGCCGGCCTGTTGCAGCATCTTTGGTGAGTGCATCCAGATCTCCGGCTTGACCAGGGCGCCGGCCCTAGGACGCAGCCCCATAGAAGTCGAGGCTGAGGTGGTGGTGGATATCGAGTATGAGTGACGCCGATCCTTTACGGCCGCTGCGCCGACAACGAGCCTACGCGTGCGCGTCACCATCCCGAATGGTTGCCGATAGCGCGGCCTCGTCGCATCGAAGGATGCTATGCGTTGCGTCTGCGCTTTCGCGAAAAGATCGGAATACCAGCGCAAACAAGCATCAGCGCAGCAACGCCCGCGACATCACCACGCGCTGAATCTGATTGGTCCCCTCGTAGATCTGGGTGATCTTGGCATCGCGCATCATCCGCTCGACGGGGAAGTCGGTGGTATAGCCGGCGCCACCGAACAGCTGCACAGCCGCCTCCGTCACGTCCATCGCGGCGTCGGAGGCGAAGCACTTCGCGGCCGCGGAGATAAATCCGAGATTCGGCTCGCCGCGCTCGGCGCGGGCCGCGGCGCTGTACACCATCAGCCGGGCCGCTTCGACCTCCATCGCCATGTCGGCCAGCTCGAACTGCACGCCCTGGAACTCGGAGATCGACTTGCCGAACTGCTTGCGGTCCTTGGTATATGCGATCGTGGCGTCCAGCGCGCCCTGCGCGATGCCCACAGCTTGCGCACCAACAGTGGGGCGAGTGTGGTCGAGGGTCTGCAGTGCGGTCTTTAACCCGGTGCCAGGTTCGCCGATGATTCGATCGCCTGGGATGCGGCAATTCTCGAAGTACAGCTCGGTGGTCGGTGAGCCCTTGATGCCGAGCTTTTTTTCTTTCGGCCCGACGGTGAAGCCTTCGTCGTCCTTGTGCACGATGAACGCCGAGATGCCGTTGGCGCCCTTGTCCGGATCGGTCACCGCCATCACCGTGTACCAGGTCGACTTGCCGCCGTTGGTGATCCAGCACTTGGTGCCGTTGAGAATCCAGTCATCCCCGTCAGCCTTGGCACGGGTCCGCATCGACGCCACGTCGCTGCCGGCTTCGCGCTCACTCAGTGCATAGGACGCCATCGCCCCGTCGGCGGCCAGTGATGGCAACACCTGCTTCTTCAGCTCGTCGGAACCCTGCAAGATCAGGCCCATGGTGCCCAGCTTGTTCACCGCCGGGATCAGCGACGACGAGGCACACACCCGCGCGACCTCTTCGATCACGATGCAGGTAGCTACCGAGTCCGCGCCCTGACCGCCGTATTCCTCGGGAATGTGGACGGCGTTGAAACCGGACGCATTCAGCGCCGAGAACGCCTCGTCGGGGTACCGCGGTTTCTCGTCCACGTCGGCCGCGTACGGAGCAATCTCCTTTTCCGCCAGTGCGCGAATCACTGCCCGCAATTCCTCGTGTTCCTCAGGCAGCTTGAACAGATCGAACGTGGGGTTTCCCGCCAACCCAGCCATGTTAGCCTCCTTGCTACTCGTCGGTACCTTGACCTTGAAGCTGCTGTAGGGATCTCGCGGCTTAGCCGGGACACGAAAGGGGAAAGTCTCTGACGGTCCGCCGCGCTGCGCAGGGTTTGGGGGTCACATATCCATTCCGCCGTTGACGCCCCAGATCTGGCCGGTGATGTATGCGGAGGCGTCGGCGGCGAGAAAGTGCACCACGCGGGCGATTTCCTCGGGCTGCCCGAGGCGGCCGACGGGGATCTGTTTCTTGAGCTTGTCGATCACTTTGTCTGGAATCGCGGCGGCCATGTCGGTGGCGATCAAGCCTGGGGTGACGGTGTTGACGGTGAGCCCAATGCCGTCGGCGGTGTTGTTACCGGCCTTGGCCAGCTGGTAGGCGGCCTCCCGGGCGAGGGTCTTGGTCAGCCCGAACAGTCCGGATTTCGAGGCGGTGTAGTTGGCCTGGCCGATGTTGCCGGTCTCGCCGACGAGCGAGGAGACGTTGATGATCCGACCGCTGCCGCGCGGGACCATGTGGGCGAGGGCGGCCTGGGACATGAAGAACGCGCCGGAGAGGTTGACCGCCAACACCGTGTACCAGTCCTCGTCGGTCATCGTCGCCACGGTCCGGTCGATGGTAATGCCAGCGTTATTGACCAGGATGTCGAGTCGACCGTGTTGGTCGATGACCTCGGCGAGGGTACGCCGGCAGTCCTCGGCGGAGCCGACGTTGCCCTGATGCACGCTGGGGCGCACGCCGAGCTGCTGCTCGAAGTCGTCGACGAATTCCTTGGCTTGCGCGCTGTTGCGTGCGTAGCCGGCGGCGACGGTGGCTTGCTGGGTGCCCAGACTACGACAAATCGCCGCGCCGATACCGCGCGTTCCTCCAGTCACGAAAGCCACTCGGCCGCGCAGCTTGCCGCCGGCCCCATGCCAGGGGGCATCCTGCTGTTCGGCGTCCAAGGTGGTCATGACGGGTTACCTCCTGCTGGTAGATCGGCTTTGGTCGCCGCCGTGGACCGCGGCGGTGGGCAGAGGTTTACGCGCTGAATGGGAGCGGCCCGAAGCGCCCCCATGCCACAAATGCGGCCAGTAACAGCAGCGCCACATTGATTGCGACATTGGGTAGTTCGTGGCGACGGGCGTGCACGACTGCGGCGCCGAACATCACGAGTATCAGCCCGATGGCGGCCAGCGGGACGAGGGTCGGCGCCACATGCAGCACGGCTGGCAGGATCAGTCCGATTGCGCCGAGGATCTCGGCCACGCCGATCAGTTTGATCGACGCGGGGCTCCAGTCTGCCGCCCAGCCCCCCGTTGGGGATGCGACGAGCTTGTCTTTGGATTGAACCAGCTTCATGACCCCGCTCCCGGCGAATGCGAAGGCGAGCACGCCAGCGATGATCCACAATGCCAGATTCACGATGACCTCCATTCAGCGATATCGTGCCGAGTGTTCTCCGCACAGTGATCAGCGCCAGGGCGCCGCGCAGAACCGATGGGTGGGCGTGGATCACACCGATGGGTTCGTCAACGGGGCGACCCCCATTCCCGTCAAGACAATGTCTGCCGGGTGCCGTGGTGCAGCCGCGGCACCCGGGGCCGAGACGTCTCGCCGACACTTGCTCAGTGTAACGATAGAATGTACTTTTCTCATTATTATTCGGGTCTTTGGTTCATACGGCGACAGTCGAGGAGATCTGGGTGCCTGAACACGGCTCGGCGGGGGTCCCCGGAAGATAAGGGGCTGCGGCAGTTTTTTGCCAACGTGGTGGCGTCATCATCGCTGGCGCCTGACAAACTGCTGCTCGGCAATCCGGCCGCTCAGACGCGCCGTCGAAAGCGGCGGTGCGAGCTTGGTGCTAGGCCTGCGCAATTACCCGCATTGACCTGCGCTTCAACGGGTGGATGCCGTCTCACGTCAAGCAGCGCCCCGCGTGTCGGCGAGGACCTCGTCGGTCACTTCCGGCGTGGTCGTCTACCGGGACGCCGTGGGCGAGGTTATTCAGTCGGTGGTGGCATATTGAGGCCGTCGAGGTTGTGCTCACGAGCGTA
>Ga0209038_10000250_pt1 | contig 17204 bp, 17 predicted proteins | sample BogFormECP03_OM3_FD_188237 | JGI IMG/M metagenome (GOLD analysis project Ga0209038, IMG submission 188237) | Bog forest soil microbial communities from Calvert Island, British Columbia, Canada - ECP03_OM3 (SPAdes) (version 2) | ecosystem: Environmental > Aquatic > Freshwater > Wetlands > Bog ...
CCCACACCCGTGGGCACCCCATCATGCAATCCATGGAGCCAGGCGAATCCTGGCGCTGGTGTTATGTCCACAAGAACTATGTCTGAGCCTAGCTGTGGCGGCTGCCTGAAATCAGAACCCGAAGATCGCAGCCCCGGCAGCGGCACAGTACTTCCACGATGGCGCTAACCGGCTCGTCCGGCGAATGAGGCTTTCGGCGCCGCACAAGCTGGGAGCGAAGGCGGTCAGTCGATGCTTGTCAGGTGGCCCCGCAGGATGTGGCGGCGGCCATCCCCGGAGGGCAGGATTTGCAGAATGTGGTCGGCAAGTTGGGCGTCGTCTTCCATATGACCGGCCAAGGCTAACCCCGACTCGTAATCATTACTGTCAAGGACGGCGTCGCGAATGGCCACCTCGACAGTTCGTGCCAGTCGCAGGATGCGCGGCGATTCCGACCACGGCAACAGCAGACCGTGGAAACGTCCGACAGCGTCGGCGAGCCTGCCGCTGCGCAGATCCTCAAGCAGCTCCAACGCGTCTACTCTGACATTGCCCAAAAGTCGGTACGGCGTGCGGGATATACGTCCGCCCAGAATGCGGCGCAAGTGCGACACCTCGGCCTTAAGGGTGCCCATCTCGACATCTTCATCGCCGTAGAGATCCGCGTGCAGCTCCGCTAGGCCCACGCCGGCTCGCCGCAGCGCCAGCAGCAGCACGATCTCGCTTTGGCGGCGGGTCAGTCGCACGGGACGCCCCCCCAGTATTAGGCCATGCGTGCCGAGCACGCTGAGCTCTACCGCGTCACACTCGTCGTCACCGACCGCGCGGTTCGTGGCGACCTCGGCCCCCAACCTGTCCGCCAACGCCGTGACAGCCATGTATAAAGCCGGGTGCGCCTTGTCCCAGGGAGTCGAGATGTTCAACACCCCTAATCGTCGCCGCGTTTGCGGGTGCTGGATCGGTGCCGCATAGCACGCCAAGTCGTGTAGGACCGGCAACCAATGCTCAGCCGACCAGACCATCGCCGGGCGATCGCAACTTAACGCCAGCGACATCGCGGTCACACCCATGCTGGCCTCATCCCACAGCCCACCGGGTGCGTGGTTGATCTCGTCCGCCAGCCTCGACAGGGCGGGCTCGCCGGTGGTCCACACGATCTGCCCGCGGATATCCGTAACAGCCACCAACGCGTTGGAATCCTCCAGCGCGAGGCGCGTGGTGTGGTCGAGTGCTCGCGCCGAGGTCAATAGGGCTTCATGGTCAAGTTGGGTTTGCCCGACCGGTGCAGCAGCGACGCCTGGAGACAGCAGCGCCCGCGACCGACGCCACGACGACAAGACTTCGTCGCGGACGCCGATCACCTGCTGGCCTTCCATAAACTTCGCCCAAGACCGATCCATGGCGTTCCTTCGGGCTCGAAATCCCGGACCGTTCTTCACTGCAACTCCTGCCATCCGTGCCTCGTCGCCGGTCGACACCGCGCCCCCATCCGCACCCTCCGCCGGGCCTGGATGTGAGCCAGCTCTCAATTATGCACCCGGGCATAACCAGACGGCAATTACCACCACAACACACGGGGTTATCGCGCTTGCTTCACCGACCACAACCGTCGACCGCACGGCGGACCAAACCGCGGCCGAACGCCGCAGCGTAGAGGGTGCCCGCGCATCAAATCCTCAGCCGTGATGGCGGTCGACCTACCGCTTACCTACTTCTGCGTCATAAATTTCAAAACTGCATCGGAGCACGTGGCGACCCCTCTGCTTGGAAGCGCGCTGCTGCCCGAGGGTAGCTGCGAGGATTGTGGAAGAAGGAGTGGCGGATGTGACCGTCGCACAGCGGCAAACAGAACGAAGCAAGTCCGCTCGCAACTCGCGCCGCCGAGGTCGATCTTTCCACGGCACAGCCATGCTGCGGGGCGTGGCATTGTCACAAAAGGATGCCACATGAGTTCTGCGGTCGACGCGAAGGACCAGCGCGCGTCCTATGTCGAGGGCTATCCCGTTTTGAGCGACCGTGCGCTGGGCGCGCTCAAGCACGCGTGGTCGCTTTCGCGAGTCAAGGACGACTGGACTAAAGGCGGCGCGGTCTCCGACGCCTGGGACCGGTGGTCATTCTGGCCGTACATGGCGAAGTTGACTTATGACTTGACCTATGCGGTCAGGATGCTGCGCGCCATCGCCGAGGAAGTGCCGGCGTGGCGGGATACCATTTCCGATGCCGCAAGTGTGTTCTCCATGAAAATGTGCGAATACGCGGCTGTATATGACTGGATCGAACAAAAAGGCCTGGATCCAAACCGAGCATCTTATCCGTACTTCTATTACAAGCATCTGATGCCACCGGGCATGGCCGGCGTCTATAACGCCCCCGGGTACGCCGGAAACGGACTGGCAGTCCATGCCCCAGGGATATTCGAGTCGATTGGGATATACCCGGTGCAACCGAATCCACGCCACCCTTATACGTATCCACACTCGCCCGGCGTTGGCCGAAGCTACGACCCAGATCCGGTTCGAGCACACGGCAGCTCTAACATGATGTACAAGGGCTACTTCCTGGAACAACTCGCTCATCAGAAGGCGATCTCCGGCGATAGTCGCTGGGACGAACCGATGCATATCGTCTATGACGACGAACTGCAATGGGATTATTCGGCAGAGGATATCGCCAGCGTCCTCGACAGCCAGCATACTTCGGCACTGGACCCCGGCGGAAGCAGTATGAAGTACGGCATCGATTGTGAAGTCGGTAAGGTATTCCCTATCTGTGTGACCGTTGGGGGCCTCGGTCTGCGCCTGCATGACAGTTTAAACGGTACGAGGCATTCGAGGAGTTATGAGCGTTGGCTGAAGTTTGGTATCAAGAACTTTATCGCCGGCGGCGAGGACAAGGATGGTTACTTCGAGTGGTGTTCCTGTTACTATGACCGCGACATAAATTACAACCATAATATCCCGGATAGCCAGATCGGCGGGTTTTGGACCAGCATTGCGGCCCAGGCTGCTCCTTTCCACCCGGAGTGGGCTCAGCGTCTCTACGAGAGCGCCATACGAAAATTTGGGCGCGAGGAAGAAGATGCGCTTCGTCTCGTCTTGAGTCGCAATATTCTTCATGACGTCGTTCACGACGACTATTGGGCTATGGCGGCCGCACTATTTTGCGCTCACATCTTCGGCGACGACGAACGCGGCAGGCTGCTGCAGAACTGGGTCGATCAAGCGTGGGAACCGACTACGAAGAATGGAGAGTTCTACTACGGATTTCACCTCGACGAGCCATGGCCGCGGGGGATTTTCAACCATTGGGCAGCGATGGCGACCATCGGCGGTCCTGATAGTTTTGCTCGCCTGTACACCTCGCCAAATTTGGCGAAATTTGCGCAGCCGACACTGTGTGGCGTCGACTTCCCCACTATGACGGTTCGACAAGCTATCTTTGACGAGAAAAACGAACGCTTGGTGATTGGCCTGCTGCCAGGCTGCGATAGCGCCGTCGTTGGCGCACCGACGACATTCCGCGTATGCAATCTGCAGGGTCGCGAACGGCATGTGGTCGAAGACGGTGAAACGACAGCGGACTGGAAGCAGATTGGTTCCGACGAGATCGAGGTGACGACCACCGTCCGTCACCACAGCTTCCTGATCAGCTGATGCACGAATTGTAGATTTTCCGAGCCACCTGCCCGACCGAAGTAACACAAGTTCACCACTCGATGCGATTCGCAAATAAATTGTATCTCGCAGACCGGAGGCGACATGACGAACGCAAAATTTTTTTCGGAAGAATGGTGCCAACTGGCGCTTGAGGCGGAGGAGAAATCGAGCCGACAGATTTATAGCGGTTTCAAGGATCCGGCGACGTTTACCCACATTATGTCGGTTGAATGCAAGGACAGGCCGGGGCTGCTGACACAGATCGAATATGTCGCCGGTAAGGCCCAATCGTGGCGGACAACGCCGTGGCCGGAGGATGAGGTCTGGGTGCGCTTTATAGCCGACGTCGACGTCTGGCATAGCGCGGCAGAAGGCGACGAGCAGGGCAGCGATTTGATCATGGCCGGTAAGATTAAGATTGCCAAGGGATTGATGAAGGATCTGATCGAGAACGCTGACGCGTTCAACAACTGGGTGCTGTCGTGGGGTGATGTGCCGACCGACTGGGACGTGTAGCCAGCGGGTTGGCGGTGGGTAGATCCCGTTGTAGACAGTGGCCGCGTACTTGCTGCTCGTCGGCGCAGAAGCGCGTGCGAGGGCGGCACCCAGCCGTGGACTTACATCGGGACGTGAAACGCGTTGTGCACGACGTGGTGAGCGTGGGCGAAGTCGAGCGCCATGGCAACGTGGGTGATGATGTGCACGGCGCGTTGCGGGGTCATGGTCCCGGCCTAAAGCGCGGCGTCGGCGTCGGTGCCCTCGACGAGCCGCATTGCGATCGGGTCGAGTTCTGAGCCGACTCCGCGCACGCACCGATCAAGCGGCGCGCCCCCTTGCGCCCATCGCCGAAGGGGTCGGGCTGTTCGGTCACAGGCCGCTGATAGTTGATCGCGGTGAAGTACTGGCCCGGAATTGACGAGTGGCCCCGTGCCGGCGTCACTGTTACGAACCTTGGTCTCGTTTCCCCAGTAGGGGCGGACGTTGCTCAGAAAGAGTGCGCACGCGCCGCCGGTCAGCCGCGCCGCTACACGTCGACAACACTCACTTTGGGTCGCATTCGACTCAAGCTAACGAACGAGCACGTCGGGCTCGGCGGTTCATTTCTTCATTTGAGGGTGTCGGCACATGGAGCAATAGCGCGTCGCCTTGGCCACCGCCACCACATAGTGCGGCCGCCCCGAGGCCGCCGCCACGCCGGCCCAACTCACGAGTCAGGGTCAGCACCAGCCGAGCGCCGGACATGCCGATCGGATGACCGAGAGCGATCGCGCCGCCATTGACGTTAACGATGTCTTCACTGACACCCAATGAGCGGATCGAGTTAATAACGACGGACGCGAACGCCTCGTTGACCTCAATGAGATCCAGTTCGTCGACGGTCCGACCTTCCTTCCGCAGCGCGTCGCGAATTGCCGAAGATGCTTGAGGCAACAGCGAACCGTCGGGACCGGCGACGTTGCCATGTGCGCCGATCTCGGCGATCCAACTCAAGCCGAGTCCAACTGCCGTGGATTTGCGCATGACAACGACTGCGGCGGCGCCGTCTGAGATCTGTGATGACGTCCCAGCAGTGATCGTCCCCTGCGAGGTGAACGCCGGAGAGAGCCGGGCCAAGCCCTCGTTAGAGGTGTCGGCCTGGATGCCCTCGTCGTCGATGATTTCCAACGGCTCGTGGTGCCGTCGCGGTACCAACACGGGGGCGATCTCTTCGCTGAACGTCCCGTTCTTCTGCGCTCGTGCGGCCCGTTCGTGGGATCGAACCGCGAATCGGTCCTGTTCCTCCCTCGTGATCCCCGCCTTGGCAGTAAATCGGTCGGTGCTTTCGCCCATCGAGATGTGCTCGAACGGATCGGTCAGCCCGTCGTGGGCCATCGCGTCGAGGACCTCGATCGAGCCGTACTTGAATCCCTGTCGGGCATTTGGGAGAAGATGGGGCGCTTTCGTCATCGATTCCATCCCACCGGCGACGATGATGTCGAACTCGCCCGCCCGAATCAACTGGTCGGCCAGCGCGATCGCGTCCAGACCCGACAAACAAACCTTGTTCACGGTCAGCGCGGGCACGGTAAGCGGTATGCCTGCATTGTGGGCGGCTTGTCGCGCCGGGATCTGCCCCGCGCCGGCCTGTAGCACCTGCCCCATGATCACGTATTGGACTTGATTCGGAGTGACGCCGGACGCCGCAAGTGCTTCCGAAATCGCTATCCCGCCGAGGTCGCTCGCCGAGAAGCTTTTGAGGGCTCCCATGAGGCGCCCCATCGGTGTCCGTGCGCCATCGACGATGACGGATATTGCCATGCGGTGCCTCCTGGTGGTGGGCCGGCTGATCTTGGGCGCGGCGATTCGGTTTCCACCGGTCAGCCTTTCCGGCGAGTGGGTCATGTTCTGACCCGGACGTAAGTACCCGGGGCTTTCTCGATCGGCGGATAGTCGTTGTTGCCCGGCAGATCGGGCGCGGGAACCATTTCCCCGCCCCGTTCGGCGATCCAGGCAGTCCAGTCCTCCCACCAGGTGAAGTCCGTTAATTGCGCGTCCGCTTTCCATTTATGCGGGTCGGCCGGAAGACTGTCGTTTACCCAATGTTTGGACTTGGGATTGGGAGGATTGACGATACCGGCTATGTGGCCAGATGAACTCAGGACAAACCTCCTCTTGCCACCGAGTAGCTGTGTGGTCTTGTAGGCCGATGTCCACGGCACTATATGGTCGTCCACAGCCGACAACACGTAAGTGTCGATGTCGACAAGGCCGGGGTCGAGACGATTGCCGTCGATTTCGAATTCACCGCGGGCAAATTCGTTGCGCATAAAGCATGAGCGCAAATACTCCGAATGCATCCGGGCCGGCATACGGGTCGAGTCTTCGTTCCAGGCCAGCAGGTCGAACGACGGGGGTTTGTTTCCGAGCAACCAATTGTTCACCACGTATTGGAAGATCAGGTCGTTTGGCCGCAACGCACTGAAGGTCCGTGCCATGGTCGCCGAGTCCAGGAAACCCTTCTTCAGCATCTGCTTCTCAAGTCCCGCGACCGTTTCCTCATCGGTGAACATGCCGAGCGTGCCCGTTTGGGTGAAATCGGTATGGGTATTGAGGAATGTCGCGGACTTGATGGATTCATCACCTCGTGCCGCGTTGTGGGCCAGCCCCAGTGCGGTGAGCGTTCCACCCAGGCAAACCGACACCGTGTTCACCGCGGGGGCGCCGGTGATATCACGAACGACTCGCACGGCGTCCAGCGGCCCTTGGAACAGGTAGTCGCGGAATCCGAACTCGCTCATCGACTTATCCGGATTGCGGTAACTGATCGCAAAACACGTATGTCCGTGTTGGACGGCCCACTCGATAAGACTCTTGCCCGGTGCCAGATCCACGATGTAAAACTTGTTGATCCACGGTGGGCAAAACAGCAACGGAACCGCATATGTATTCGGAGTTTGCGGCGAGTATTGGATTAACTCGATGAGGTTGCTGCGGTAGACGACGCTTCCCGGCGTGGCAGCCATGTTGACGCCGACCTCGAATCCGGAGCTGTCGACTTGCGACGGCCATCCACCGTTGCGGCGAAGATCGTGCACCCAGTTCTTGAGGCCCCTGCCGATGCTCCTGCCGCCGGTGTCGAACGCCCTGCGGATCGCCGCGGGGTTGCCGGCCAGGGTGTTCGTCGGGGCGAGCGCATCGAGTAGAAAATTGGCGGTGAAGCGCGCCTTCGCTTCTCGCGTTCCGCTCACTCCGGAGGTGTCAAGGAGTTCGGCGACATACTGGCAAAACAACAAATACTGCTGAGCCAGCAGAAAGTACGCGGGATTCTCCTGATAGGCCGGATCGGAGAACCGCTTGTCGCCACGGGCGATCGCGATGGGACCGGGACTGTCACGGCCGATCGCGCGTTCCGCGGCAGCGCGAAACGCCCCCACAGAACCCCAGACCAGACGTGCGTTCGCAGCGATGATTCCGCCCGGATTTTGCAGCGTCATCCCGGCGGCGCCCAGCAGCTCCCGGACCAGGGCGCCCGGATCGGCCGCGAAAGTGACATCCTCGGCGATCCCGACCAGGTCGAGAACTGGAGGCGAAAAGGAGCGCGCGGGCAAATCTGACGACGTCATGAGCCTCCTTCGGTTTTGCGGAAGAAGCGAATTCCCCGCTGGCTCAGTTCGGGTGAGCGGGGCTACCGCTGAATCGGCCGGTGCAGGTTTCGAGCCGCTTCGGCAAAAGCCCGCAGGGTGCTACTGGAAGGCCAACCTGGACTCTTCTCGAGATGAGCGTGGGTGTGCCGACCTCCAAGCTGATGATGCGAGCCGCTTCATCCCGCTGTGCTTCCAGGGCGTCGGCTAGTGATTCCAGCGGATGAGCGCGGTGCTCCGATGACGTGGAGGACCAGTCCTGCAAACTCGAGCGGGCCGCGCTGACGGCTCGATCAACGTCTTTGGGACCACCTGCGGTGGCGGCCCCCATCACGCGACCGTTACGCGAGTCGATTACATCGATGCCGATGGTGGGAAATGCGGCCGCCTCCCAGCGGCCGTCGATAAACACTCGATCGCGAACGATGCGTTTGGTCATCGAGACCCTCGGGGCGTTCGTAATGGAAACCACAATCACGCGCGCGCCCATGCACCGATGCGGATCGCGCCTCAGCCAGCTGGCAGCCTCGTTGGGCCTGTGGCATTGCTGTGCGGGCAAAGCAGCCGCGTCACTCAACTAGTGGCCAAATTGAGCATGTTGACGGTCTCGTCCACCGTGGCCACGCTCTCGTCGAGGTCGCCCACGAGCCGAATGGTGCGCTGGACCAGGGGCTGATTTCCGGGACTGAGCTCGCCCTTGCGCAGATACAGGCCGTCTTCGAGCCCTGCCCGCGCGTTGCCACCCAGGGCCAAGCCCATCGCCGTGAGCTGCAGGTTGGCCTTTCCGATGGCGATCACTTGCCACACCGTGCCCGCAGGGAGGCGCCTGACCATCATCAACAGATTGTCGGCGGTGGCCGCCATACCGCCCTGCACCCCCAAGACGATGGAGACTTGCAGCGGCTCGTCGGGAAGCAGTCCCTCGTCGCGAAGACGAAGAACCGCGTCCAGATGGCCGGTGTCATAGATTTCCAGCTCGGGCTTGACACCTATATCGTGCATCCGTTGGGCGAGCTTGCGGACCCCGGCCGGGGGATTACTAAACTCAAATTTGCCAAACGTCATGCTGCACGGGTTGAGGGTTGCCATGCGCGGCCGCACCTCTACCAGGGCCGCACGATCCTCGAACGACACGTTCAAGCCAATGCCGGTCGACAGCTGTATCAGGATCGGGCATCGATCGGCGATGAGGTCCATCGTCCGCTGGGCGATCTTGGGGTCGGCTGTGGGGACATCATTCTCATCACGCAAATGGATGTGTGCCACCGCGGCGCCGGCCTGGTAGGCCTCGGCGACAGCTGCCGCGATCTCCTCCGGTTGAGTCGGGAGGTAGGGATTGTCCGACTTGACTGCGATGGGGCCGGTCGGCGCGACCGTGACGACGATGCTCACGGTTGCCCCAGAGACCACTTGGGCTGGTGTTGACGGCCAACGTAGTGTTGTGCCGGGTGGTCGCGCTCTGCCTCCACAGTTACTTGCTCCTCTAGCCGTTCTAATGCCCGGACACGCCAGGGCACCCTGATGGTGGTGAAGTTACAAGCGCAAAGTTGGCCTCAGGTAGGTCGTCGGAATGGAGGCAAACGATTCCATCCCGTCGACAGCTCCATCCCGTCGACAGCGCCGCAAGCCACACTGGGACAACGGCTTTACGCGACCCGGCGCCGCGCAGACCTCACCGTCGAGGAAACTCGCCAACGCCGCGGGATTGCCCGTCGAGACCGTCACCATCGCCGAGGGGGACGGACCGTTAACCCACGACGCCGTCGCGGTGCTTGAGGCGTTGATCAGCGTGCTTGGCCGGCATTGACCTTTCAGCGCGCGGGCTCACCGCTCCAAAAGGCACGCCGCGACCCCAACCGCGTACCGCCCTCGTCCATCACAAACACGTCATGATGGTCTTCCCCGACAGGCTGTTCGCCGACTACCCGGCGGGCCCGGGCGCCGCTTGGCTGCCCGAGGGTGAACTGCATTACAGCTACTCCGATCGTCGACAAACACACGCTAGCCTTGTGTAAGCGTGCTTACACAGTGGGAGAGACGATGGGTGAGGTTGCAACCGTCCGGGAGCGCATGATTGATGCCGGTGAAACCCTTTTCGCGCAGCGCGGCTACGGCATCACGCTGCTCGAAGTAATGCACAAGGCCGGCACGCCACGCGGGTCTATCTACTACCACTTCCCGAACGGCAAGGAAGAGCTGGCTGTGGAGGTCGCACGAAATGTGGGCGATGAGTTCGACCGGGTGGTGTCGCGGATCGGGCGTAAGAACAACGACCCTGTCGCGTTCCTGCAGGGCCTTGTCGATCATTACGCTAAGCGGATGGTCGCCGCGGACTTCGGCGAGGGCTGCCCGGTGCTGGCGATCACGGTCTCGGTCGACATCGACTCGCCGGAACTCGACGAGGCGGTAGCCCTCACTTTCCAGCGCTGGACTGAGGCGGTGACGTCGCAGCTACAGGTCAAAGGGGTCGCGCCAGAGCTCAGCGCCGATGTCGCGTCAACGATTGTTTCTGCCATCGAAGGGGCGATGGTGGTATGTCGCGCTACCCGCAGCGCCGGACCCCTGAAACGTCTTCGCGCCGTGGTGCCCCGCCTGGTGGGCGCCGACATCGCGCACATGAAGGAGAAATCATCGCTGGGGTAGCCGGTGCGGGCCTGCTGCCGGATAGGATTTCGGTGGCGCGGGCGCCCATGCCGATTGTTGCCCGGCGGCCGCGACCGGCGGCCACTCTTGCCGGGTCTTGAGTCGGCTCTGCTACATCCTGGTCGCTGTGCGGTTGGAAGAACGCGATCTAATGGCCGCTTTCAGGGATAAGTATCGCGAATATCGGTCCCGGGTACCGATGTTCGTGCCGTGGCCACATCGGCACCACTGAGCGGCGACGCCGGCTTTTGACCTAGCGATCGGCGACACAGTGTGCCAAGCAAATGGTGCTGCCGATCGTGCCGGGACGACCGCGGCCGTCGATGACTCCTTGACGTATGGTGCCGCCGCACCGTTGCCGGCTCCTCCCATCAAGGGGCGGTGATCACCAAAGGTCGGACCCGCTACCGCCGGTGATGACGATCGCGCCTGCGGTCTACGCAGGTTTGGCGGGTAAGACCGGTGGTCCGGGCGGCGGGGCAGGCAGCGCGGACTTGGACCCGTGTTTGGCCCAATCACGGGTTGTGGGCGCGCAGCGCCTCGCAGATGCGTTGCGGTGTGGGCAGGTCGAGTCGGCACATGTCGCCGCTCGGCGCGCGTTGGCGCCCCATCACGTCGACGCCGTCGATAAGGATCGTCGGGGACGGGAACCGCCCCACGCGCTCGATGATCATCGCCTCCATACCCACGGTGGCCAGGCAGGCGGTGAGCGATTGTTTGGCGGTGGCGGCGTGCGGACATCCTGGTGCGGTGAGGAGTTCGATTCGCATACCGATCACCGGTTTGGCGCCGACGTTGCTGGGTGGGCGCTGGGTTGGATGTCGCTGAGGATCGGACAGTGACGATCGCCGCGGGGCTGATCGCAGGTTTCGATGAGCCGGGTGAGCGCATCACGCATCGCCACAAGCTGGTCGATGCGTTGCTGCAGCCCGGCGATCCGGGTGGTGGCCAGCAGCCTGGCCTCCTCGCATGGTGTGGGGCCGCCCTCGGCGAGGTTCAAGAGCTCCTGGGCGTCGTTGAGGCTGAATCCGAGATTTTGGGCCCGCTTGACAAAGCGCACCACTCGCACCGCGTCGACCGTGTAAGCACGGTAACCGGATTTGGTGCGCTCGGGTTTTCGCAGCAGACCGCGGCGTTCGTAGTACCGCAGGGTTTCTACGTTGACCTGCGCCTGCGCGGCTACCTCGCTCGTTCTCACCTCATCAGCATGAACCCTGTACCCGGCTACGGAGTCAAGTCGTCCGGCAGGTCACATCGGTGCGGCACCTCGAGGGATGCTGCGACGGTCTCACGAGGGTTCGGTGGCGAGTCAATGAGCGTTCAGGCACGGCGCCAGGTCGGCTGCACGTTTCGGCGCTGCCCGCCGATCAGGCTGACTCACGATCCGGAAGCCGGTCGCTGGCCCGGCACCCTGCAATGGTCGGCTAGTGGGTCGTGCGACCAGTCGGCAAGAACGCGCACCTTGCCAGCAGTCTGCCCCCGGCGCAAAAAGACCGCGACTGTCAGGCGGCAGCGCCTGCAAGCCCTGGGCACTGAAAACCTCAGCACCACCGGCTAACTCAGCCTATGTATGTGCGCATACACTGCTGTCAAGCGTGGGCCGACCAACCCGGCACCAACCTGACTGATAGTAGTTTGCAACTGGCGAGACTCGTTAGCCCCGCGAATTCTGTTGGATCGCTTTCGCCTCGACGGCAGGGTTGCAATCGTGACCGGGGCGTCCTCGGGGGTGGGCGTGGCGTTTGGCGCAACTACGAAGGGTTCCTGAAGTGAGAGTCGTTCTGCTCGGCCCGCCGGGCGCCGGTAAGGGCACGCAAGCGGTGAAGCTGGCCGAGAAGGTCGGGATCCCGCAGATCAGCACCGGCGACCTCTTTCGCCGCAACATCGACAAGGGCACGGAGCTCGGCCTCGAGGCCAGGCGCTATCTGGACGCCGGTGACCTGGTGCCGTCGGAGCTGACCAACGCGCTGGTGGACAAGCGACTCGACGAACCAGACGCCGCAGCCGGCTTCATCCTGGACGGTTACCCGCGTTCGGTCGACCAGGCCGAGGCGCTCGACCGCATGCTCGACGCCCGCGGTATCAGGCTGGATGCGGTGCTGGAGTTCCGGGTGAGCGAGGAGGAGCTGTTCAAGCGGCTCAAGGACCGCGGTCGTGCCGACGACACCGAAGAGGTCATCCACAACCGGATGAACGTATACCGCGACGAGACGGCTCCGCTGCTCGAGTACTACGACGGCACGGTGAGGACCGTTGACGCGGTGGGCTCGCCGGACGAGGTTTTCGCTCGGGCGTTGCGCTCACTCGGCCCTGAGGCTACGTCGTTGGCGACCTTGGCCGAAGGCCAAATCAAGCAGAAGAGTCAGCGGAAGAGTTATTGACATGATCGCCCTGCCGGGGCTGTGTAACCGTGGGGTGGTCGCGCAGCGCAGCGCTGGGCAGGACCAAGTAGACGCCTTCTACGTCTAATCATTTCGGGAAGCGCAATGACAGAATACGGAAACACCAACGTCGTTCGGCGACCGGCCGCCGACGGCGTCGAGCTGATCGGTCGCACCGCGGTGGTGACGGGGGGCGGTAGTGGTATCGGTCGTGCCTGCGCGGTGAGACTGGCGCAGGCGGGCGCAGCGGTCACGGTTATCGATCTGGATGGTGAGGCTGCGCTGGCAACCGCGGCGACAATCGGCGGCTTTGCGCGCGCTGCCGATCTCACCGATCCTCGCACGCTCGACGAAATCGACGTGACGGGCGACATCGTTGTAAACAATGCGGGTTTTCAGTACATCGCACCGCTTGAGACATTCCCGCCGGAGAAGTTCGCAGCGTTGTTGCGGTTGATGGTTGAGGCGCCGTTTCGCCTAATTCAGCGCTCACTTCCCGGCATGTACGCGTCGGGTTACGGTCGCATCATTAACATTTCGTCGGCTCACGGTTTACGTGCGTCGCCGTTCAAATCGGGATATGTAGCGGCCAAGCACGGGCTCGAAGGGCTGTCCAAGGTGGTCGCCCTGGAGGGCGGCGCCAAGGGCATCACCTCTAATTGCATCAATCCGGCCTATGTGCGTACGGCACTGGTTGAGAAGCAAATCGCCGCACAGGCAAAGAGCCGAGGGATTCCCGAGTCGGAAGTTGTCGACAAGGTGATGCTTGCTGACAGTGCTGTGAAGCGGCTTGTCGAGGCTGAGGAAGTCGCGGAGCTCGCCGTTTATCTCTGTTCCCCGGAGGCGGCCCTGATCAACGGTGCGTCGTTGTGCATCGACGGCGGCTGGACGGCCCATTGACGGAAATCCCCACGGTTTCGGAGCGGATTCCATCTGCCGCTCCAAATTTGAGGTGGGAGTGACATCGATTTCGAGGTCGCCACGCGAGGTGCCGGCGGACCGGCTAGGCCTGAACCGAGCACACCGCGCCGGACGGGTGACCGCATCGTCTGAGCTCCTCGTCTGGGTCATCAAAGGATCGGGCTGTTGGGTCGGCATAGCTCTCACTGCTGCGCTGAGATGGTGCTCTGCGCAATTCAATTCGTTTTCGCCGACATGGCGTGTGGTGCGCTCACGATCCAAGGCTCTAGGGCCGCGGTGGTGCGCCACAGTGGGCCCGTCAGGTTGGTGAGAGGTCGGCCAATGTGATCATCGCCCTATTTGACGTGCAGGATTGCAAAATCATGTATGCTCGCATGCACAATCGGGAGTTAGCTCGGTGATTCCCGGAACGGTCAAGAAGCTGCCGGCACTGCTTCGGGTTCGCCGCGGCGCCTGCCTGCGGCCAAGGAGGGACGGCGGGAGGGCAGTGAACGGCGATAGGGGCCTTCGGGCCAGGCGGACCGCGATGTATCGGTTGTGGGCGAAGTTTATGTCCGGGGAATCGGTCGCGGGTGTTCGTGAGGACGTGTTGTCGTCGTGGCGGCGGACCCGCAAGGTGCTCTCTCCTGATATCGCTGGGGCGCCCAGCGGGCAGACCGGGCTCAACCACGAGTCGTTGCTGGCATCGACCCGTGTGGTCGACGGCGCTTGGCGATCCACGCTTCGGGATTCCGAGGTGGTGGTGGGCATCGTCGATCCTCGGGGGCAGATGGTGTGGACCAACGGTGAGCCCAGGCTGCTCCGGCGGGGCGAAAAGTTCAACTACAAGCCCGGCGCGTTGTGGGATGAAGCCAGCGTCGGCGTCAACGCGATGTCGTTGGCGTTGGCCTCGGATCGCCCGTCGACTGTGTGGTCGGCCGAACATTGGTGTCCGGCTTTGCATGAGTGGTCGTGCTATGCGGCACCGATTCGGCATCCCGAGACTCGGCAGCGGTTTGGAGCAGTGAACTTCTCGACCCCGTGGGACAGGGCTCACCCGGCGGTGGGCCTGGCGGTGACGGCCTTGGCGGAGCGGCTGGGCGCCGAGATTGCCGCCGGCACCGCCGCGACCGATCTGGGTTCTGACGGCATTTATCTGAACGTGCTCGGGCACGTCAGTGGGCTCGGCGGGCAGCACGTGACGGTGGCGGGCCATCAGGTGCGACTGACCCACCGCCAGACCGAGATCGCCTTGATCCTGGCGCTGCGCCCGGCGGGGGTGAGCCTGGCTCAGCTGCACGCCGACCTCTACGGCGATGAAGCCGTGGAGATGGCCACCCTCAAGGCGGAGGTGTCGCATCTGCGCGCCATTTTGGGTGGGCGTGTGTCGCGCACCCCGTATCGGCTCCTGGGCAGCGTCGGTGTCGACGCCCTCGAGCTGCTTGAGGATCTGAACAAAGCCCGCATCGCCGAGGCCGTCACCCGCTTCACCGGCCCACTGCTGCCGTGGTCGGAGTCGCCCCGCATCGTGCGGCTGGCCCGAACCGTCGAGGTGGCCCTGCGCGACGCCGTGCTCGCCAGCGACGACTACGAGTCGGCATTGGCGCTGGCCGCACACATGGAAGAGGACACCGAACTCGCCGACCACATTCTGAAGATCCTGCCGCCCGGCGACGGGCGCCGCCACATCCTGCGCGGACACCGCGACAGCATCCGCTGACCCAGCGTCGGCCAGCGTATTGCCGGCGGCGCCCACGACACCGGCAGACCGGGCGGTCGGGGATCGCCGGGGCGCGGCGCCGGGTAAGCAGACCGCTACCGGAAGCTCGACGGGCGGGCACAACCTACCCACGGCCAACATTGAGCGCCTAGTTTGAGATTCTCACGCGTGGGTGGTCGTGAACAGGCGCGGGATTTGCTGCGGTCACGGCGGCGCCACCCCCTCGGGCGTGGCGGTGCGCCGTCGGCTATGGAGGAGATGAACCTGAGCGAGCGGGAACGGGTCCTGTTGATCGGGACCTATGACCTAGGCCATCAGCCGTTTGGACTGGCCTCGCCGGCTGCCTGGCTCTGCGAGGCGGGTTTTCAGGTCGACTGCCTCGATTTGTCACGCTCGGAATTGGACACCGCACAAGTGGCGGGGGCCACTGTCGTCGCGTTCTACGTGCCCATGCACACCGCCACCCGTCTGGCGCTCGACGTGCTGCCGGTGGTGCGCGACATCAACCCGACTGCGCGGGTGTGTTTTTACGGCCTCTACGGGCAGGCCAACGTAGCGCATCTGGCGGCGATGGGTGTCGACGCGGTGATCTCGGGTGAGTTCGAGGCCGAGCTGGTCCGATTCGTCGATCACCCCGACCCCGAGTTGTTGGTCGGCTCAGGGAACTTCGTCGGGCCCGATGCGGTGGCAGTGGGGATCACGCCGCTGGACCGGTTGAGGTTTCGTGTCCCGGACCGATCCGGGCTGCCGCCGTTGGCCGAATATGCGCGGCTGGCTATCGGTGCCGAGCGCTGCGTCGTCGGCTACACCGAGGCGACCCGGGGATGCCGTCATATGTGCCGGCATTGCCCGATTCCGCCTGTCTACGGCGGAAAGCTGCGCGTCGTGCAGGTCGACGTGGTACTCAGCGACATCGCCGCTCAGGTGGCCGCCGGCGCCGAGCACATCACCTTCGGTGACCCCGATTTTTTCAACGCCCCCGCGCACGCGCTGCGGGTGGTCGAGACGTTGCATGCCCGCCACCCCACGGTGACATACGACGTCACCATCAAAATCGAGCATCTGCTCAGGCATCAGCTTCTACTGCCGACCCTGGCCAGGTCCGGCTGCCTGTTTATCACCAGCGCGGTCGAGTCGATCGACGACACGGTGCTGGGCTACCTCGACAAGGGCCATACCCGACTCGATTTCATCGCCGCGCTGGCCCTGTGCGCGCGGGCCGGTGTGGTCCTGAACCCCACGTTCGTCGCTTTTCACCCGTGGCTAACCCGCGCGACACTGCTGGAAACCTTCGAGCTGCTCGATGACCTACACATCGTGGGATCGGTGGCGCCGATCCAGATGACCACGCGGCTCCTGGTCCCCAAGGGATCGCTGCTTCTTGACCTGCCCGAGCTGCGCGGGACGTTCGGGCCGTTCGACCGGGAAAAGCTGAGCTACCCGTGGTGGCATCGCGACCCGCGGATCGACGATCTGCAGGTCTCATTCGAACGACTGGTGGCCCTCGACGGGCGCCACGGTGTGAGCCGCCAAGAAACGTTCGATCGCTTGTGGCGGGTGGCCGGCGGTGAACCGCCGCCAAGAGTCGACCAGCAGCAAGACGACGTCCCGCAATTCCTCGAGCCGTGGTTCTGCTGCAGTGAGCCCGTCGGCGAATTGCTGACCGGTTGGCGCGAGCCCGGCCGCGACACCGATCCGGTTATCGATCGGCCACCCGACACCCGTGCCGTGCCGCTCCCGACCCCCGCTTTCCAGAGAATCGGATGACCGACATCGGCACCGACAGGGGCGGCGACGGCCTCTG
>Ga0209038_10000251_pt1 | contig 17160 bp, 13 predicted proteins | sample BogFormECP03_OM3_FD_188237 | JGI IMG/M metagenome (GOLD analysis project Ga0209038, IMG submission 188237) | Bog forest soil microbial communities from Calvert Island, British Columbia, Canada - ECP03_OM3 (SPAdes) (version 2) | ecosystem: Environmental > Aquatic > Freshwater > Wetlands > Bog ...
TCGCACCCCCCAGCTCCTCGAACTCGACCTCCTCGCCGGTCACCGTCCTGATCACGTCGGGGCCGGTGATGAACATGTGCGAGGTCTCCTTGACCATGAAGATGAAGTCCGTGATCGCGGGCGAGTACACCGCGCCACCCGCGCAAGGCCCCATGATCAGGCTGACCTGGGGAATCACTCCGGATGAGCGCACGTTGCGCACGAACACGTCCCCGTAGGCTCCCAGCGAAACCACGCCCTCCTGGATGCGGGCGCCCCCCGAGTCGTTGATGCCTATTACCGGACAGCCGATCTTGGTCGCCAGGTCCATGATCTTGCACATCTTTTCGCCCATCACCTCGCCCAGCGAGCCGCCGAACACCGTGAAGTCCTGGCTGAACACGCATACGGTGCGGCCGTTGATCGTGCCATGGCCGGTCACCACCGCGTCGCCCCACGGTCGGTTCTTCTGCATGTCGAAGTCGTACGTCCGGTGGCGCACGAACGTGTCGAGCTCCTGGAAGGAGCCCTCATCCAGCAGCTTCTCGACCCGCTCCCGCGCCGTGTACTTGCCGCGCGCGTGCTGCTTCTCCTCCGCCTCCGGAGCGGAATGCAGCGCCGCTTCGCGCAGCTCCTGCAGCTGCGCGAGCTTCTCCTCGTAGGTCACCGGGGCCTTTTTGCGGGGCGATCGCCGGTGTCCGCTGCGAGAGGCCGCGAGCAGGGCCGCGTCGGTCTGCCGGTTGTGGGAGCTGCTGGCCATCGGACGGGGGATCCTATCCCCGCCGCATTTCTCTAGCTTCGCGAGAACGGCCTGTGGTGCGCGGCCCCCAGTCGATCGAGCACCTCCGTGAGCACCGCCGTCACCTCCTCGGCCTCCACCTCTTCGGCCGCTCTCAGCTCGGCCGAGATGTCGGCAGTCCGTGCCTCCGCGTGCTCCGACACCGCCTCGACCGTCTCCAGGTCGTGGCTCGCGTCGTCGCACTCGGTCACCTCAAGCGCGTCCACCTCGCGCGGCGCATCGATCGTCTCCGCCGCGTTGACCCCGTCCACGACGTCCACCGGGTCCAGGGCATCGATCGTCTCCACCGGGTCGGCCGTCGTCACCGACCGGAAGGCCTCGGCGGTCTCGAGGGCTTCGACGCTCTCGGGAGGCTCGCCGGGCTCGGGCGGCTCGACTGCCTCGGGAGACTCGGGCGGCCCCCCGCTCCCCAACTGCTCGGGCGCCCGCCTTGGTGTGGCGATGGCCCAGGCCGGCTCGGGTGCCTGCTGCCGGGTCGCGCCCGCGTCGGACGGCTCAGAGAGTGACGGCTCAGGGAGTGACCAGACCGTAGCTATCGGCGGCTCGGACTCGGCTTCCGCTTCCGCTTCCGCGGACTTGCGACGAAACAGCCGCGCGAAGAACCCACGACGTGATTCGGACCGCGGATCCTGCTCGTGCTCTTCGAGCGCCTCTGACGCTCCCTGCTGATCCTCGGGCTGGGAGCCGGTGATCGTTTCTGGTTCGGCTTCGACGGCGGCCTCCCGCTCGGACTCTCCGGTGACCGCCGGCTCAGCTTCCGCTTCGTTCTCGGACTCGACGTCCACTCCGGCCTCCCGCTCGGCCCCCGCGATGGCGACTGGCTCGGCGTCCACAGGGAGCTCGAGCACAGTCTCGCCGGCCGCCTCGGGTTCGGCTTCCGCCTCGCGCGCTGATGCGGCGGGCTCGGGATGGACGGGCAATCCGGACTCGGGCATCTCGCGAGGCCCCTCGGGCACCTGAGCCTCGCCCGCCCCCTCGGGCACCTCGGCCTCGCCGCGCCCCTCGGACATCTGGGCCGTCTCGCGAGGCACCTCGGGCGTCCGTCGGGTCACGGTCAGAGTCACCTTGGTTCCCCACCCGGAGGGCTTGATTCGCACGCTGCCGGTTGCGTCCTCGGCCTCCCACTCGACCGCGTGCTCGGGGTCGATACGGGTGATGCGGATCTCGCCGAGCTCGCTCAGGTGGCGGGCGAGGGTGGCAGGATCACTCAGCTCTGCCCAAAGCTCGGGCGGGGACTTGACCAGGGTGCGCTGCACCTCTGAGGAGATCATCGCCCACCATTTCGAGCGATCTCGCTCTACTCCTTCCGCGGACGGTTGAGAGGGGCGGGTGCTAAGCCCGTGAACCCGCCGGCCGATCTCCGATCGCTTGCGCTCTGATCAGCCCGCGCTCATGCAGCAGCTCGGCCAGCTGAACGGCGTTCGTGGCGGCGCCCTTGCGGAGGTTGTCCGAGACGATCCACAGGTCGAGAGCGCGCTGGTGACCGGGGTCGCGGCGGATGCGCCCGACGAAAACGTCGTCCTTGCCGACGGCGTCGATCGCGAGCGGGTAGAGCGCATCGTCCGGGTCGTCGAGGACGGTGACCCCGGGTGCGGCAGCGAGCAGCTCGCGTGCACGCTCGGGCGAGAGCGCGTCTCGCGTCTGCACGTTGACGGCCTCGGAGTGTCCGGTGATGACCGGGACGCGGACGCAGGTGGCGCTGATGCTGATCTCGGGGTCGTCGAGGATCTTGCGGGTCTCGTTGATCAGCTTGCGCTCCTCGTCGGTGTGATCGTCACCGTCGGCAAAGCTGCCCGCGTGGGGGAGGGCGTTGAACGCGATCTGGTGCGCGTACTGGCTGGGCGGCGCGATCTCGCGCTCGTGCAGCAGTGCGTGGGACTGTTCGAGCAGCTCCTCGACCGCGCCTCGGCCGGTGCCAGAGACGGCCTGATAGGTGGAGATCACGAGGCGCTCGATCCCGGCCTCCTCGTGCAGAGGCTTCAGCGCGACCACCATCTGCATGGTCGAGCAATTGGGGTTGGCGACGATCCCGCGATGATGGTCGAGCGCCTCGGGGTTCACCTCGCTTACGACGAGCGGGACATCGTCGTGCATGCGCCAGCGGGAGGAGTTGTCGATCACCACCGCCCCGGCGTCGGCGAATCTGGGCGCCCACTCACCGGAGGTGGACCCGCCCGCGGAGAACAGTGCGAGGTCGAAGTCCTGGATCGATTCGTCACTGAGGCCCTGCACCACCAGACCGCCCTCCAGCTCACGCCCGACCGAACGCTCGGAGGCGAAGGCGACGATCTCGGACGCCGGAAAAGATCGCCCACGCAGGAGCTCGAGCATGAGCGAGCCCACCTGGCCGGTGGCGCCGACGACGGCGACTCGATATCCGTTGGTCATGCCCCAAGGGTACCGGCGCGAATTGGAACGGAGGTTCTAGGCGCCTGTGTGGGTGGTCATGAAGTAGATCGTCGCCAGGACGAGGACGTTCGACAGCAACGCAACGCTGAGAACGCGGTGCCTGAGCGCCTTGTACTCGTCGCTGAACACGACCTCTCCCTCGCCACTGGCCACAACGTCGCGCTCGGCGAGCGCCGCCAGGCGGCGCTCCTGGGGCGCGAAGAAGGCGCCGCCGAGTGCGCCCAGCACGATGATTGCTGCGAAGCCCCATTGCACGTAGAAGTCACTCCAAACGTGGAGCTTGCTGGCGAGGTAGATGCCGGCGGCGAGCACCACGACCAATCCAGGCGAGATCACCCGCTTGCCGACGTGATCCTGGATGCGATGCAGCCCGGGCATCGCGCGCGGCTCGAGGCGCTGGCCGACCGCGTACATGACCGGGTAGGCAAAGGTCACCCCGAAGGCCACGACCACGCCGGCGATGTGCACGGCGAGGATGACTTCGAACAGGGCCACGGCGGGAGCGACCATGGGCGCACCCTAACGACCGGCGGCCGGGAGCCGGATCGTCGTCGCTCAGAACGTGGGCGCGTACTTGCCGAACACGTCCTGCATCGCGCCGCACACCTCGCCGATCGAGCAGCGGTCCTTGAGCGCCTGACGGATCGGGGGCAGCAGGTTCTCTGAGCCGCGTGCGACCTCGCGCAGCTCATCCAGGCGCTGTGCGGCAAGCGCCTGATCGCGGTCGGCCTTGAAGGCGGCAAGCCGCTCGAGCTGTTCACGCTCGGACTCCGGATCGACGCGCAGCAGATCCGGAACCTCGATGTCCTCCTCCTGGTAGGCATTGACGCCGACCACGATGTCCTGACCGATGCGGTAGCGCTCCTGATAGCCCCACGCGGACTCGTCGATCTCGCCGGTGATGAACTCGATCGCGTTCACGGACCCTCCGAGCGCGTCCACTCTGGCGATCAGCTCGTTCGCGCGCGCTTCGATCTCATCGGTCAGTGCCTCGACGAAGTAGGAGCCTGCGAAGGGGTCGACCGTATCTGTCACCCCGGACTCGTGAGCGAGGATCTGCTGCGTGCGCAGGGCTATTTTCGCGGCGCGCTCCGACGGTAGCGCGAGGGCCTCGTCGAAGCCGTTGGTGTGCAGCGACTGGGTGCCGCCGCAGACGGCCGCGAAACCCTGCAGGGCCACCCGCACGATGTTGTTCTCAGGCTGCTGGGCGGTGAGCGTCACTCCCCCGGTCTGGGTGTGGAAACGCAGCATCCGCGCCTTCGGGTTCGTGGCGCCGAAGCGCTCGTCCATGATGTGCGCCCACATGCGCCTGGCGGCGCGGAACTTGGCCACCTCCTGGAAGACGTTGTTATGGCCGTTGAAGAAGAACGCCAGGCGCGGCGCGAACTCGTCGACGGACAGGCCCTTGTCGATCGCGGCCTGCACGTAGGCGATGCCGGAGGAGAGGGTGAAGGCGACCTCCTGCACGGCTGAGCAGCCCTTCTCCCGGAAGTGGTAGCCGGAGATCGAGATCGTGTTCCATTTCGGCACGTGCTCCTGGCAGTACTCGAAGATGTCGGTCGTCAAGCGCATCGTGGGAATCGGCGGGTAGATGTAGTTGCCACGCGCGATGTACTCCTTGAGCACGTCGTTCTGGGTGGTTCCGCGCAGCTTCTCCGAGGGCACGCCCTGCTCCTCGCCGACCAGCTCGTACAGCAGCAGCAGGCACGCGGCGGGGGCGTTGATCGTCATCGACGTTGAGACCTGGTCGAGCGGGATCGCGTCGAACGCGGTGCGCATGTCATCGATCGTGTCGATCGCCACGCCCGTGCGACCGACCTCGCCCAAGCAGCGTGGATTGTCGGAGTCAAGCCCCAGCTGCGTCGGCAGGTCGAAGGCCATCGACAGTCCCGTGGAGCCCTTGGAGAGCAGGTAGCGGTAGCGTTCGTTGGACTCCTTCGCGGAGGCGTAGCCGGCGTACTGACGCATCGTCCAAGCCTGCTTGCGATACATCTCGCGGTGGACTCCCCGGGTGTAGGGGAAGGCGCCCGGCTCGCCCAGATCCAGCTCCGCGGGCAGGTCCGCCTCGGTATAGAGCTCGTCGATCTCGATCCCCGAGTCGGTGAACCGGCGCGGGTCCTCAGGCCCGACGATGGGGGCGACCGTCAGCTGCTCTGCCTCCTCGCCTGCGCGCTCGTCGTGTGGAGCGTCTGCGATCGCCATTACCCACATGATATGTACCCGCGGGCGCCGAGCGCATGGATCTGAGGGCGTCGGGGCGCTCGCGGCGGGTATTCTCCCGGGCGAGTGTCCACCTGTCTGGTCACCGGCGGCGCCGGCTTCCTGGGTTCGCATTTGTGCGACGAGCTGCTCGCCCGCGGCAACCGCGTGATCTGCGCCGACAACTTCGAGACGGGATCGCTCGCCAATATCGAGCACATCCGCGATCCCGCCCGGTTCATGCACGTCGGCGTGGACATCATCGAGCCCTACGTGATCGAGGAGTCCGTGGACTTCGTCTACCACCTCGCCTCCCCGGCCTCGCCGATCGACTACCTGCGGCTGCCCCTGCACACGCTCAAGGTCGGCTCCTACGGCACGCACCACACGCTGGGGCTCGCCAAGGCCAAGCGCGCCCGCTTCCTGCTCGCCTCCACCAGCGAGGTGTACGGCGATCCCAAGGAGCATCCCCAGCCGGAGACCTACTGGGGCCACGTCAACCCGATCGGCCCGCGTGGCGTCTACGACGAGGCCAAGCGCTATGCGGAGGCACTGACGATGGCCTACCACCGCCAGCAGGGCGTCGATACGGCGATCGTGAGGATCTTCAACACCTACGGCAGCCGCATGCGCCCGCACGACGGCCGCGCGATCCCCACGTTCCTGCGCCAGGCGCTCGCGGGCCGTCCGCTGACGGTGTTCGGCGATGGCGGCCAGACGCGGTCCTTCTGCTACGTGTCAGACCTAATCGGAGGGATCATCGCGCTGGCCGAGTCCGGGTATCACGAGCCGGTCAACATCGGCAACCCCGACGAGTTCACGCTGCTCGAGCTGGCTGAGATCGTCAGGGAGCTGACGGGCTCGGGCTCTGAGATCGTGCATGACGCGCTGCCGATCGACGATCCCAAGCAGCGCAAGCCGGACATCACGCTCGCCCGCGAGCTGCTCGGATGGTCCCCGGAGGTCGCCCTGCGGGATGGCCTTGAGCGCACGATCGAACAGTCCGGCGCCGAGCTGCTCGTCGGTGGTGGTGCAGACTGAGCGCTCAGGCGGGTACTGGGCAGTTTCACCCGATCAGGCGATCGCACCGCTACATGTGCGAGTCTGAGGCGTTGTGAGTAGCGAGATGGGATCGCGTTTCACCCCCACGTCCGCTCCGCCCGCTCCGCGCTCGCCGTCTGAGCCGGCCTCATCCCGTCCGTCCAGGCTCGGGGAAGGGAGCGAGCTTTGGCGATCGATGCCCGAGCGATCGGTGATGTCGGAGGTCACGGCGCGAAAGGTTCCCTCCGATCACGACATGCGCCGCAAGCGCCCGCCCGCCCTGTCGTTCCTGTTGCGCATGGCCACCGCCCGCCGGGTGGCCCGCGTCGTCTCGCTGCTGGCGCTGGACTTCGTGGGCGTGTCGCTGGCCATCTTCACCGCGCTGATCCTCAAGGAAGCGCTCCACGGCCACGTCACTCCGGCCGATGCCATGCACGGCACCAAGCAGTTCCTGGCCTTCGCCTACCTGCTGACCGCACTCCTGTTCGCCCGTTCGGGCCTGTATGCCGACCGTGCCCAGCGCCCTGGCCTGTCGCGCATCGTTGCCTCCCTCTTCCAGGTCGCCTTCGTCGCCCTGCTGTTCGCGGTGATCAGCGGCGAACACTTCTCGAGTTACTACCTGTTCTACGGCTCGCTCGCGTTCGCGCTGCTGTACGTCTCGTTGCTGCGCGCGGGCTATGAGCGGGCGACCGGCGTGATGCTCAGAGCCGCCGGGTATCGACGCCGGGCGGTGCTGGTGGGCACGGGCAAGCACATTCGCGATGTCGCCCATGCGCTCGGCGATGCCCAGCACTCGCCGATCGAGGTCGTCGGGTTCCTGTCACCCACAGCGCTGCCCGCCAACGGCCTGCGCTCGCTGGGGTCGCTGGGAGACCTGGAGCAGCTCCTCGGCTCTGAGCGGATCGACGAGGTGATCATCGCCGACCCCGACTTCCCGCAGGTCGAGGCAGTGGAGCTGGTGGACCAGTGCCATCAGCGTGGCGTGCGCGTGCGGCTCGCCCCCTCCACGATGGAGATCCTGATTCACCGTGCCGAGTTCGTGCCGGGGCAGTCGGTGCCGCTGTTCGAGCTTGGACCGCCCGTGTTCGAGGGCGTCGACTTCGCGCTCAAGCGCACCTTCGACCTGATCGGCGCGACGCTGCTGCTGGTGCTCCTCAGCCCGCTGCTGTTGGCGATCGTGATCGCGGTGCGCGTGACCTCACGCGGGCCGGTCGTGTTCCGCTCGACACGCCGGGGGATCGGGCAGCGGCCGTTCGACTGCCTGAAGTTCCGCACCATGCACACCGACGCGGAGGAACAGCAGGACGACCTGGAACAGCTCAACGAGGCCTCCGGGGCGCTGTTCAAGATCCGCGAGGATCCGCGGCTGACCAAGGTCGGGCGGATGCTGCGCCGCTTCTCGCTGGATGAGCTGCCCCAGCTCGTCAACGTGCTCCGCGGCGATATGTCACTCGTCGGGCCACGGCCCCTGCCCCAGCGCGATTACGAGATGCTCGAGGACTGGCACCGCAAGCGCTATCTCGTGCTGCCCGGGATCACCGGGCTGTGGCAGGTCTCAGGCCGCTCGGAGCTCGACTTCGACGATCTCGTGAACCTCGACTTCATCTACCTGGAGCATTGGTCGCTCGCGCTCGACCTGACGATCCTGCTGAAGACGATCCCCGCCGTGCTGTCCCAGCGCGGCGCCTACTGACCTACTGCGAGTCCGTCAGGGCGCGCTCGGTCCCCGCCACCGAGACCCGGCGCAGGCTGCGAATGGCTGTGCGCGGCCCGTCCAGCAGCGCGGCGGCCTGCTCGTAGACGCGCCAGGTGGCGCGCGCGGCATCCTGCCAGGTCCATGGCGGGGGCGGCGGAGCGGGCCGTTTGACCGCCTCGGCCGCGGCCAGCAGCGCGGTCAGGTCGCAGCTCTCAACGAACGTGGCCCGCTCGTCCAGCACCTCTCTCAGCGCCGGCACCTCGCACGCGACGACCGGCGTGCCGCAGGCCAGCGCCTCGACTGCCGGCAGGCCGAAGCCCTCGTCTTCGGAGGACAGCACCAGCGCGTGCGCGCCGCTATAGATCGCCGCAAGGTCCTCATCGGGGACGTACCCGGTGAGGGTGACATTGGGCAGCTCGTGCGCCCATGGGCGGGTGGGGCCGACGAGCACCAGCGGCAGCTCGCGCCGGGTGGCGGCCAGCTCCACGATGTGCTTGCCGGGATCCGGATGCTGCAGGCCGCCGACCCACAGCAGATAGCGCTCGGGAAGGGCGAAGCGCGCCCGCGCCTCGGCTATCTGCGCCGGCGTGCGCGGGTACATGATCGTGTCGGGCGCCTCGGGGATCACGACCACGCGCTCACGCTCGAGCCCAAGGCGCGCGAACGCGTCGCGCGCGAGCGCCGCCGTAGGGACGATCACCCGCTCGGCCCGCTGCACCGCTAACTGGCGCAGGCGCGGGCGCACGCTCGTGCGCAGGTGCTCGCTGCGACGCTTCAGCGCCGTGAGGTCGTGCAGCGTGACGACCATCGGGCACGGGCTGTGGAGCATCGCGCCCTCCATCCAGGGCGCGTGGAACATGTCGGCGTGCCGGGGCCGATGGGTTTCTAGGATCTCCACATGCGCGCCGGCCGTTTCGCGAAGGGCCTTGAGCAGACAGCGGGAGTAGCGTCCAACCCCGCGGGGATCCGTGACAGGGCGGCTGTCAAAGGCAACTCTCACCGGCCGCCGCTCGTCTCTACCTCGGCCTGTGTGGGCACCAGCGCAAGATAGTCGGTTCGAGGAGCTTTGTGGAGAAATGACCGCCAACTTGCGCGATCTTCCGATCCGACCTCCGCGGCGTGGAGCCTTGCTCGGACGGTGTCCGTGAGCGACTACCACGAGAGCCTGTGGGAGGCGCTGCCCGAAGGAGTCGATCCAACCGATTTGAAGCTGCGGCTGACGTTCCTGCTGGAGCACGCCCGAGCGGGCCTCACCCCGGGCCGAACCCCGGGGCGCGTGCTGGACGTAGGCTGCGGCGAAGGTCGCTTCACAGCCGAGCTCGCGCGCGCGGGCTTCCTCGTCGTCGGGGTCGACGTGGCCGAGGAGCCGCTGCGTCGAGCGCGGGCAAGGCACCCGGAGCTGAACCTGGATCTGCGGGTGATAGGAGTCTGCGGGCCCTGGCCGCTGGCCGATGCGAGCTTCGACGTCGTGTGGGCGGGCGAGACGATCGAGCACGTCGCCGACACCGCGGGCTGGCTCTCGGAGGTGCGGCGGGTCCTGCGCTCCGGGGGCAGCCTGTTGCTGAGCACCCCCGCCCATGGACGGCTGTCGATGCTGATGCTGGCGTCGTCTCAGCGCTCCTTCGACGCCCACTTCGATCCTCGCTCCGATCACCTGCGCTTCTACACACGCCGCACGCTCGCGCGCCTGCTCGAGGACTTCGGCTTCGAGGACATCCACGTCAGCGGGGCCGGGGGGCTGCCCGGTGCCCGCCGCGTGCTGCTCGTCTCGGCGCGACGGTCGCGCTTCTAACGGGCGGACACCTGCAGCGCTTCCACGTAGTCGTTCTGGATCCTGATCGCTTCGGGATTGCCGTCCGCGACGGCTTCCGGGGCGATCGACTCGGGGTTCAGGAAGATGGCGGCGCCGAGCTCGGTCACCACCGCGTGAGCACCACCTTCGGCGGCGGCGATCGTGACACCCGATCGCTCGCTGGCCAGGTCATACTCCCCGAGGCGCAACCAGGTTTCCGGGTTGGAGGGCTGCAGGCGCACGGCGTGCTGGAGCGTGGCGCGCGCGAGCATGGTCTGACCTGTCGCCTGCTGGACGGTCGAGAGCGTGAACAGCGCCTGCACCGACAGCGGGTCGCGCGCGACGGCCGTGCGGGCTGTGGCGCCCGCCTGGCTGGGGTTGCTCGCGAGCAGTGACAGCGCTTCCTGGGAGGCGTCTTCCGAGCTCAGCGGCTGCCACTGCACCCATGCGGCCAGCAGCGCAGCGACGATCACCGCGCACGCGATCCCAACGCTCAGCGGGTTGAGCTCACGCAGCGACCGCGTACGCTGCCGGCCGGCGTCGTCTCCTGAGCTGCGGTCCTCGGAGTCCGCGAGTCCGGGCGCTCCCGCCGGAAGCGTCACCGCCTGGCCACCGGCCTGCGCCGTCTGCACCGGATCGACCGGATGCCCATCGGCCCTGACGCGCTCAAGCGGCCCGCGGCCCGCGAGCCAGCCGGCGCACAGCAGCGCCACGCACGCATCCCCCGGCACGTACCAGGTCCAGTCCACGAGCGAGTGGATGCCGAACACGACGACCAGGCAGAGCATGCTGAGCGCGCCGATGCGCTCGGGTGTGTAGGGCGCCGGCCGACCGGAGATCGTGAAGCGGCGCCAGCCCGGCCGTGCCCCCGAGCTCCTGTCCGTGAGCGTGCGCCAGCTTGTCCATCGCCGGTTGAATGGGTGCGTCGAGCGCCCCGCGGCGGCCATCCAGGTCACGAGCAGCGCGAGCGCGAGCACGAGGCCGATGAGACCGAGGTCGGCGAGCGTCTGCACGATGAAGCCGTGGGCATGGCGGACTTCGATCGGCGCGGTGCGGTAGCGAAGGCGCGCCGTTCGGTACCCTTCCGCGCCCGCTCCCAGCAGCGGGTGGGCCGTGAACACCTGCAGCGCCTCCTTCCAGTAGCGCGCGCGTACGCTCGCGACGGCCGTCAGGCGACCGGGGGTGTTCGGAACCGTCGCGTTGGTGTTCGTGAGCGAGTGGAACGCGTGAGAGATGCTGCCGGGGAGCCCTCGGTGGCTGAGCGCAAGCGCCCCGGCGAAGGCGACCACGAGAGCGGCCAGGAGCGCCAGGATCGCGGCTCCGGCGTGTCTGCGCGCTTTGCGCGAGGGAGCGCGGCGAGCGGTGCAGAAGCCGACGCCGAGCCCCGCGAGCGTGAGCAGGATGAGCATCGCCACGAGCAGCGCGCCCAGCTGACGCCCGGCGGTTATCCGCGCACCCAGGGCGACGCCTTCGGTGCTGAGCGCCGGCCGAGAGAAGTCCCACGCCACCACCAGCCCGGCGCCGACGGCGCCGGCCGCGAGCACCGTCACTCCACGCAGGCGCAGCGGCACGATGCAGAACCACAGCGCCAGGCCGAGCACGAGCGCCAACAGCGCGCCACGCGAGTACGCCAGCAGCAGCGTGACCAGCATCAGCCCCATCGCGGGATAGGCGAGCGCATTCAGCAGCGCGTGCCCGGCCCTGCGGGCACCCAGCCACATGCAGCCGATCACGCCCATCGCGGCGGTCAGGCCGATGGCGTTCCAGTAGTCATACGGCGCTCGCAGGCGGGCGTAGGGGTCGCTGGCGTCGAACTGGCCCGGGAACACCTTCGTCAGCAGCGCGTACCCGCAGACCACCACCGCCGCCAGCGTGACGCCGCCGAGGACGGCCGGCCAGCGGGTCCGAGCCGGGCGCGCGAGCACGACTGCGGCGCCGAACACGGCGCTGTAGGCGAGCATGCGCCCGGCATCCTTGAAGCTCTCATCAGGCTGCACCGACCACACCACCGACAACGCCGTCAGCGCCGTGAACGCGAGCAACAGCCCGACCGGCCACAGCCCGTAGGTACGCACGCGCCCTCCCACCGCAAGCACGGTCACGGCCACGATCAGGCCGCAGCCGATCGTGAGCGTCATCTCCACGGCGGTCATCGGCCCGAGATGCAGGCCGCCTCCGGCAACGAAGGTGACGAAGCAGATGATCGAAGCGATCAGGAGCGTCGGCCACCACTGCGCGTCCATGCGCAGCCACCGGCTCAATGGGGCGCCCCAGCGAGCTCCAGGGCCGCGCTCGGGCGGGCGCGCCGGGCCCGGCTCGAGCGAGGGCTCAGCGGGTGCGGTTAGCGTGGACACGGTCTCGAATGGCCCTCCCCGCGAGCAGCAGCGCGCAGGCGAGCATGAACGCCAGCGTCGCGAGCAGCGGGGTGGGTAGCGAGCTCAGCGCCGAGGCGACGCTCGCGTGGATGACGCCGGGGCTGACCACCTGGCCGCCTACCCGCAGTGGCGCCGCGCCGGCCTTGGGCGCGTTGTTCAGCGCACTGCGCTCCGCCGGGGTGACCGGGATCGGCGCTGTGGGCGCGGATTCACCCTTGCCCGATCCTCCCTGCCCGGCCGCGGCGAGCTGGGCACGGCGAATGAGGTTGGCGCAGTCGGAGTACTCTTCGACTTCTGTAGGCAGTTCCTGCAGCGCCTGGCGGTAGTCCTTCTGGCTGAAGCCACTGAGCGACTGCCCATGCGTGCACCTTTCGATGATCGTCGCACCCACGTTCGCGCCGGCGGGGGAGGCGATCGACAGGAACAGCGCCAGCAGCGCCGCGGGCAGGGCGAGCCGGCTGGGTCGCGAGGCGAGTCGGCGCTGGGGAGAGACGATCCGCATGGCTGAGCCGTGCAACGCTACCAACGCCCCCGGGAGAGGCCGAGTGAGGCGAGGGCCTCGGAGAAGCCCCCCGCCCAGGCATCGTGGCTGAACGCTCGCACGTCTTCGGCGCCTGCCCGCCCCAGTTGGACGCGCAGCGGTGCGTCGGCGGCCAGTCGGCGCAGGGCATCGGCCAGCGCGGCGCTGTCGCCCGCGGGCACCACCAGGCCGTTTTTCCCGTCGCGGATGAGTCCTCCCGCCGCAGCGCCCACGGCGTCGGTCGCGAGCACGGGCAGCCCACGGTTCATCGCCTCGTTCGCCACGAGCCCCCAGGGCTCGCGAAACGTGCGCGTGGGGATCGAGGGCAGCACCAGCACATCGGCGGCCGCGTAGAGATTGCGCAGCTCAGACGGCGCGACGGGGGCGAGCCAGACCACCTCCCCGGGTGCGCGTCCCGCCGCGCCGCCGGCGGGGACCCAAGGGGGCCGGGATCCCACGCCGACGAGGACGAGCGCGGCGGCGGGTGCCTGCAGGCCCGACGAATACCAGGCCTCGATCAGCACCTCAAGACCCTTTTCCCGAACGGGGCGGCCGACAAACAGGAACTTCGTGGCCGCCTGTGCGGGCCATGCACGCTCGCTCGGCGGCGCCACGCCGGCGGCGCCCCAGAAGTCGTTGTCAACGGACTGGGGTGCGACGTGCACGTTGCGCGCGCCGCGCGCCCGGACATAGGCGCTTACGTGCGGGCCGTAGGTGACCACCGCGTCGGCCGAGCGGTACAGACGCCTCAGCGGCAGGTAGCTGAGGGCATGAGCGACGCTGCGCGGATGTGCCCATAGCGAAGCCCACAGGATCAAAGGCAGGCGCGCGCGACGTGCGCCCGCCCAGGTCGCGAGCGGCGCCAGGCGGCCGCCTGTGGGGCACACCACCGCTCGGTGGCGCCCGCTCGCGGCCAGCGGCGCGAGCTCGAGGGGGCGCAGGAACCGGTGCGGGAACGGCATTTCCCCCTCGAACACCTCTCCGCCGTGCATGGAGCGGCCCCCGAACAGCGCGACCTCGATGTCCTCGCGCTCGTGCAGGCGCGCGAGCGCGCCCACGCGGTAGGAGGGGGCGTGGCCGGTGACGAACAGGACAGGCCTCACCGCAGGACGTGCTCGTAGGCGGCAAGCGTCTGGCGGCCGCAGCGCTCCCAGGTGAAGTGGGAGGCGACGGTCGCCCGCGCGCGCTGTCCGACCTCGCGCAGCCGGTGGGGATCGGACAGCAGCTCATCGATCCGCTGGGTCAGCCGCTCGATGTCACCGGGAGGCACGAGCACGAGCCCGTCGCCTGCCGCCGCGATCTCCTCGGGTCCGGGCTCGCCTCGGCACCCGATCGCCGGCAGTCCTCCCGCCATCGCCTCGATGTAGGCCACACCGAACGCCTCCTCGGTGGACGGCATCACGAACAGCGTGCATCGCCGCGCCTGCTCGATCGCCTGTCCCGGAGCCAGCTGGCCATGGAACTCGACCCGCTCGGCGATGTCAAGGCGGGTGGCGAGCCCTTCCAGCGCGATCCGCTGCGGGCCATCGCCCACGATCGCGTAGCGCAGGGTGGGGTGGCGGCGGCCGAGCACTGCCAGGGCACGGAGGACGTCGGCGTGGCGCTTGCGCGCCACAAGGTGCCCGACCGTGACCAGTCTCGGGGCGCCGTCGCGGCGAGGTGGACGCGTGGCCTCCGGCACGTCCGCGCCGAGGTGAACCACGCGCGTCTCGCCGGCGCCGTGCGCGCGCGATAGATCGGCGATGCCCTGGCTGTTGGCGAGAACGAGCTGGGCGGCGCCGAGGGCGCGCGCGACGGTCTCGGCGCCGGCCTTGTCACGGCCGGCCGTGTAGAGCACGTCCCCACCGTGCACGGAGACGACCACAGGCAGCTCGAGCAGACGCACGCCAGTCCGTACGTGCCGTACCGCGTCGCCCGCCGGCACCGCGTTGTGGGCGTGGACGAGTTCGAACGAAAAGGAGCTGCGCAGCCGGCGCAGCGCCAGCCCGAGCGTGGGCGCCGCCCATGCCCCCCATGTCGCGTAGGACCGCTGCCGCGGGGGCGAGACGAAGGGCACGTAGGTGACCGGAATTCCATCCCGGACCTGACTACGCGGCTCGCGGGCGCGCGCTGTCAGCTCGCCCACCGCGTTGGCCGGTCCCGCCGCGAACGAGGCGCGCGGGGGGACGAGGCGATGCAGGACCAGCACTCGCACCTCCGCGCCGGCATCGCGTGCGGCGAGCGCCTGACGATGAGCCCAGATCCCCATCACCGGGTCCCGGCGGCTCGGGTAGAACTCGGCTACAACCGCGACCTTCACCAGGAACGATGGGTCGTGAGGGTACAGTGCGCCTCGCCGCTGAGGTAAGGCCGCCCTGCGAGGAAGGACCGGGCCTCGGCGAGCGCGGCCTCCCGCGGGTACGCCGCGGCAGCCGGAGCCACGCGGTGGCGGATCGATACCGCGTCGATGACCCCGCAGCGCCAGCCCTGCTCGCGAGCCACGGCCGCCCAGTGGGAATCAAGGCCCCAGCCCATGCGCAGCTCGGGGAAGGGCAGGAGCGTGCTGAACGTGGCCGCGGCGAACCCTGTGACCGGGCCGATCTCCACAAAGCTCGTCTCGCGCACCACGCTGCCGGCGCGCCGACGCGTTTGCGGCCATGCCGCGTGCGAGTTCAGACGGTGGGCCGGCTGGGCGAGCTGCAGCGAGAAGCGCACACAGAGGAACAGAAAGCGATCGAGGAATCCGCCTGGAAGCTCCACGTCGTCGTCGACCACGACCAGCCAGTCGTGACCCGCGGGGGGGTGGGTCGCGAGCAGCCGGTTCAGGTTCTCGAACTTTCCCAGGCCTCCTGGCGGGCAGGTGTGCAACTCGACGTCGTGCCGGGATCGCAGGAGCTCGGAGCGCATCGCCTCCGCGAGCGTTCGCCGCTCGGGCCGCACGACGCCCAGCACCAGCACCCTCTGCAGGGGCGGGCGGTGGCGTGCGGCGAGCGCCAGACGCAGGCGCCTGCCGCTGAGGAGCTCGCTGGCGTTCACCACCTCGTCGACCGCGCCGCGGCGCAGGGCGTCGAACCCTCCCACGGTGCCACTCGCACCCGAGAGAAAGTCATCCCGCGCACCATCATTGGCGGGGGCGTGCCGCGGGCGCTCGCGCAGGGCCTCCTGGACGCGGCCGGCGCTGTGCGCTCCCATCGTCAGTCCGGCAGGACAGTTGTGGCGCACGACGTGTCCAAGGCACCCGCCCAGCGTGAGGAGCTCGCGAGCGAGCGAGGGCGCCTCCACGCGGCGGGCGTCGAAGCGGCGGGCCGCCCGCCCGCGCACGTACGCCGCGCGCGCAAGCGAACCCAGCCGCGCGTCGGGGCCCACGCGACGGTGCTCGACCGCGGCCGCAGCGACGTAGAGGACGCGGCCCGCCCCACTCGCTCCCTGCACCGCAGGTGAGCTCTCGCCGGCCTGGCCGGTCGAGGAGGCGGCCAGACGGTCCTGCCACTCCTGCTCATCCCCGCCGTGCTCGAGCGACACGTCGAACGGCCCCACCCGCTCAAGGGCGCTGCGGCGAATGGCCATGTTGGCGCCCCACGCATACCGCGTGCGGGTGTCCTCGGTGCCCAGGTCCAACGACGTGATCGGTGGCCCCTCACGTCCGCACGTGCGCAGCCGCGAACCCTCGAGGGACGCTCGGATCGGGCCGGTGAACACGTCCACATCCGGGTTGCCGCGCGCCGCCCGGAGCAGCGCCCCGAGCCACTCGGGGCTGGCCCTGATGTCGTCGTCGACGAACACCACGAGCTCACCCTGCGAGTGCTCCACGCCTGTGTTGCGGGCCGCGTTCAGGCCCAGGTGTTGCGGGTGAGGCTGATAGCGCGCGCCGAATTCCTCCGCCAGCGCCCGGGTCCTCGGCGAGGGCCCCCCGTCGTCGATTACCAGCACCTCGGCCTGCGCGTCGGCGGCCTGTGCTGCGATCGAGGCGAGCGCGACCTCCAGATAGGAGGTGCGCGCGCGCGTGGGGATCACGATCGAAGCTGACGGGGGCATGACTGGCAGAGAGTCTAGGTTTGACTGCGAGATGGTCCTCTTCCTGCACAACCGCTACCGCACGACCGGCGGGGAGGAGCGTGTGGTGGAGGACCTGCTGTGGCTGGTGCGCGAGCAGCTCGGCGAGCGTCTCAGCGTCGACGCGCAGGAGCTGACGCTCGCGCGACGCGTGAGCGCGGACGGACGCACCCGCGCCTACCTGGGCGGCCGTTCGGCCAGCGTCGGCGAGCTGCGCGACGTCGGCGCGACGCTGCTCGCGTTCTACGGCCAGCACGAGCACCGCAAGCTGACGCTGTCCGCGGCGCAGCTGGAGATCCTCGACAGCCACTGCGCGGG
>Ga0209038_10000253_pt1 | contig 17141 bp, 14 predicted proteins | sample BogFormECP03_OM3_FD_188237 | JGI IMG/M metagenome (GOLD analysis project Ga0209038, IMG submission 188237) | Bog forest soil microbial communities from Calvert Island, British Columbia, Canada - ECP03_OM3 (SPAdes) (version 2) | ecosystem: Environmental > Aquatic > Freshwater > Wetlands > Bog ...
CGCGAAGCGGCTTCGGCCGGCTTGAATTCGAAAGACGCGGGGCCGACTGAAACGAGGATCGAGTCTTTTCGGCGCGCGCTGAAAACCGGATAGCGCCGCCCGTCAATCACGAGCACCCCGCTGCCGTCTGTATTCGGCATGAACTCGGCGTCGAGTTCGCGGTCCCCGATGCGGATGCGAACGACTGCGCCGTCGCGCGAGATCACCTCGACCTCGATCTCGCGCAAGTCGCCGGCGCGCACGAGCTTCATCGTCGCGATCTCCACAGCTCGAAGCTGTTCAAGCCGTCCCACGGCGAACGATGCTCATTGCTATTTCGCTGCGACGTCGCCTCGGCTTGCGGAGCGCCGTCGGCAAGGGCAGCGGCGACAATTGCCGCATCGATTTCCGCGGCACTAAGCTTCCACGCCGAAAAGAACTCGTCGATGAAATGCGTCGACAGTTTCGCGTCGCGAAATTGTTCGCTCGCGATTATGTCGCGCACGTACGCAGCGTTGTTGGTCACACCCAATAACGCGAATTCACCCAGCGCGTTAACCAGCCGGCCGCGCGCCTGCTCGCGGTCTGCGCCGTAGCAGATCAGCTTGCCGAGCAGGCCGTCGTACCACGGCGTCACTTCGGCGCCGCGCGCGAGGTGCGAGTCGAAGCGCACGCCCGGGCCGCCGGGAACACTTAAATGAAGCACCATTCCGGTCGCGGGGCGGAAATCATGCTCGGGATCTTCGGCATTGATGCGGCATTCGATCGCCGCGCCGCGCGGAGCCGCTGGCGCTGAAACCTTGCCGCCCGACGCGATTCGCAATTGTTCGCAGACCAGGTCGCATCCGAAACGCATCTCGGTCACGGGATGCTCGACTTGCAGGCGTGCGTTGACCTCGAGGAAGTAGAAGTTGTCGCCCTCGACCAGGAACTCGGCGGTGCCCGCGCTGGTGTAATGCGCTGCGCGTGCGAGTTTCAGCGCGGCGTCGATCATTTTCGCCCGCATCTCATCGGACAGTCCCGGCGCCGGCGACTCCTCGATAATTTTCTGATGCCGCCGCTGGATCGAGCAATCGCGCTCGCCTAGTGCGACAACGTTGCCGTGTTCATCGCTGAGAATCTGGATTTCGATATGCCGCGGGCGCGCGAGGTACTTCTCGATGAATATCCGGCCGTCGCCGAATGCGGCAGCCGCCTCGCGCGTGGCCGCTTCCAGAGCCGATTCGAGCTGTGCAGCGTTCTCGACGACACGCATCCCGCGCCCGCCGCCGCCTGCCGCAGCCTTGATGAGAATGGGGTAACCGGCGCGCGCGGCAAACTCGCGCGCCGCGCTGATTTCCGCAGTCTCGATTCCCGGCACAACCGGGACGCCCGCTGCGACTGCGATTCGCCGTGCCGCGACTTTGTCGCCCAGCGCGGCCATCACTTCGGGCCGTGGTCCGACGAACACGATTTGCGCGTCGGCGACCGCCTGCGCAAATTCGGCACGCTCGGAGAGGAATCCGTAGCCGGGATGGATCGCGTCGGCGCCGGAGTGTTTTGCGGCCGCGATTATCGAAGCGATATTGAGGTAGCTCTTCGCGGCCTCGGCCGGTCCAATCGCGATTGCCTCGTCGGCCGCGCTTACGTGCATGCTTTGGGTGTCCGCGGCGGAATAGACGGCGACAGTCTTGAGGCCGAACAGGCGCGCGCTGCGGATGATCCGAAGCGCAATCTCGCCCCGATTTGCGACGAGCAGTTTTGTGAGCGGCCGCGCCATCGATTGGTCGAAGCTAGCACAATCAATTGCAACCGGCGCGCCCGTCGTATAATTCCCGGGAGAGAATCGCACTCCCATGAATCGCTATTTCGAGGACTTCGCCGCCGGCCAAATTTTCAAGCATTGGCCCGGCCGCACCATCACGGATTTCGACAACACCTGGTTCACGCTGATGACGATGAACACCAATCCGCTCCATTTCGACGCCGCCTACGCCGCCACGACGCAGCATGGACGGCCGCTCGTCAACGGGCTGCTGGTGATGGCGACGGTGGTCGGCATGAGCGTGAAGGACGTGAGCGAGAATGCGATCGCGAACCTCGAGTACGAGTCGGTGCGGCATACCGGTCCGACCTTCGCCGGCGACACGCTGTACTCGGAGACGACCGTGCTCGAAACGACTGCGTCGAAGTCGAAGGGCGATCGCGGCGTAATCTACGTCGAGACGCGCGGGCTCAATCAGCGCGGCGAAGAGATAATGATCCTGCGCCGCAAAATTCTCGTACCGCGCAGACCCGCCTGAGACATTCTATGGACCAACTATATTTCGTCGTTCATACGCATTGGGATCGCGAATGGTATCAGCCGTTCCAGCAGATGCGCGCGCGGCTGGTCGCGATGGCCGATCGCATGATTCCGCTGGTCGAGCGCGGCACCATCCCCTCGTTTCACTTCGACGGCCAGACCATCGTGCTCGACGATTATCTCGAGATGCGCCCGCAAGCCGAGCCGCGGCTGCGCAGTTTGATTCGCGCCGGCAAAATCCAGGTTGGGCCGTGGTATGTGCTCGCCGACAGTTTCCTGGTGAGCGGCGAATCGCTCATTCGCAATCTCGAAATCGGGATGGCAATTGCGCGCCGCTTCGGCCGTCCGCTCGACGTCGGATATCTGCCCGACCAGTTCGGGCACATCGCTCAAATGCCGCAAATTCTTGCAGGCTTCGGCTTCACAACCGCGGTGTTGTGGCGTGGCGTCGGCGCCGACGTGACTCGAAATCGCTTCACCTGGCAAGCGCTCGACGGCAGCAGCGTGCTGACGGTCTATCTGCCCAATGGCTATTCCAACGGCGCGAATCTGCCGCTCGAATCAGCGGACAGCTTCGTCGCGCGGGCCGAACAGATCGCGCGGCGCGAGCGCGACTTCGCCGCCGGCACGCCAATCCTCGTGATGAACGGCACCGATCACACCGAGCCCGATGCGCGCCTTACCGCGCGAATCAACGAGGCGCGCGAGATCTCCGCGATGACGTTCGAGACCGGCACGCTCGAGAACTACGTGCGCCGGCTCGCAGAACTTCCGCTCGACGGCACGCCGCGGCATCGTGGCGAACTGCGCTCTCCCCTGCGCTCGCATCTGCTGCCGGGCGTCACCTCGGCGCGCACCTGGATCAAGCAGCGCGACTTCGAGAATTGCCGCGAGCTCGAGCGCTATGCCGATCCGCTCGCGGCGCTGGCCAACGCACTCGGACGCGGCGCGGGGCTCGAGCCGTTCCTCGAGATGGCGTGGCGGACCGAAATTCAGAACCATCCCCACGACTCGATTTGCGGATGCTCGGTCGACCAGGTGCATATCGACATGCGCTATCGATTCGATCAGGCCGCGATGCTCGCCGAGACGGCGGTGCGGCGGGCCGCGGCGGCATGCCTCAACGCTCGCAACGCCGACGCGTCCCACATCTCGGTCTTCAATCCGTCGTTCGCGCGCGAGGCGCTCGTGAGCGGCGAGGCCGAAGTTGCCGACCCTGGCGCGCACTATGCGGTCGAGACTGCCGACGGCCGCCGCATCGCGGTCGCGACCGACGTGGCCAGCGAGGAGCGCGCGCTGGACAACGACATGCCAGCCGCCGAGTTCAAATCGATCGTCGGCGGGTTGAGTCAGCCGACGATGTTCCGCCGCACCGTGAATCGATTCGAGATTGCGACGACGCCCGACGGCCGCCCGCAGGTAAACCTGTTCATGAGCCGCGCCGCGTTCGGCGATTTGGATCTCGAGGAATTTCGCGACGCGATTCGGACTCGGATTCCCGATTCGGGCACTCTGCGTATCCATGCGACCGGCGCCGCGCGATGCAATTTCAGCTTCGTCGCCGACGATCTCGCACAGACAGGGTTCAGCTCGTATCGGCTGGTTCGCGACGACTCCGGCATCGTCGCGGCGAGTCCAGCTCCCGTCGGCTCGATTGAGAATGAGTTTTTTCGCCTAACGCCGACAGCGCGAGGTCTTGAGATTCGCGATCTCGCGCGCAATGCCTCGATGGAACTGTATTTCGAAGACGACGGCGACCGCGGCGACGAGTACAACTTCGATCCGGTCGGCGATGGCGCGGCGATCGCCACTCCCGCCTCGATCTCGGCGAGCGCGGTAGACAACGGCCCCGTGCGCAAGCGCATCAAGCTCTCGATGACGTTCGAGGTACCAGCTGCGCTCACCGCAGATCGATGCTCGCGCTCGTCGAATTGCGAGCGGCTCGAAGTGGCTCTCACCGCGACGCTTTACGCCGGCCTCGACCGCGTCGATTTCACCGCTGACGTCAACAATCGCGCGCGCGACCATCGCTTGCGCGCTGCGCTGCGCACGCCGGTCGTCGCAGCCGACGCCGTTCACGACACCAGCTTCGGTGTGCTCCGCCGCCCGCTCGCGCCTTCGGAACCGCGGGGCACCGAGGATATTTATCCGACCGTGCCGCATCGCACGTTCACGGCTGTCGAGGGCGCGGAGTTCTCGGCCGCGCTCGCGAGCCGCGGAATTCTCGAGGTCGAGGCGCGGCCGGAGCCCGCGGGCACGACAATTCTCCTGACTCTCCTGCGATGCGTCGGATGGCTGTCGCGCTCCGACCTCGCGACCCGCCGCGGCGGTGCGGGACCCGAGCTGGAAACGCCCGGCGCGCAGGAACCGGGCGAGCATCGCTTCGAATTCGCGCTCGCAACTTTTCGCGGCAGCTATCTCGACGGCGCCCTGCTGCAGCGCATCGAAGCGTACACCTCGCCGCCGCGCGTTTTTTCGGGCCAGCGCAACGATCGCGATTCGGCCGCAGTCTTGTTGCTGTCGTGCAACAATCCACGAATTATTTTCTCGACGGCGCGCCCGCTCCGCCGCGCCGACTCGTACAAAGTGCGCGTGTTCAACGCATCGCCGAACGTCGAGACCGCGCGCTTCGCCTTCGCCCCCAGCCATTTCGCGCGCCTGGTCGATCTCGCAGGGCACCCGCTGAAGCGCGCCGGCCTTAAACGCTCGCGCGATGGCGCAATCACGCTCGAGCTCAAGCCGTTCGAGCTCGTCACGTTCGAAGTTCGAGCGCGCCCTACTGCCAACTGAAAATATTTCGCCGAATTGTCATCGAAAAGGATTGATCGACGGCGCAATTTCACTATGTTGTTTCATTCGACTTTCGATTCGCGCGCCCGCGGCGGGAAGTTGAAACTAAAAATTTCGCGGTGCGTATCAAATGGGGGACCAACTGAGATGAGGAGCGCTGCCGCAAACATGAGCGAGAAAATCACGGTCCGCACCGTGTACGACTTCCCCGTCGCCGGCCATCTGTGCGACGACGGAGCCGTGCGATATGTCCGACTGGTCCGCCGCGCCGGCCAACCGCCCGAAGGCACCTGCCCGCAGTGCAAGACTTGCTTCGTCTATCGAAAGCCCAAAGCCTCGAAGAGCGCGCGGCACATCGAGGGCGAGGGCATCGTCCACTTTTAGTTTTTCAGTTTTTCAGGAAAATCCCAGTCCGCTTTTTCACGGTTGCGGGGCGCCTGCCGTTTCGTGACGACGCTTCACGAGCATAATCTTCGGCCCCTTGTACCAGCGCGCCGCCTCGTCGCCGACAAAGTTCCACCCGTCGTTGGGATCGAACCACGCGTGAAGCTTGGGCACGAAACTCGCGACGAACACGTTCAGCCATCCGAACTCCGGCCGCACTTCGACCCGCATCGCCTCAGCGCCGTAGGAAGTCCACACCGCACTTCCGGGATCGACGTTCACACTGATTGCAAATATCTTCGGGCTCGGCGCGCAGTTGAAGACGTGTAGCGGACGGCTCGCGCCTTTGACGCCTGCGCGCAACAAATCCTGGATCGGAATCACAATGCTCGCTCCCGCCCAGGTGTCGTCCGGGAGGTCGAGCACTGCCGACTGGTCAGTCCTTTGTGCGCCGGCATTGTCGATACAAGTCGCGGCGCCGGATCTTAGATCCAGGTGAGAGCGTTTCAGGATCGATTTGTCGGCGTTGTAGAACGTGTGATCGAATTCCACCAGCTTGGGCAGCGTGCCTTCTGCTGACAGCTTCAGCCGCGCGACTTCGACGTCGGTCTGACCGTCGAAGTATCCATTCTCGCCGCGCAGCGTCGCGCCGTCGCCGGCACTGTCTATCCGGTAGCGGCTGCGACCGATCACAGTGCCGGTATCAGGATTCAGGATCGCGAAGTTGGTCGGCGGAAAGCTCAGCGCATTCGCTGACGATGCGGGCCGCACGCACGCCAACGTCAAAGCCATCGCGAACACCGCGACCGTCCAACACTTCCGATTCCCAATCATGCCCTTGCCAACCGACACCCTGTCTGGAACGTTAACTCGGCTGGCGATCCGTGCGCCAGCGGGCCGGCAAAAGGCATCCGATGATCGATTCCATCTTGGGCGCGAATCCCGACGTCAAACGCATTCAGTCGCGATGCGCTCGCGCACTTTTCGGTGCGGGCATCAGTGCGAACCTCGCGACGATTCTCGCCATGCTCGCCGGCGTCGCCTCGGGTATCGCGTTCGCGCAAGGGCACGTCACATTCGCGATCGTCGCGCTTGCGTTCAGCGCTCTGCTCGACGGCCTCGACGGCACCATTGCGCGCGAATGTGCCGCGTCCAGCCCGCTGGGCGGCGTACTCGATCTTACCGCCGATCGCGTCGTCGAAGCTTGCGTGATCGTCGGCATCGCGTGGCGCGACCCTGCCCTTTACCTTCCCGCGCTGGTGCTGGTTGCGACGTGGTACGTGAATATCACGGTATTTCTCGCAGTAGGCGCCGCGCTGGAAGGCCCTGGCGCAAAATTGATCGAATACCCACCCGGAATCCTTGAGCGTACGGAAGCGATTATTTTCTTCATCGTGCTGGGACTGTTGGAATCGACGTCGCTACTGCGCCCAATCGCCCCGATGCTGTGCTACGCAATGGCGGCGCTGGAAGTACTAACGGGCGCCCAACGCCTGCTGTTCGGCCTGCGAAGGCTACGTCTGCAATGAAGAAGAAAACCGTGTCGCAAAAGGCTGCTAGCTCTGGTGACGTCCTATCCCCACCAATCGCGCCGAGACGGCCACACCAAGTGCCTTCGCCCAACGGATCGCGCGAGGATGACTACTACTGGTTGCGCGACGATACTCGTCGCTCGAAGGACGTGCTCGCCTACCTGAATGCCGAAGACTCCTACACTGAGTCTGTGCTCGCGCGGACGCAGACTCTTCAGGATGAGCTATACGGGGAGCTTGTCGGACGCATCAAGCAGGATGACGCGTCGGTGCCTGTCCTGCGCCGTGGTTGGTGGTACTACACGCGCTATGAGACTGGTCTTGAATATCCAATCTATGCTCGACGATGGCGTAAGATGACCGCACCGGAGCACGTAATGCTAGACGGCAACACGTTAGCCGCCGGCAAGGCCTTCTTTCAAATCGGCACCTGGGCGATAAGTCCAAATAGTCATCTGCTCGCCTATGCGGAAGACAATATAGGCCGCCGCCAATACACCCTCAGGGTGAAGAACCTCGACACCGGCGAGATGCTCGCCGATACCGTCGCTAACATCGAGCCTAACCTTGTCTGGGCCAATGACAATAGAACTTTGCTGTATGTCGAAAAGGATCCCGTCACGTTACTCAGCGTGAGAGTGCGCAAGCACCGGCTAGGCTCCGATTCGGCTAAAGATCCTTTGGTATACGAAGAGAGCGATCACAGCTTCTACATGCGCCTGGCTCGGAGTAAGTCTGAGAAATATCTCTTCATAGTCCTTAGGAGCACTTTACAAAGCGAATGGCGTTATGCAGACGCCGGTGATCCCAAGCTACGATTCAAAACGGTAATTCCGCGCGAAGCAAATCATGAGTACCAGGTAAATCATATAGGCCGCGATTTCGTCTTGCGCACCAACTGGGCCGCGCCGAATTTCCGCCTCGTCCGGGCACCTATAGCAAAGGTGACTGATAAGACTACCTGGAAGGACGTCCTACCTGCCCGCGGCGATACTTTCTTACAATCTTTTGAGGTGTTCAAGAGCTATGTGGCAGTAAACGAACGCTCGGATGGCCTGATGAAGTTGCACGTGAGGTCCTGGAATGGAAAGACGGATTTCGTAGTCAAGTCATCCGAGCCTTCCTACTTGACCCAACTGATCCCGACTCCGGGAATCGAATCGGTTAAAGTTCGTTACACCTATACCTCGCTGACCAGGCCGAGGACCACCTACGAATACGACATGGCTTCTGATCGGAAGACGATACTAAAGACCGATCCTGTTCTAGGAGGATTCCATTCCTCCAACTACAAGACCGAATATCTGCATGCTGCCGCGAGCGACGGCGTCCTCATCCCCATTTCTATTGCATATCGTAAAGGAACGAAGCTCGGCAGGGCGCCGCTATATCAATACGCTTACGGGTCCTATGGTCTTTCGATGGATCCGGCCTTTCAGCCGAACTGGATAAGTTTGATGGATCGTGGGTTCGTCGTGGCGATAGCCCACATCCGCGGCGGACAGGAAATGGGCCGCGCCTGGTATGAACAGGGCAGGCTATTGAACAAGAAGAATACTTTTACCGATTTCATAGCTGTAACCCGGTACCTGGTCGGCGAGAAATACGTCGCGCGCGACAAGGTCTTTGCGCAAGGCGGCAGTGCTGGCGGGCTGCTGATGGGCGCGGTCGCGAACCTGGCGCCCGAGGATTATCGCGGTATCATCGCCGACGTGCCGTTCGTCGATATAGTTACCTCCATGCTCGACGAATCGATTCCGCTCACCACTAACGAATTCGACGAGTGGGGAAATCCCAAGGACAAGGTGTACTACGACTACATGCTGTCCTACTCGCCTTACGACAACGTTGAGCCCAGAGCCTATCCCGCGATGCTCGTGACGACCGGCCTATGGGACTCACAGGTCCCCTACTGGGAGGCCGCCAAGTGGGTCGCAAAACTGCGCGCAACCAAGACCGACAGCAATCCGCTGCTATTCAAAGTCAACATGCAGGCCGGTCACGGCGGTAAGTCCGGCCGCTTCCAACGCTTGCGCGAGACCGCAATCGAATATCAGTTCATTCTCGATACGCAGGCTGCTACTCGACCGTCACCGACTTAGCGAGATTGCGAGGCTGATCGACGTCGGTGCCCCGCTCCGATGCTATGTGATAGGCCAGCAATTGCAGCGGCACCGTCATCAGCACGGGAGTCAGCAACTTGTTTGTCTCCGGCACTTCGATAATTTCCGCAGCTACGTTCTTTAACTCCGCAGTCGCGTGATTGGTCACTGCGATAATTCGGCCGTTGCGCGATTCGACTTCCTTAAGATTCGACATCGACTTCTCGAACAGACCGTCATTGGGAATTATAACTACCACCGGCATCTTATCGTCGATAAGTGCTATCGGCCCATGCTTCATCTCGCCCGCCGAATAGCCCTCGGCATGAATGTAGGAGATTTCCTTCAGCTTGAGCGCGCCCTCGAGCGCGATTGGATAGTTGATGCCGCGGCCGAGAAATAGGAAGTCGCGCGACTGCGCGTACTTGCGTGCGATCTGTTGAATATTCAGCTCACTCTCGAAGATAGTTTTGATCTGTCCGGGAATCGCGAGCGCGGGCTGCAGCAACTTGCCTGCCTCGGCCTCGGACAAACGCCCCATCCGCGACGCCAGGTGAATGGCGAACAGGTAGTAAGCCTCGAGCTGCGTGAGAAAGCACTTGGTGGTCGTCACGCTCGTCTCGGGACCGCATCGCGTGTACAACTGCGCGTCAGCCTTGCGCGCAATCGACGAATCCACCGTGTTGGTAATCGCCATCAGATGCGCCCCGCGCGCGCGCCCTTCTTCCATCGCGGCAATAGTGTCCGCGGTCTCGCCCGACTGCGACACGGCGATGATCATCGTGCGATCGTCGATAGGCGGCCGGCGATAGCGGAACTCCGACGAGTAATCGACCTCGACCGGAATCCCGGCGAGCTCTTCGATCATGAACTTGGCCACTTGCGCGGTGATCCACGACGCGCCAGCACCCAGCATGACGATTCGCCGTACAGCTGCGGGACCGCCCGGCGGCAACATCTCGCCTTCGAAGCGCACCGTCGATGAGCCGCCGTCTGCCCGCCCCGCCATCGTGTCGATCCACGCCTGCGGCTGGTCGTTGATTTCCTTGCGCAGGTAATGTCGAAAGCCGCCCTTGGTCGCGGCGACTGCATCCCATTCGACTTGACGCGGCGCGCGAGTGACCGCACTGCCGTCGAACTTCATGATGCGCGCGTTGCCGGCGGTGACTTCGGCCAGCTCGCCGTCTTCGAGCACGATCGCGCGGCGCGTGTGCTCGAGAATCGCGGGAATGTCCGACGCGACGAAGTTCTCGCCGTCGCCAAGACCCAGCACCAGCGGCGTCGCGGTTTTAGCGGCGACCAGCTTGTCGGGCTCAGTCTCCGACAGCACGACGATCGAGAAGGATCCGCGGAGGCGCAGGACGGCCTCGCGCACAGCCTCGGTCAGGCCGCGGCCGGCTTTCAGCTTCTCTTCGATCAGATGCGCGATGAGCTCGGTATCCGTTTCGGATCGCAGCTTATGGCCGCGCGCGAGCAGCTCCGTGCGCAGGTCGATAAAGTTCTCGACGATGCCGTTGTGAATCACCGCGACCGGGCCCGCTTTGTGCGGATGCGCATTCTCTTCGGACGGGCGGCCATGCGTCGCCCATCGCGTGTGCCCGATTCCGATGTGGCCTTGCAGCGGCGAGTCGGCCAGCAGGTGGCGAAGATTTTCGAGTTTGCCCTTGGCGCGGCGAATCTCGAGCTTGCCACTGTCGACGATGGTCGCGACTCCGGCCGAGTCGTAGCCACGATACTCGAGACGGGCCAGTCCTCCGAGCAGAATTGGGTAAGCCTCGCTCGGTCCCACGTATCCGATTATTCCGCACATAACTGTTCGCTCCTGTCCCCCGCGTTCGCAGGGAAGGTTACGGAGTTATCCGAACCCGCACGGACGGAGCGATAGCGAAATGATTTTGCAGAAGAGTTTAGAAGATCACGTCAGAGCGGGATGCTCTGCCACTCGAGGCGCACTTTGTCGCGCGGTCACCCGCGCGGTTTGGTCGCTCGCCTCTATCGACTGTGGAGCCGGGAAGCCATCCGCCGAATCTTTCGATACTGCTTCCACCTCGTCAACTCACGGCGCTGCCGCCATGAGTCCTGGCGCTACTCTCGAATTTCGTTTTCTATCGCCTCGCCCGTCACCTCGTTGCGACGATTATTCCCGCCCGTGCGAGTCAGCACAAGCGATGCGGGGAGCCCGGTAGTGCCCTAATTTGACGGCAAACGGTCAGCGCGGCTTCAGCCGATGATACTCGACGATAGCCTCGCGAACCGCGTCGAGGGCCGTCTGGATTGGCGGAGTGTGGATATCTTCTAAACCGCGGCCGCGCGATTACCCTCCAGCTCTTTCGAGGACATCCAAAGGGCCGAAGTGTACGAAAGACTTTTTACCTGCAGTCGAGCGTTCGGCGACTCTCTTCAGCATAGTCCGGCATAACGAAACGATGAATGTGCAGCCGAGAACGAACTCGCCCAAAGCGCCCGTGTTAGCGACTCGTAAATCGATCTTCATTGGATCGCCGTTCCACCGAGACGTAGTCTCGCCAATGCCTGCATATCACGCTTCGATAGTTTAATCGGAAACCACACGCCATACTCGTGGCGATATTGCAGACTGTTACGAACGATGCTTAACCTATTCGCTTTTATAATTTCCTTCAGCGTTTCCAATTTTAGAATCACCTCTTGTAGTTCCGTGGGGCTTAGCGTCACAACTGCGCGCGACATCGTCCTCTGCGACTGCTCGATCCAATCTCTAAAGACTTTCCAAAACGTCTCATGACTGCTTCCGTCCATACCTGTGGCTTGCCAGCCGCTCGCGGAAGCATTTATGACGCAATGATATAGTCCAGCTTTAATAACGAATGGTGGCGGGTTTCCGGTTGAAATTCCAAAGTCAGTTATTTGAGTCACTTGCTTTTTATTGAAGTGAGAGCAACTTTGACCAAACAGTCGAATCAATGCATGAGCGGCATAGAAGGCCGAGTAGTAGAGTTTGATCAAACTCCAAGGCAAGCTTCCCTTATCGGTCATTTCGTCCGGAATCGCCTTAAGGGTTTGCAATGCCGCCAAAGCAAACCGAGAATATTCTCCCGCGACAACGCCGACCAAAAACTCCGGCTGCCGAAAGTCGATAAAGACGGTCTGACTTCCGAAGGCCAAATCATACCCCGCGTTTGTAGTCGTCAATACTTCGGACAGTGTCATGTTAGGAACGCGACCGCCGAAAGACATTAGCCCTCGAACCACTTGGGCCTGAAGGGCGTCGGCCGCGAGGGACATATTTTAAGCGTCGGCCGTAGCGCCTATGGAAAAGCCGGTCTTCAGTGCCTTCTTAAACTTATCGTGTAGGTTCCCCAAGCTGGTTTTCTGTTGGAGATCAGTCTTTTTGACTTTCGAGAAGAACGGAGCAAGCACCTCGTTGAAATGTTGCACCGTGAATTCTGGTCCGTGCCGATCGGCCACACGCTCCGCGAGTACGGGAAATAGAAGTAGGAGTGCTCTGAAAAGAACCGGATTGGTTATCTGGTCCGCTATCCCCTTGGCACGAAGGCCCGTAATGCAAGCGTGAACATATGCGCCAAGGGCCGCATATGTGGCTTGAGCATCACTGCCTGCGAAGGAATCTGAAATCGCATTTAAGGCCGCATTGAAGGTAACGCGAGATATCTTTCCCTTCACTCTTTCCGCAGGACTCATTAAGCCCAATAGCGGACTGTCGGGCTCCTTTTGGAATTTATCAAAAACGTCTCGCAATAGCGCTTGGTCATCGGTCTCGCTTTCTGCCATCCGCTTGATATCTAACAACAGTTCATTGGGAACGGGACGCTGCTTCGTATTGATATCGATGAACAACTTACACTCTTGAGTTCTGGTTAATCCTTTATAAATGACCACTGGGACTCTGATCGATGTAGTCGCCTTGCTAAAGCCATAGACGCGATGCTGGCCATCCAAAATCAAAAAGGCACGCGAAATCTCCCTGAAACGAAGAGTCGTCTTCGCTCTGTTGTACTCCAATTGCGCTTCGGGCTGGGCAGACAAGACGATTGAAGTTGGGATCGTTCCGAATCCTTTGTCGATATACTCGGCAATCTCTTTGGCGCGGTGTTCATCAAGGCGGCGCTGAAAACCCAACACGGGATCTTCATGTCTCCAATCTACCCCGCATGTCTTCGCGAGGACTTCACTGGGTATTGATAGCGTGTAGAAACGATGACGACCTTGAGAAACCAAACTCGTCTTGTAACTGACAAAATTTCCAGAGCCGCCCGTGGAAGTATCGAATAGATCGTTTTCTGAGTGTGCATGTTCCGGCATCGTTAGGCCTCAACGAACAGTCTACAAGACCGGCCGCAGGTTCCTCTTATGCGGCCGCACTTGGAAAACATGAGTTTTTTCAATCGTTTGTTGGTGCGGCCGCACCTAGAGAACGAACGTCTCTGCCTGCTTCCTCGACCGTGACCTCGTTTCGACGATTATTCCCGCCTGTGCGAGTCGGCACAAGTGATACAACCAAGGTTCTCAGTGATCCTTCTTGCGCCGCAAACTGCCGTCGGGGCTGTCGCCGTGACGCTCGCGCCAGGTCGCCATCCAGCCGGCTTTTTCGCGCTGCGGATGATGCGACATCACGAGCGCGCCGTCTTGCACCTCGCGAATAATCGTCGTGCCGGACGCGACATACACGTCGCTGCCGACCTTCACCGGCGCGACCAACTGCGTGTCGCATCCGACCATGCAGCGATCGCCGATCTCCGTGCGATGCTTGTCGTAGCCGTCATAGTTCACGGTGATGACGCCGCATCCGATGTTGGTGTCGTCGCCGATCGTGGCGTCGCCGAGGTAGCTGAGATGGCTGGCCTTGGTGCCCCGACCGAGCCGCGCCTTTTTGGTCTCGACAAAATTGCCGATGCGATTGTGGCCTGCGAGTTCGGTGCCGGCGCGCAGATTGGCGAACGGCCCGATTTCCGATTCCTCGCCGATGATGCAATCTTCGGCGCGCACTCCCAGCTTCAGATGGCATCGCGGGCCGATCGTCACGTTGCTCAGCCACGCAGTGCCGTCGATTCGCACGCCCTCGCCGAGCTTGCACGCGCCGAGAATCTGGACGTTGGGACCGATTACGCAATCGGGCGAAATCGCCGCCTGCTCCGAAATGTAGGCGCTCGCCGGATCGACCAGCGTCACCCCCGACGCCATCAGCTTGCGGTTAACCGCTGCACGAATTTCCGCTTCCATATTCGCCAACTCCTCGCGGGTGTTGATGCCGGCGAATTCCGCCGGGTCTTTCGCCACCCACGCTTCGACGTTTTCGCCGCGCGCCCGCGCAATCGCGACGATATCGGTCAGGTAATACTCACCTTGTGCATTGCCCGGCTTCAGCTGCTCCAGCGCGAACCGCAGGAGCGCGCTATCGACGAGGTAGCATCCCGTGTTGATTTCCTTGATGGCGCGCTCGGCGGTCGAAGCGTCGCGGTGCTCGACAATTTTTTCGACTTTGCCGCTCGCGTCGCGAATCACGCGCCCATACGCGGCGGGATCGTCGAGCACGATGCTGATGAACGAGAGCTTTGCGCCGGACTTTCGATGTGCTTCGAGAAACGCACGCAAGGTCGCCGAGGTGATGGCTGGCATGTCGCCGTAAGTGATGAGCACGTTGCCATCGAACTCCGCAGAAATTTTACTGAGGCCGAATCGCACCGCGTCGCCGGTGCCGCGCTGCGGCTCCTGGAGCGCGAAGCGTGCGCCATCGACTCTCACCGCCGCCTCGACTTCACGAGCCTGGTGACCGACGACGATCACGATAGGATCGGGACCAGGTTCGACTGCGGCGACTGCGCGAACTGCGCGCCGAATCATCGGCTCGCCGCCAAGCTCGTGCAGAACCTTGGCGCGCTGCGAGCGCATGCGGGTTCCCTTGCCGGCGGCGAGTATGATCGCCGCGACAGCGCCGCTATTCGTAGTCATCGAAATTAGACACTTTCCACGTATCGGCGTCCTTGCGCGCCGTGATCAGCCAGTTGCGATTGAAGGTGCCACCCTCGGGGACGTCGATCGTCGCGCGAAACAGGAACTCGATGTGGTCGGTCGCATCGCGTTCGGCCGTGAGCTTGTAATGCACCACTGGCTTCCGCGTGTTGGCGTCGATTTTCTGATTGCCAATCAGCTGCATCTCTTTATGCAGTTTGTCGAGCGCGAGTCCGGTGCAAAACGGCTCGGCCGCCTTCAGATCGATCGCGACATAGTATTGGTCGATGAAGCGGTCGACGACGCCGCGCGCGCTGTTGGCGGAATGGCACCCGGTGGCGACTAACGAAGCGAACGCCGCGATCAAAAGAAGCCGGGCGCAGCGGTCATGCAGGAGCGATATTCGAGCTGTCATGATTTTTTCTTGAACAGAGCCTCCAGCTTGTCCTGCGCGCCGGTCCTGGCCGGCGACTTAACCGCCGCATCGCCCGGCTTGAAATACTCGCAGAAGTTGAATCGTTCCTTGTCGACCACCCGCTCCGCCATCGGTTCGCGGCAACTGTTGTTGTACGCCGGATCGTAAAATCCGCAGTTGCGACAGGCGTGCAGCGCGCGGCGGCATGCGGGGCATTCGTCGCGAAAGCCGATGCGGTCGCCGGCGACTACTTCTATTTTCCTGGCGCAATTCCAACAGTTCATAGCGAAGCGGCGAGTTGTTCGTGCGGCATGGTGCCCAGCGGGACTAGAATGCGACCGGGTCCGAAAATGCGCACTTTTTCAGCCGAATCGCCGCTGCTAGCATAGCCGCTCAAATGGGTGCGCGCGAGACGATGGAGGCTGAGATAAACGCATTTGCGGCGGCGCTGAAAAAGGCGTCGCGCGCCGCCGACAATACCGTGACCAACTATCGCCGCGACCTGCTTGCGTTCCGCAGTTTCCTGCTCGAGCGCGCCGCGATTCTGGGCCGACGCCTCGACGAGGTCGACGTCGCCAGCATCACCGCCGATCAGGTCCGCGGCTACCTGGCTGAACTGATGAAGCAGAACGCCGCGCGCGCCACCGTCCAGCGCCGGCTAAGCGCGATCAAGGCATTCTTTCGATATCGCGAAACGACAATCGGTGCGGCGAGTCCCGCGCGCTCGATTCGCTCGCCGAAAAATGTGCGCGGCTTGCCGTCGATTTTGCAGGAAGACCAGGTTCGCCGCCTGCTCGAAGTGTCGGCGGAAGACTCGACGCCTGCGGCGCTGCGCGATCGCGCGATTTTCGAGACGCTCTACTCATCGGGCCTGCGCGTCGGCGAGCTGGTCGGCCTCAACTGGCGCGATATCGACGAGGAGCTCGGCATGGTTATGATTCGCGCCGGCAAGGGCAACAAGGATCGCCTCGTGCCGCTGGGCGAGCCCGCCCTCGACGCCTTGAAGAAGTGGAAAACTGCGATGCCGATTGCGTGGGAGCACGACGGTCCCGTCATCACAAATCTTCGCGGCGGACGGCTGACCACGCGCAGCGTCGAGATGATTCTGCAGCGCAGAATCGAGGCCGCGGGCATCAGCGCCGGCGTCACTCCGCACGGGCTGCGTCACTCTTTCGCAACGCATATGCTTGGTAATGGAGCGGATCTGCGGTCGATACAGGAAATGCTCGGTCATGCGAGCCTGGCGACGACGCAGCGCTATACTCATGTCAGCGTGAATCATTTGAAAGAGGTTTATCGACGTGCGTTCCCACGAGTCTGACAGGGGTATCGAGCCGGGTGTCGAATTTCGGCACACGACGATCTTGAGCGTGCGCCACGAAGGCCGGGTCGTCATCGCGGGCGACGGGCAGGTGAGCGTCGGGCAAACGATCATGAAGAGCAAGGCGAAGAAAGTGCGCCGGCTGCATCAGGATCGCGTGCTGGCCGGCTTCGCGGGCTCGACCGCCGACGCCCTGACGCTGTTCGACAAGTTCGAGTCGAAGCTGCAGGAATACAATGGAGTGCTGCGGCGCGCGGCCGTCGAGCTGGCCAAGGATTGGCGCACTGATCGAATCCTGCGGCGGCTCGAAGCGATGCTCGTCGTTGCGGACAAGGAAAGCTCTCTGCTGATCTCGGGCGTTGGCGACGTGCTCGAGCCTGACGAC
>Ga0209038_10000255_pt1 | contig 17072 bp, 14 predicted proteins | sample BogFormECP03_OM3_FD_188237 | JGI IMG/M metagenome (GOLD analysis project Ga0209038, IMG submission 188237) | Bog forest soil microbial communities from Calvert Island, British Columbia, Canada - ECP03_OM3 (SPAdes) (version 2) | ecosystem: Environmental > Aquatic > Freshwater > Wetlands > Bog ...
GTAATCCTGGCCGGCGTCCTGCTGAAAATGGGTACTTACGGATTTTTGAGATTCTCCGTGCCAATGTTTCCCGACGCGACGATGAAGTTCCGCTGGATCATGATCACGCTCTCGCTCATAGGAATTATTTACGGCGCGCTCGTGTGCATGATGCAGAAGGACATGAAGAAGCTGATCGCATATTCCTCAGTCAGCCACATGGGCTTCTGCACCCTGGGAATCTTTGCACTCACGCCGCTAGGCCTCTCGGGAAGCATCATCCAGCAGGTCAATCACGGAATTTCGACCGGCGCGCTCTTCTTGATCGTCGGCGTGCTCTACGAGCGGCGCCATACGCGGCTGATTTCGGAATTTGGCGGACTTGCGACACCGATGCCGAATTTTGCGGCAGTCTATTTGATTGTGACGCTCAGCTCGCTGGGCATGCCGCTACTAAACGGTTTCATCGGTGAATTCACCATTCTGCGCGGCGCGTTTGAAGTGCGCTGGCAGTGGGCGGCCTGGGGCGTAATTGGAGTGGTGCTAGGCGCTGCTTACCTCCTGTGGCTTTACCAGCGCGTGATGTTCGGCAACGTGACGAATCCCGCGAACGAGCAATTGCTGGATTTGAATTGGCGCGAGTGGACCACCATCGGTACCCTGATTCTCTTCGCCTTCTGGATCGGCATTTATCCCAAGCCGCTCTTCGATGTGCTCGACAAGCCCGTGCAGCAAATCGTGATGCGCTACGACCCCAGTTACTACGCGCCAAAGAACGCGAACGCAACCCCGTCGTTGGGTGCCGCTCCTGCGATGGCTGCCGCAGCCGCCGCAACACCAGCGCAGCCGGAGACCAAGTAACCGCGATGCCCGGCCTTCTCCAACTCACGCTGCGCGATTCGAACCTGATCATGCCGGAAGTAATGCTGGCATTTTTCGGGCTCGGCATTCTGATGACCGATTTCCTGCTCGGCCCGCGCGAGAAAAAGTGGAACGCGTTGACCGCGCTGTTAGGCGTGGGTTTCAGCGGAGCGACGCTTTGGACCCTCCGGCCGCTCGCGGTCCAGCCCGAGAAGCACTTCAATGACGCGATCATCATCGATCCATTCTTCATTTTCTTCGGATTCGTATTTCTCGCGGCGACTGCCATCGTGATTCTGATTTCCGTTCGCTACCTCGACGTCGAAGACGAACACCACGGCGAATATTACGCGCTAATGCTCTTCGCGACTGTCGGGATGATGTTCCTGGCGTGCGGCAACGATTTGGTGACGCTATTCATCGCACTCGAAACGATGGCCATCAGCTTCTATATTCTCTCGGGTTTCCTGCGGCGCGATCGGCGCTCGAACGAAGCGGCAGTAAAGTACGTTTTGTTGGGCGCGTTTAGCTCCGGAATACTTGCTTATGGATTCTCGCTGCTATACGGAATCTCCGGCTCGACGAATCTAAACGCCATCGCGGAATCACTCGGGCAGCGGCCGCCGGGAGATTTGCTGGTGGTAATCGCGATTCTCACCGTTTCTGTGGGAGTGCTGTTTAAGGTCGCCGCAGTGCCGTTTCACCAGTGGGCGCCGGATGTGTATGAAGGCGCGCCGACTCCCATTTCTGCCTACGTGAGCGTGGCGTCGAGTTCCGCTAGCTTTGCGCTGCTGCTGCGATTGTTCCTCGGTGCTTTCTGGCCGGTGCGCGTGGATTGGTCCCCGCTGATCACTGCCGTGGCTGTGCTGTCGTTGACTCTGGGAAATCTTGCGGCCCTTCGGCAGAATAATATCAAGCGGATGCTCGCTTATTCTTCGATCGGCCATGTCGGATACATTTTGCTTGGGCTGGTTGCCGGAAATAAGCTCGGCTTGCAGGCCATGGCCTTCTATATCTTCGTTTACGCGTTCTTCCAAACCGGCGCATTTGCCATCGTCATCGTGCTGCGGCGAAAAGGCGTAATCGGCGACGAGATCGAAGATCTAAATGGGTTAATCCAACGCAATCCCGGCGCCGCGGTGCTGATGCTGATTTTCCTGCTCTCGCTAGCCGGAATTCCGCCCACGGCCGGATTCATCGGCAAACTGTTGATTTTCTGGGCGCTGGTCGAAACAGGGCACTACACGCTGGCAGTCCTAGCAGTGCTTTATATTCTTCCCGCGGTTTACTATTATTTCCGCTTTGTAGCGGCAATGTGGTCGCACGAAGCCACAGAGCAGCGCAATCCGATTATTTCTTTTGGGCAATGGGTCGCGCTCGCAGCAATCGTGCTGGTAACCCTCGCCGCGGGCATTTATCCCGAGCCATTCTTGCGTCTCGCCAAATATTCCATCCTCACGCCATTCGGCCTCTGATACATTTCCAGCATGCCCGATAACGATTCGGACAAAAAGGCTGCCGGATTCGCCCGGCAATTCGCGATGGCGACGCAGTTGCCGGTTACGTTCGTGGGCGCGATTGTGGTCGGCGGCGGTTTGGGATTCTTGCTGGATCGCTGGCTGCACACCAAGCCGTGGTTGATGATTGTAGGAGGCGCGCTGGGTTTTGCCGCCGGACTCCGCGATATGCTCGCGCGACTTTCAAGAAATGATGACAAGTGAATTGCCGCGAAGCGATTTCTACGCTCGCGTTGAGCGCCGCATTGGCTGGCTAACCCTTTGCGCCGGCGCACTGGGCGCGCTTCTGGCTTGGCGAATGGCTTCAGGACGCGCCGCGGCGGGCATCACAGCGGGGGCTGCACTCGCGTGGCTGAATTTTTACTGGTTGGAGCGAGGCACCGCGCAGCTCGCGGAAATTGCGAACGGCTCAGCCGCGGATGGCGAAAAGCGCAAGCCGCAGGCCGGATTGATTTTCATGATCGTGCGCTACGGGTTGATAGCACTCGCAGCGTATGTTATTGTCGTGAGCTTTAGAATTCCTGTTTGGAGCATTCTGAGTGGTCTGCTGGCGCTCGGAGCGGCTGCGATTCTTGCGAGTCTTTACGGAGTGTTGTTCGACAATAATTAGCCGACCATGAATCTCCACCAACACTGGCTCGCCGCGCTCTTAAATCACTGGTTCGGTCACGCCGTCACAAGCACACTCGCTTTAGTCGGAATCCACGTCCACAATCCAGCGACTCCCATTCCAGCGCACGTCGCGACCTCGCTTCTGGTCGCCGTGATCGGCATTCTGCTCGCCCTTCTTTTGCGCGCCAGAATTTCCGTCGATAGACCGGGCGGAGCCCAGCAAGTGGCGGAGATGCTTCTCACCAATCCCATGGGCTTCGGAATCCGCGATTTGCTCGAGGAAAACGCGGGGCGCGAAGGCACGCAATTCGTAAATCTAGTCGGCTCGGTTGCAATCTTCATTTTGATGGCGAATTTGATCAGCGTGATTCCCGCGTTTGAATCGCCCACCGGAAACAGAAGCGTGCCGCTGGCCTGCGCCATTATTATTTTTGCCTATTTCAATTACCAGGGCATCCGCCATCACGGCCCGCTCGGCTACGCCAAGCACTTCGCCGGGCCGGTTTGGTGGATTTCCCCGCTCATGTTTCCGGTGGAGATTATCAGCACCTCGGCGAGATTGCTGTCTCTGACCGTGCGTCTTTGGGCCAATATTTTCGCCAGCGAACTGCTTTACCTGACCTTCGTAGGGCTGCTGACAGTTCCGGTGATCGAAGTCTCTAAGAATCATCCGTTGGCGGGTTATGGCATCGGAATTTTTGCCGCTACGATTCCGGTGATGTTCGTGGCGCTGCACATCTTCGTGGCCGTCGTGCAGGCTTTTGTGTTCACCATCTTGCCGGCAATTTATATCGGTCTGGCTGTAGCGGAAGAACACTAATCCGTTTCTTATTTTCTAGGCATGATCACCACGGCTCGCCAGTGTGATCCCGGCTGCTCGAGGATGACGGGAGCCACCGCCTGGCGGCCACTTCATAAAAACAAGGAGAATGGCGGATGAAGATTCTGAAAATGATGGCGCTGTTGGCAGCGCTGCTACTGATCGCGGCCCCGCAGGTATTTGCGGCGGATGCGGCGGCGGGCGGCGGTACCAATTGGGTGGCAATTACGTCGGGCTTCGCGATGGCACTGGCGGCCGCGTTCGGGGCCCTCGGTCAGGGCCGCGTCGCTTCGGCGGCCTGCGAAGGATTGGCGCGCAATCCGGGCGCCGCGGCGCCGATTCGTTTGGCGTTGATTTTGGGACTGGTATTCATCGAGACGCTGGCGCTTTTCACGCTGCTAATCGTCTTCACAAAAGTCGCATAAAAAAGAATTTGGAAAAAAGAGCCCGGAAGCGCGCGACGCTTCCGGGCCTTTTTTTGATTAGCGCCGGCGTCCCTGCCGGCATTTTACGAGCGTAAAACTCGCGAAGGGCTAAAGTGGCGGCCGGACGCAAGTCTCCAAACCAGAGCGGACTTCTTTCCACTTCCCGCCGTGTCACCGTCTGAGATTTGAAGTCATATTTCATCGCAAGAAGCCGGCAGGGACGCCAGCGGTACGCGAGCTTGCCGATTCCTCGGCTCGTGGCGCGAGCTAGCGAAGCGAGATGGCGGACAGCAATGCGAAGTGCATCACTTTGCTGGGAAAGAAGCCGAGATAGATTGTTCCAGCGGCGCTCAGGATTAGCGCCGTGGCGATTGCCGGCGTCACCGCGATTGACGGAAATTCCTTTTGCGGATCCCAGAAATACATGGAGATGATTACGCGCAGATAGTAGTAGGAGCCGACGATGCTGTTGAGCGCGGCGATGACGACCAGCCAGACGATGCGCGAATCGAGTGCAGCCTGAAACGCGTAGAATTTCCCGAGAAACCCGCCGGTTGCAGGCAATCCCAAGAGCGAAAGTAAAAATAGCGAGAAGCAGGCGGCTAGCGCGGGCTGCTGCAAGCCCAAACCTGCGTAATCCTTGATGTCCAGCCGCTTTTCGCCGGGGCCGCCTAGATGCGCCACCACCAGGAATGCGCCCAGCTTCATCAGCGCATACGCTGCGAGATAGAAAAGCACCGCGGCGATACCGATTTCAGTGGATGCCGCGAAGGCCACTAGAATGTACCCTGCGTGCGCGATCGAGGAATACGCGAGCATGCGCTTCACGTTGGTCTGCGCCAGCGCTCCAAAATTTCCGATGCACATTGAAAGTACCGCGGCGATCCAGATGGCCCAGAACCAAAGATGGCTCGCGCTGCCAAAGGCGGTATAGAAGATTCGCAGCATCAGCGCAAACGTGGCTGCCTTCGGAGCAGACGCCAGCACCGCGGTGACCGGCGTCGGCGCGCCTTCATACACATCGGGCGCGTAAATCTGAAATGGCGCAGCGACAACTTTGAAGCCGAGGCCGACGAAAATCATCGCGAGCCCGAGAGCCAGCAGCGATGACGGAGTTGAATTCACGAGCGCGGCCTGCACTCCGTCGAAGTGCGTCGTGCCCGTCGCGCCGTAAACCATGGCGATGCCGTAGAGGAAAAACGCTGTGGCGAACGAGCCCAGAACGAAATATTTCAGCGAAGCTTCGTTCGATTTCAAGGCGTTGCGACGGAAGCCCGCAAGAATGTAAGTCGAGATCGAGCTCATTTCCAGGCCCAGAAACGCGGTAATCAGCTCGCCCGAGCCGCCCAAAATCCCCATTCCCGCCGTGGCGAAAAGCAGCAGTGAATAAAACTCGCCGCGCTGGATGTTTTCATTGTCGAGATATTGAATCGAGCCGAGCGTGGCCAGGATCGCTACGACCAGCACGATGGCATGCACGAATAAACTGAAATCGTCAGCATGCATCAAGCCGCCGTACGCATCGCCAGGATGCAGCGCCACCAGCCGCAACGACGCCAACGCACCAATTCCGCCCGCAAGGGCGAGCCACGCCGAAACGCGCTTGCGCGCCGCCGGCAAAAACGGATCAACAAGCATCACCAAAATGCCCGCGAAGCACAGAATCACCTCCGGCGCGACGCGGTACAAGTTCGCGAGCTGCTCGACGGAGATTGGAATCGCAGTGGGCATCCCGGTTATTTCGCCCTTTCCGGAAGATTCGAAGCGTGCACCGGCGCCGCGGCGCGCTCCGCCTTGGAATCGGAAGACAACGCGGGCAGCTCAGGAGTCGCGATATGTCGCGGTGCGGCCGTTGCATCGTAAGCGCGCTGGCGTGTCATCTGGCGCAACAAATTATCGGCCGATGGCTGCATCCGCTTGGTGAAAAGCGGCGACGCCACGCCCATGAATAGAATCACGACCGAGAGCGTGGCGAGAATAATCCGTTCGCGCGTGGTGGCGTCAGGTAGCGTCTTGTTCTTCTCGACGGTCACATCCCCGAGGATCACCCGCTGATAGGCCCACAGCAGATAAATCGCCGAGAGCACCGCTCCGGTGGAGGCCCACGAAGCCCAGAAGTGATGCCGCTCGAAAACTCCGATCAAAATCAAAAATTCGCCCACGAAGCCATTCAGCAGTGGAAGCGCCAGCGACGACAGGCACGCCAACAAGAAAAATGACGAGAGCACCGGCATGGGCGTCGCGAGCCCGCCAAATTCCTTGATGGCAAATGTATGGCGGCGATCGTAGAGCATACCGACAACGAGAAACAGCATGCCGGTCGAAACGCCGTGATTCAGCATTTGATAGATCGCGCCCTGAATCGAAATCGTATTGAACGCAAAAATGCCCAGAACCACAAAGCCAAGGTGACTGACCGAGGTGTAAGCCACCAGCCGCTTCAAATCCGTCTGCACCGTCGCGACGAGCGCGCCATAAACGATGCCAATTATCGCCAGCACCGCGATATAAGGTGCGAGGCGATGCGCGGCTTCCGGAAACAACGGCAGGCAAAATCGCAGCATGCCGTACGTGCCAAGCTTCAGCATCACTCCCGCGAGAATTACGGAGCCGGCCGTCGGAGCTTCGGTGTGCGCATCCGGAAGCCAAGTGTGAAACGGAAAGAGCGGCACTTTGATTGCGAACGCCAAAAAAAACGCTCCGAACAACAGCAACTCGTCGCGCGCGTACATCGGCTCGAGCAGCTGGCCCGCAGCAATATGCGCCTGAATCGCGGGCAGATCGAATGTGCCGGTAAGTTTGTAAAGCCAGATGATGGCCACCAGCATGAGAATCGAACCAAGCATCGTATAAAGAATAAATTTCACCGCGGCGTAAATGCGCCGGTCATGGCCCCAAATGCCGATGAGAAAATACATCGGAATCAGCATCACTTCCCAGAATACAAAGAAAAGGAAGAGATCGAGCGACAGGAAAACGCCGATAAGGCCAACCTCGAGCACCAGCAGCATCACGAAAAATTCCTTCACGCGCATGGTGATGTCTTTCCACGAGGCAAGGATCGCCAGCGGCGTGAGGAACGTGGTGAGAATAATCAGGAACAGGCTGATGCCATCAACGCCCAGATGGTAATGAATCGGCGGATAGCTGATCCAATCGTGAAATTCGACGTACTGATAAGCGGCGCTGGCCGAATCGAATCCGGGCAATAAAAGAAGCGACACAATAAATTCAGCGATCGAAACAGCGAGCGCGATGCGGCGCACCCAAACCTGATCGTCGCGCTTGAGCAACAAGATCGCGGCCACGCCCAGCAGCGGCAGGAACGTGACCACGCTCAGTAGATGTGATTGCATTCCCACGTCAGCGCACCATACCCCACACGCCGAGCACCAGCACCGTCACGCCCACCGCTCCGATAACCACCCACGTCGCATAGCTGCGCGGATTCCCGGACTGAATTTGGCGCAGCTCGCCGCCCAGCCCCTGCGCCCCGGTCGCCACTCCATTCACGGCGCCATCGATCACTTTTTCGTCCACCGTGTGCCACAAGACATTGGTCGAAACCCACAGCAACGGGCGGACGATCACCGCAAGATATATTTCATCCACGTAATATTTGTTCAGCAGCAGCGTGTAAAGCCCGTGCATGCTCTGCGCCAGTTTTTTCGGCAGATCCGGCCGGCGAATGTAGAACCACCAGGCTGTCAAGAAGCCAATCAGAGCGACAATCACGCCGGGTGCGAGCAAGCTTTTCACCAGAGCAGCGCCGCCCGTTTCGGCCGCGCCTGAATTTTCAGCCATCGCCGCGGAGGCCACCGGCGCTCCAGTCTCGAATACAGGCCGCAGAAAATTCTCGAAATAATTCGGGCCGCCAAGCATCGTTGGGGCCGCGAACCAGCCGCCGCTCACCGCGAGGATGGCCAGCAGGATCAGAGGTATGGTCATATTCTTCGGCGATTCGTGCACGTGGACTTTGTGTTCGTCGTAGCGTTGCTCGCCGAAGAAAGTGAGGAACAGCAACCGGAACATGTAGAAAGAAGTGAGCAGCGCGCCAAGAATCCCAAGCATCCAGAGGTAGATGTTGGCGTAAGGGCCGTCTTTCGCCGCGTCGAGAATCGCTTCCTTGCTAAAAAAACCGGAGAAAAGCGGCACGCCCGCGATTGCCAGCGTGGCCGCGGACATCGTCCAAAAGGTGACCGGGATCCTTTTGCGCAGCCCGCCCATGTTGCGCATGTCCTGCTCGCCGCCCATCGCGTGAATCACGCTCCCCGCCGCCAGAAAGAGCAAGCCTTTGAAGAAGGCGTGCGTCATGAGATGGAAAACGCCGGCCGCATAAGCGCCCACGCCGCAGCCAAGAAACATGTAGCCGAGCTGCGAGACGGTCGAGTAGGCGAGAACTTTCTTGATATCGGTTTGCACCAGTCCGATGGTCGCGGAATAAAAAGCCGTGGCCGCGCCCACGATGGCCACAACCAGCATCGCCAGCGGCGCGTGCGAATAAAGAACGTGCATTCGCGCCACCATGTAAACGCCCGCGGTGACCATCGTCGCGGCATGAATCAGCGCGCTGACGGGCGTCGGGCCTTCCATGGCGTCCGGAAGCCAGACGTAAAGCGGCAACTGCGCCGATTTGCCAATGGCCCCGGCAAAAAGCAGCAGACAAATTATCGTGAGCGTGCCACCGATCTGCGTCGCGCCTTCCACCGGCATGCCGCCAGCCTGCTTGAAAATCTCGCCAAAGTTAACCGACCCAAATGTCCAGAAGACGAGCAGAATTCCGATTGTGAAGCCCACGTCGCCAATGCGCGTGACGATGAACGCTTTCTTACCCGCGTCCGCCGCGGACTTGCGCAGGAAATAGAAGCCGATCAACAAATAGCTGCAAAGCCCCACGCCTTCCCACCCGACAAACATGAGCACGAGATTTCCGGCCATCACCAGCGTCAGCATGAAAAACATGAACAGATTCAAATAGCTGAAGAAGCGGTAATAGCCGCCTTCGCGCGCCATGTAACCGGTGGAATAGATGTGAATCAGCAGTCCGACGCCCGAAACGACGCCGAGCATGACGACGGTCAGTTGATCGATCTGGAAATTGAAATCCGCTCGGAAAGTTCCGGCGATCATCCATGGAGCATAAGAACGAACCCAAGGCACGCCGGGCGGCAGCGGCAGATACTCGCGTACTAGTTCAATAACCGCCAGAAACGTAAGCGACACCGAGCTGATGCCCACGGCATTGACGCGCGTCTGAGACCACTGCTTGCCGAATAGGCCGTTCACCGCCGCGCCAAGCAACGGCAGCAGCGGAATGATCCATAGATTGTTGAGAATGATCGGCATCAGAATTTAAGCAAATTCACGCGCTCGATATTGAGCGACTGGCGGTTGTGGACCACCGTGATCGCAATGGCCAAGCCCACGGCGGCTTCAGCTGCGGCAACGACGATCACGAAGAATACGAACACCCAGCCGTCATGAGCTCCGCCGCGAGCCCGATCGAAGGCTACGAAAGCAAGATTCACTGCGTTCAGCATCAGCTCAATGGCCATGAACACGGTGATCATGTTGCGCTTGACGACGAACGCCAACACTCCCAGCCCGAAAAGAATCGCGCTCAGCACCAAGAAATAGGAAATGGGAATCTCGTTCACGAGTCTCTCTTCGCCAATACCAGCGCTCCAATCAGCGCGATCAAAATCAGAATCGAAGTTATCTCAAACGGAAACAAATAAGACTTAAACAGCAGCATGGAAAGATCGCGCGTGGGATCTCCAGGAGCGAGCGGCGCAGTTGACGCGCCCCCGCCGACCGGCGCGCGCAACATCCAATACACCAGCTCGACAGTGAGAAAAATTCCCAATGGCCAGCCGACATAATGCGCGAGCTTGCTGATATTCGTGCGCTCTTCTTCGCCGGCATTCAGCAGCATGATCACAAAGACGAAAAGCACCATCACGGCGCCCGCATAAACAATGATCTGCACCGCAGCGATGAATTCCGCCCCGAGCAACAGGTAAAGCACAGCCAGAGCGACCATCACCAGAATCAACGCCAGCGCACTATGAATCGGCTCGCGTAAGAAAATCATCAGCAGCGCGCCGATTACCGCGAGTCCCGCGAAGACGAAGAAGAGAACCAGAGGCAGCGTCATCGGTTCAGCACCATCACGATGAACGCGGTGATCACCAAATTCGCCAGCGATACCGGCAGGATAAATTTCCAGCCGAAATCCATAAGCTGGTCATAACGGAAGCGCGGTAGGGTGCCGCGCGTCCACACGTAAAAGAAAAGAAAGCATCCGACCTTGAGTAGAAACCAAAACGGGCCCTGGACGATGGGCATTACCGCCGGGATTAGGCAAGCCGCTCCGATCACCAGCGCTCCAACCGTAACCACGGCAAGCTGAATGCGCGCAACTCCACGCTGATTCATGGCCGTGTCGTAAGCCAGCAAGATTCCGCCGAGGAGCAGCCCGACGCCGGGAATATAAAGTTGCCAGCTCCAGTGCTCGGGAAATGGCGAGAGCCAGCCGCCGAAGAATAAAATCGTGGCGAGGCAGGAGACGGTAATCATGTTCGCGTATTCAGCCATAAAGAACATGGCGAATTTGAAGCTGGAATATTCGGTGTGAAATCCGGCAACCAGTTCAGTCTCGGCTTCGGGCAAATCGAACGGAACGCGATTCGTCTCTGCAATGGCGGCGACGAAATAGCAGAGGAAGCCTACGAATTGCGGAATCACGTTCCAGTGCGGGAGAAACCGCACGTAGTGCCAATGGCCGCTTTGATAGGCGATCAGGTCGTTGAAATTCAGCGTGCCGGAAAGCAGCACCACGCCCACCACAGAGAGTGTCAGCGAAACTTCGTAACTGATCATCTGTGCAGAGCTGCGCAGTCCACCCATCAAGGGATATTTGCTATTCGACGACCAGCCGGCCAGAGCGACGCCGTAAACGCCAATCGAGGTGATGGCGAAAAGAAAGAGCAAGCCGAGGCTGACGTTGGCCACACCCAGATGTGTAGGCACTCCGAGGATATTGATCGTCGCGGGGCCAAACGGAATCAGCGCCATCGAAGCCATCGCGAGCGAAAGAGCGAGAAATGGCGCGAGCACGTAAACGAAGCGATCGGCAGCCGGCGGCGTAACATCTTCCTTGAATAGAAATTTCACGCCATCGGCGAGCGGCTGCAGCAATCCATGCGCGCCGACGTACAGCGGCCCGATGCGCGATTGGATTCGCGCAACGACCTTGCGCTCGAACCAGGTGACATACGCCAGCGTCGTCATCAACAAAAACAGCAGGACGACAACCTTAATCAGCGATACCACCAGGATTGGATGTTGGGCGACGAACTCCACGGCTTCTCTTTGGCCTCGTTGCAAGAATTGAGCCGGGAGCAATACCGGCCCAGAGTGCCGCTCGTGAACAGTGAATCCTGCGACGAAAAAATCGCGCCTTCTGGAACCGAATAACCATTCTCGATGGATTGCGGCGCCGCGCCGGTGCGTTCCGCGCCTCCAGCCATCAAATTTGCAGCCGAAACGCGGTACCCGGAAACATTCTGGCGAATTTCGTCCAGGGCCGCTTCCGCCGTGCGTAGGCGGATCGCCGGGCCCATGCCGAGCTGCGAAAGTTGATACGAAAGAATCCGAATGAGATCGAAATCACTGCGCGGGCCTTGCGGATCGATCGAGCGATGCGTCATTTGTAGCTCGCCCGAGGTGCTGGTCATCGTGCCATCTTTTTCGTAAGTCGAAGCGGCCGGCAGAAAGACGTCGGCACGCAGCGCAGTTTCGGTGAGAAAGAGGTCCTGGACAATGAGCAGATCGAGGCCGCCAAGCTTGTCGGCCTTCTTGGCGCCAAAAGTTTTCACCGGATTAGCGCCGACGACATACAGCGCTTTAAGTTTTCCCGAAGCCGCCGCTTCCATCATCTGTTTCGCGGTCATCCCGGGCGTCGCTGAAATTTCGCCGCCCCAAAGTTTGCCGAAACGATCGCGTTCCGCGTCGTCAGACAGCGGCGCATAACCCGGCAAGCGATCGGGAAACACCCCGAAGTCGGCCGCGCCGCGCGAATTTGCATAGTCGCCGAGAGCCATCAATCGCGTAGAGGCCTGCAGCCGCGAGCCAAAAGTAATCAGATCGCGGATAGCCTGACCCGAAATTGCCGCACCGAACACAATCACCGCGTCCAGCGCCTGCTCAAGCGTTTCCTTCAACTTCGACAATTGCCCCGTAACTTCTTCCGGGAACTTGCCTTCACCGCGAGCGAGCCAATGAACCGCCGCAGCTTCGGCGCCGGCCGAAACGCGGATAGTCAGAGAGGATTGCCGCTCGAGTTTCGTCGGCTGCGAATTGATGAGGTAAAGCTTCGCATTGTGATGGCGAATGGCGGTGCGAATTTGCCACGCAACAAGCGGATTTTGTTGCGACGGATCGTTGCCGATCACCAAAATGTGGTTTGCGGCGTAGATATCCGCCATGGTGGCCTGCGCCGGCAAGGTATTGGCGCCGAGCGCCGTAGCCAGCCCGGCATAATCGGCGGTGCGGTGATGATCGAGATTGTTCGTGCCAAGATTTAGCCGAGCGAAGCGATTGAGAAGGTAATTCTCCTCGTTCGTAGTGTGATTCGAGCCGATCACGCCGATCGCTGAAGCTCCACTCTTGTCACGCACCTGCTTCAAACGCCGGGTAATTTCCTCGAAAGCATCTTCCCAGGTCGCGGGCACCAGCTTGCCCTCCCGGCGAATCAGCGGCTGGCGGATGCGCTCCGGATTATTCGTGAAATCGAAGCCGAAGCGTCCCTTGCCGCAGAGAAACTCGCCGTTGATGCCGGATTGATCGCGATTGTTGGCGCGCAAAATCTCGTTATTGCGAACGCTCAGCGTCGTCTTGCATCCATTCGAGCAATGCGCGCAAGGCTCGCTGACATAGGTCATTTCCCACGGACGCGTTTGATAGCGGTACGTCCCGCTGGTAAGCGCACCGACCGGACAGATATCAATGCACGCGCCACATTCCTCGCAATTCAACGCGCCGGAAGTATTCGGCAGAATCACGGATTGAACGCCCCGGGCCCCCACGCCGAGCGCCTTCACGTCCATGCCCTCATCGCAAACGCGCACGCACCGAAAACAAAGAATGCAGCGCGGCGCATCGTAATAAACCAAGGGCGACCATTTTTCTTCCGGGTAATGCAATTTCTCTTCGTTGAAACGGCTATGGTCCAGGCCATAGCGGAAAGTCATGTCCTGCAATTCACACTCGCCGCCCTTATCGCAGACCGGACAATCGAGCGGATGATTCGAGAGCAGAAACTCCAGCATGTTCTTGCGCGCGTCATGCACCTGCGTCGTATCGGTGCGCACGATCATGCCTTCCGTCGCCACCAAAGTGCACGCCGTCTGCAACTTCGGCATTTTTTCCACTTCCACCAGGCACATCCTGCAAGCAGCCTGCAGCGTCAGCCCCTTGTAGTAGCAAAAAGAAGGAACTTCCATCTCCATGCGCTTGGCCGCTTCAATCACCAGCGTGCCGGCAGGCACGGAAACTTTCTGCTCGTTGATCGTAAAGTTGATTTGTTTCTGTTCAGCCATGTGTAGTCAGTTTTGAATTAAGCCAGCACCAATAAATCGTTGGCTGGCCGGTAGGCACATTTGCCTTTCAAGTGGTCTTCAAATTCATTCTTCCATTTTTTCACGATGCTGATCGTAGGCATCGCTGCAGCATCGCCGAGCGGGCAAAAAGTTCTGCCCAGCATGTTCTGAGCAAGCTCGCCGATCAACGGGATATCCTCACTCGTGCCGCCGCCATCATGAAAGCGATCGAGCATCTTGCGCAGCCAGGCCGTGCCTTCGCGGCAGGGAATGCACCAGCCACACGATTCGTGCGCGTAGAAATGCATGATGCGGCGCGCCATATCCACCATGCAGGCATCTTCATCGATCACGACCATGCCGCCCGATCCAAGCATCGAGCCGGCCTTGGCCACCGAATCGTAATCCATGGCAATGTCAATTTCGTCGGCTTTCAAAAGTGGGCACGAGCTGCCGCCGGGAATCACCGCCTTCAGCTTCTTGCCGTCGCGCACTCCGCCGCCCAATTCCTCAATGGCGCGCTTCATATTCAGACCGAGCGGCACTTCATAAATCCCCGGATGATTCACATGGCCAGAAATGCAAAGCATGCGAGTGCCGCCATTTTTCGGCGTGCCAAGTCCGGCGTACCATTCGCCACCGCGCAAGATAATCGAAGGCACAGCGCTTAAAGTTTCGACGTTATTAATTACGGTCGGCCCGCCATAGAGCCCCACCACGGCGGGGAAGGGCGGCTTGATGCGCGGATAGCCGCGCTTGCCCTCAAGCGATTCCATCAGCGCGGATTCTTCGCCGCATTCATAAGCGCCCGCACCCGTGTGCGTATAAAGATCGAAGTCGAAGCCGCTGCCAAGAATATTCTTGCCGAGATATCCCGCGGCGTAAGCCTCCGCAAGAGCCACGTCCACGATATCGAGCACGTAGCGATATTCGCCGCGTATATAGATGTAGCCCTGCTTCGAGCCAATGGCGCGCGCCGCAATGACAATCCCCTCGATCAACTGGTGCGGATCGTGCTCCATCAAAGGACGATCTTTGCAAGTCCCCGGCTCGCTCTCATCCGCGTTGCAAAGAATGTATTTCGGCTTCGGCGAATCCTTCGGAACGAAGCTCCACTTCATCCCGGTCGGGAATCCCGCTCCGCCGCGCCCGCGTAAATTCGACTTCTTCACTTCGTCGATGATCGCCTCGGGCGTCATCTCCCTCACCGCTTTTTCGAGCGCCTTATACCCGTCATGCTGGCGATATACATCAATCTTCCGCGAATTCTCAATTCCGAAGCGCCGGCTGATGACCGGCACTTCAAGCTCATGCCGCTCGTGGATCGAGCCGGAGGTGCAAGAAACTGGCTTGGTCTTCATCCCCGTCTGCAGCTGTTCGAGTAGTTCGTCCACCAGAATCGGCGTCAACTCCTCAAAGTAATCGTAATTCACCTGCATGCAGGGAGCGCCCGTGCAAGCCCCGATGCATTCCACCTCCTCGAGCGAAAATGTGCCGCTGGGAGTGATTTCCTTGTGGCCAATGCTCAGGCGCTTCTTCAAGTGCGCCAGTGTTTCATTGCCTCCGCGCAACATGCAGGAAACATTGGTGCAAACTTGAATGTGATATTTGCCCGTCGGCTTGCGGCGCAGCATCGAGTAGTAGGCCATCGTCTCGGTCACCTGCGTCATGTTCAAATCAAGACGCCGCGCGATTTCAGCCAACACGTCATCGCCCACAAATCCGTAATAATCCTGCGCATACATCATCATCGGAATCAGCGCCGAGCGCTTCACCGGATAGCGGCTAATCAACTGCGCAAATTTCGCATCCAGTGTGGCGGGAATTTGCAAAGGCCGCGTTTGTTCCGCAGGACTCATCGATCCACTTCTCCGAGGACAATATCGGTAGTTCCGATACAGGCGACGACATCGGCAATCAGCCGCCCAACAACCAAATTTGGCAGCGCCTGCAGATTTACAAACGACGGCGCTCGCACTTTCACGCGGTACGGGTTCGCCGATCCATCGCTCGCAATAAAAAAGCCCAGCTCCCCCCGCGGCGATTCAATAGCCTGATAAACCTCGCCCCGCGGCGGCGAAAATCCCTCGGTGTAAATTTTGAAGTGATAAATCAATCCCTCGATCGAGGTCTTCATTTCCTCGCGCGAAGGAGGAATGATTCCCGGCGCCACCGTGCGAATCGGCCCTTCCGCCGGAATCTTAGCAATAGCCTGGCGCACGATCTTGGAGCTCTCTTTTATCTCCGCCACGCGGCACAAATAACGCGCATAGCAATCGCCATCCTTTTGCACCGGCACATCAAAATCGAATTCCTCATAACTCGAATAAGGAAAATATTTTCGCACGTCGTAATCCACGCCGCTGCCGCGCAGAGTCGGCCCGGAAACACCGAGAGCAATGGCATCCTCAGCGCTCAAGTACCCGATGCCTTTCGTCCGCGCGAGCCAGATGCGATTCTGCGTAAGCAGATCTTCATATTCCGCCACGTGCGCCGGAAACGAATCGAGAAAGCGCGCCACGCGTTCGAGCCAACCCGGCGGCGGCTCGAGGGCCAGACCGCCAATCCGGAAATAGCTGGTCATCATGCGCTGGCCGGAAACCATCTCCAGAATGCGCATGATCTCTTCGCGCTCGCGGAAGCCGTAAAGAAACACGGTCATCGCGCCAAGATCAATCGCGTGCGTCCCCACCCACACCAAATGCGAAGCAATACGCGTCAATTCCGTCAGCAACACGCGAATATATTGCGCCCGCTTGGGCACTTCAATATTCAGAATCCGCTCCACCGCCAGGCAGTAGCAAAGATTATTCGAAAGCGGCGCCAAATAATCGAGCCGGTCGGTCAAAGTGATCGCCTGCGAATAAGTCTTCGATTCGCAGCTTTTCTCGATGCCCGTATGCAGATAACCGATATGCGGCTTTGCACTAACCACAATTTCGCCGTTCAACTCCAGCACCACGCGCAACACTCCGTGCGTGGACGGGTGCTGCGGCCCCATATTCAGGACCATCGTTTCGGCTGCGCCAGTCGGCGTTTCAACGGAGGTCGGCATCAGCGATAACCCTCAACCGGATAATCCTTCCGCAGCGGGTAGCCTTCCCAGTCATCCGGCATAAGAATGCGCCGCAAATCCGGATGCCCCTCAAATCGAATCCCCATCAGATCGTAAGCCTCGCGCTCGTGCCAATTCGCCGCGGGCCACACCGGAACCATCGAAGGCACCACAGGATCCTGCCCCGCAAGCCGCACCTTA
>Ga0209038_10000259_pt1 | contig 16938 bp, 8 predicted proteins | sample BogFormECP03_OM3_FD_188237 | JGI IMG/M metagenome (GOLD analysis project Ga0209038, IMG submission 188237) | Bog forest soil microbial communities from Calvert Island, British Columbia, Canada - ECP03_OM3 (SPAdes) (version 2) | ecosystem: Environmental > Aquatic > Freshwater > Wetlands > Bog ...
ATTCGCCAGCCGGTTCGCTCTAAACGGAAGTAGTCGACACGCCACAATCATGGCGATGGGTATTTCCATCAAGACCGCTGAACCCAGCAGAGCCCATGGGGGGAGATGTGGGGCCTCGGCTAGATTTGGCGAGCCAACGATCGCAAACAGGGCAACAACGTCCGCATACAGGTAGTTCAATAACGCGAAGATCCAGAATAGAGACAATCGTTCTTTCGTGTCGTGCATATCACCCTCCTAAGGAAAGGCAATGCAATATCTGAACTGCGGCTTGGAGCTGCCAAACGGTTGATACGCATAAGCAGCGCAGAAAGCGCATTGGGGCCGCCTCGTCCAAGCTGGGCAACTTCGCTTTCCACGCCCACTCTCGTCTCCCACGTCATGTGCAAGCTGCCTATCAAATCCGTACTACGAATGAGGCCTGAAAAAAGACTCATCCCTTGAACGTCGAGCTGATTTCAGCTGTCTGGGAAAGGCTCCGACCCGGATATTTCCATCCCGAAGCAAGCCAAGGAGGAGTACGGTAAGTTGCAGTAGCGGAATGATTTAGGGCTTGCCGGGCGTGGTCGGCCCTTCATTTTACTTGCATCATCGTCACGGACAGCGACCCCGGAGAAAATCGGTTCGGCCCAAATCCCAGGCCGAAAAGCGGGAGGGCTAAAGCACCCTCCCCTACAAAAGCTCCGATTGCCTAATCCGCACTAGAAGGATATTCCGAAGATCCCGCCAACCCAGCCCCCACGGGCCGTTCCCGCGTCCGCCCCATCACCCGCAACCGGAACCGGTCCAAATAAAGATAAAGCACCGGCGTAGTAAAAAGCGTCAACATCTGGCTGACAATCAGCCCACCCACAATCGCAATTCCCAGAGGCCGCCGCAATTCCGATCCCACTCCGCCGCCAATCGCAATCGGTATCCCGCCAAAAAGCGCCGCAGCCGTAGTCATCATGATCGGCCGGAATCGCAGCAAGCAAGCCTGATAAATCGAATCCTCCGGCGACATCCCGTAAGTCCGCTCCGCATACAGCGCAAAATCGATCATCATGATCGCGTTCTTCTTCACAATCCCGATCAACAAAATGATCCCAATCAACGCAATAATCGAAAGCTCCGTCCGGCAAATCAGCAATGCCAGCAAAGCCCCCACGCCAGCCGATGGCAGCGTTGATAGAATCGTAATCGGGTGTACGTAACTCTCATACAGCACTCCCAACACGATATAAACCGCCACCAGCGCCGCAAGAATCAATATCGGCTCGTTCTTCAGCGAATCTTGAAACGCCTGCGCCGTCCCCTGAAAGCTCGGATGAATAGACGACGGCATCCCAATCGTCCGCTCCACCTGCGTGATCGCCGTCACCGCATCGCCCAGCGCGATCCCCGGCGTGAGATTGAACGAAAATGTCACGGCAGGGAACTGCCCCTGGTGCGAAACCGCCAGCGAAGTCTGCGTCTGCTCGTAATGCGTAAAAGCGCTCAGCGGAACTTCCGTCCCATTAGTCGAAGGCACATAAATATTCTTCAACGCGTCCGGACTCTGCCCGAATTTCGGATCCACTTCCATCACCACGTGATATTGATTGATCCCCGCATACATCGTGGACACTTGCCGCTGCCCAAACGCATCGTAAAGCACGTTATCAATCAGCGCCGGAGTCAATCCCAGCCGGCTCGCCGTATTCCGGTCGATCACCAACGACGCCTGCAATCCATGGTTCTGCTGATCGCTCGAAATATCCTTCAATTCTTTCAACGTATGCAGCTTCTGCTCTAGCTTCGGCGCAAATTCCAGCAAGTCCGGCAAATTATCGCCCTGCAAAGTGTACTGATATTGCGCGTTCGATTGCCGCCCGCCGATCTGCACGTCTTGCACCGCCTGCAAGAAAAGCGTCGCGCCCGGCACTTTCGCCATCTTGGCGCGCAACCGCGCGATCACCAGGTCCGCGGATAGCTTTCTCTCTCCAATCGGCTTCAGCGAGGCAAAAACTCGCCCCGTATTTTGCGCTCCCTGCCCGCCCGTAAATCCCACCACGCTCTCCACCGCCGGATCCGCCTTCATGATGTCGATGTACTGCGTCAGCTTCGCTTGCATCGATTGAAACGAAATATCTTGCGACGCCAGAATTCCGCCGTTTACGCGCCCGGTATCCTGTTGCGGAAAAAATCCCTTCGGAATCACGATATAGAGGTACACCGCCAGCCCAATCGTCAAGAACGTAACCACCAACATTACCGGCTGATGCCGCAGCACCCAGCGAAGCCCGCGATCGTACTCCTCATGCATCCACTCGAATCCGCGTTCGCTCAGCCGGTAGATCCAATTGTGCTTTTCCTTCTTTTCCGGCTTCAGAAATAGCGCGCACATCATCGGCGTGGTGGTCAGTGACACCACCATCGAAATTCCGACCGCCACGCTCAAAGTCACTGCAAATTCGCGGAACAGCCGCCCCACAATTCCGCGCATCAACAAAATCGGAATAAACACCGCGATCAGCGACGTGCTCATCGAAAGCACGGTAAATCCAATTTCCCGCGCTCCTCGATACGCCGCCTGCACCGGCGCCATACCCTTCTCGATATACCGTGTGATGTTTTCAATCACCACGATGGCGTCATCCACCACAAACCCGGTAGAAATCGTCAACGCCAGCAGCGATAAATTGTCCAGCGAGTATCCCAGCAGATACATCGCTCCAAAGGTCCCGATCAGCGATAGCGGCACGGACACGCTGGGAATAATCGTCGCCCGCACATTCCGCAGGAACGCGAAGACAACGAAAATCACTAGCAGCACCGAAATAATCAGTGTGATCTGCACATCGTGCACCGAGGTACGGATCGTCGTGGTCCGGTCCACAACCACATTGATCTTGATTGCCGGCGAAATCGAAGCTTGCAGTTCCGGTAGCAGCGCCCGCACGCGGTCCACGGCGCCTATAATGTTGGCTCCCGGCTGACGGAAAATAACGAGCAGCACGGCCGGCTTGCCGTTCGCCACTCCCGCCGTATGCACGTCCTCCACCGAATCCACCACGTTCGACACATCCGAAAGCCGCACCGGCGCGCCATTCTTGTAAGCCACGATCTGCGGAGCGTATTGCGACGCATGAAATAATTGATCGTTGTCATTCACCAACTGACCCTGATGAATGTTATCCACTTCGCCCTTGGGCGCATTCGCATTGGCGCTGCCGAGCGCCCCACGCACCTGTTCGATGCCCACTCCCAAATTGCTCAGGAGCAGCGGATTCACTTCCGCGCGCACCGCGGGCAGGGAACTGCCGCCGACGAAAACTTGTCCCACGCCCTCAATCTGCGCCAGCTTCTGCGCCAAGATCGAGCTGCCCACGTCGTACATCTGCGGCTTCGTAGCCGTATCGGAAGTCAGCGCCAGAATCAAAATCGGCGCGTCGGCAGGATTTACTTTTTTCCAGGTGGGATTGCTCGGCAGGTTTGTCGGCAATTGCCCGCGCGCCGCATTAATCGCCGCCTGCACGTCGCGCGCTGCCGCATCAATATTCCGGTTCAAATCGAATTGCAGCACGATGCTCGTCGAGCCCAACTGGCTCGTCGAAGTCATCTGCGTCACGTTGGCGATGCGCCCGAATTGCCGCTCGAGCGGCGTAGCCACCGCCGACGCCATCGTCTCCGGGCTAGCTCCAGGCAAAGCCGCATTGATATTGATGGTTGGAAATTCTACTTGCGGCAGCGGCGCCACGGGAAGCATGTTGTAAGAAAGCGCCCCAGCCATCAGCAGCGCAATCGTCAGCAGCGAAGTCGCCACAGGCCGCCGGATGAATGGCGCCGAAATATTCATCCTTCAAACTCCTGCGCCGGCATTTCAAGCGTGTTGCCGATCCGCAATCGCGAAAACCGCTTGGCCATTTTGTCAAACGCGATGTAAACCACCGGCGTGGTGTAAAGCGTCAGCACCTGGCTCACCAGCAGTCCGCCAACAATCGAGATTCCCAGTGGATGCCGCAATTCCGAGCCCGTCCCGCGCCCCATCGCCAGCGGCAATCCGCCAAAGAGCGCCGCAAACGTGGTCATCATGATCGGCCGGAACCGCAGCAAACAAGCCTGATAAATTGCTTCCTCCGGCGGCTTGTTATCCCTGCGCTCCGCCTCCAGCGCAAAGTCAATCATCATGATGGCGTTCTTCTTCACGATTCCAATCAGCAGGATGATTCCAATTAATCCGATAACATCGAGATCGAGGTGAAACAGTTGCAACGCCAGGAGCGCTCCTACTCCAGCCGAAGGCAGCGTAGAAAGAATCGTCACCGGATGGATGAAACTCTCATAAAGCACCCCCAGCACGATATAAACCGTCACCAGCGCCGCGATAATCAACCATACTTCATTCGCCAGCGAATTCCGGAACGCCGCCGCCGCACCCTGAAAGCTCGCCTGGATACTCGCAGGCATGCCAATCTCCCGCCCCGCATCTTCGATCTGATTCACCGCCGTTCCGAGCGAAGCTCCCGGCGTCAAATTGAATGAAATCGTCACCGCCGGAAATTGCCCCTGGTGATTCAAAGCCAGCGAAGCCGTCTGCGGCTCGTAATGAGTAAATGCGCTCAAAGGCACTTGCGTCCCGGTAAGCGACTTCACATACAAATTCTTCAGATCATCCGGGTTCTGCCGGTATTCCGGCGCCACTTCCAGCACCACGTGATACTGATTCAATTGCGTAAAAATAATGGACACCTGCCGCTGCCCAAACGCGTCGTAAAGCGTATCGTCAATCGCCTGCGGCGTAAGCCCCAGCCGCGAAGCCGTATCCCGGTCCACCACCAGATCCGCTTCAAGCCCGCGATTCTGCTGGTCCGTGGCCACATCTCTCAAATCCGGAATCGCCTTCAATTTATCCACCAGCTTCGGCACCCACGTAGCCAAATCCCGCGGGTCCGCCGATTCCAAACTGTACTGATACTGCGTCCGGCTAACGCGATCCTCCACCGTCAAATCCTGCACCGGCTGCATGTAAAGCGTGATTCCCTCCACGCTCTGCAATTGCTTCTGCAATCGGATAATCACGTCCGTAACGCTGGTCCTCCGTTCGTCCCGCGATTTCAAATTAATCTGAATTCGCCCGCTATTCGGCGTCATATTCGTCCCATCCACGCCGATAAACGACGAGAGGCTCACCACATCCGGATCCTTCAAAATAATCTGCGCCAGCGCCCTCTGCCGCGCCACCATCCCCTGGAATGAAATCGATTGCGGCCCCTCAGAAATTCCCAAAATCACGCCGGTATCCTGCACCGGAAAAAATCCCTTGGGGATATAGATGTACATCAAAATCGTCAGCACCAAAGTAGCCACGGTAACAACCAAAGTAGCCGGCTGGTGCCGCAGCACCCACCGCAAAGTCGTGGCATACCGGTCGATTACCCAGTTAAACCAACGCTCGCTGGCCTTGTAGAATCGTCCTTCCTTCTGCTGATCCTTCGCGCGCAGCAACTTCGCGCACATCATTGGCGTCAAGGAGAGCGAAATCATTGCCGACATCAAAATCGTCACGCTCAAAGTGACCGCGAACTCCCGGAACAACCGCCCAACGATGTCGCCCATAAACAAAAGCGGAATCAAAACAGCAATCAAGGAAACCGTCAGCGAAACGATCGTGAATCCAATCTGTCCCGATCCCTTCAATGCCGCCTGCAACGGCGAATCTCCGGCCTCGAGATAGCGATCGATGTTCTCGATCATCACGATCGCGTCATCCACCACGAATCCGGTGGAAATCGTAAGCGCCATCAACGACAAGTTATCCAGCGAATACCCCAGCAAATACATCACGCCAAACGTACCCACCAATGACAGCGGCACCGCCACGCTGGGAATCACCGTAGCCCGCAAATTCCGCAGAAAAACGAAAATCACCGCCACCACCAAAACCACCGTCAGCATCAACTCGAACTGCACATCCGCCACCGACGCCCGAATCGTCACCGTCCGGTCCGTCAAAGTATCAATCTTCACTCCCGGCGGCAGCGATCCCTTCAAAGCCGGCAGCAGCGCCTCAATTCGGTTCACCACGTTAATAATGTTCGCGCCAGGCTGCCTCTGAATATTGATAATCACGGCGGGACTGTCGTTCATCCACGCCGCCTGCTGCACGTTCTCCACGCCGTCAATCACGGCCGCCACGTCCTGCACCCGCACCGGCGCCCCGTTCTTGTAGCCAATAATGATCGGCTTGTAATCCGCGCTCGTAAAAATCTGATCGTTAGCCCCAATCGTAAACGCCTGCCGCGGCCCATCAATATCGCCCTTAGCCTGATCCACATTCGCCGCCGCCAACGCCGTCCGCAAATCCTCCAAACTCAATCCATAGGAAGCCAGCGACGAAGGATTAGCCTGCACTCGCCCCGCAGGCTTCTGCCCGCCGCTAATGGTCACCAATCCCACGCCAGGCAATTGCGAAATCTTCTGCGCCAGCGTGGTATCCGCCAAATCCTCCACCTTCGATAGCGGCAAAGTGTCCGAAGTAAGCGCCAAAGTAAGCACCGGCGCATCCGCAGGATTCACCTTCGAATAAATGGGAGGATTCGGCAGCGCCACAGGCAGATAAGTTCCAGCAGCATTAATTGCCGCCTGCACCTGCTGTTCCACCACGTCAATGTTCTGGCTCAAATCAAATTGCAAAGTAATCAGCGACCCGCCAAACGAACTAGTCGAGGTCATCTGACTCAACCCCGGCACCTGCCCAAACTGCCGCTCAAGCGGCGCTGTCACCGAAGACTCCATAACGCTAGGACTAGCGCCCGGATAAAAAGTCAAAACTTCAATAGTGGGATAATCAACCTGCGGAAGCGCAGAAACAGGAAGCTGCCGGTAAGCAACAATTCCAATCAACAAAAGCCCAGCCATCAAAAGCGTGGTAGCAACGGGCCGAAGAATAAAAATTCGAGAAGGATTCATGATCTAGTGGCTCGGCCTCGATTCGTGCGACGCACCAGCAGCCGAACCCGCCGGCGCGTTCGAACCAGCAGCCTGCGCCCCCGGCACCTGTAAACGCGATCCAGCCGGCGGGGTCGGCGCCGCACTTCCCAATCCGCCCTGCCGCGCATCTACCAGCGTCCCCTGCTGCAATTTATCCTGCCCGTCGGTAACCACAATCTCGCCCGGCGAAACCCCGCTTTCAATCGAGCAAATCGCCCCCTGCGTAATCCCGACCTTCACCGGACGCACCTGCGCCTTATTGTCCGCGCCAACCACATAAATAAAAGTTCCCGACGATCCAGTCTGTATGGCAGCCGATGGAATCAAAACCGCATCTTTCTTAGTGTCCAGTTGCATCCGCGCGTTCACAAACTGGTTGGGCCAAAGCGTCCGCTCCGCATTATTGAAAACTGCCTTCAACTTAAACGTCCCGGTAGTCTGATCAATCTGATTGTCAATCGTCTCCAGCTTGCCATCCGCAAGCTTGGTCGCGTCATCGCGCGTATAAGCCTGCACCGGAAATCCACCCTTCATACGCTGCAACACCGCCTGCAAACTATCTTCCGGCAAAGTAAAATCCACCGCGATCGGCTGCATCTGCGTGATCACAATCAATCCGCCCGCGTCCGCCGCATGCACAATGTTTCCCGGATCCACCAACCGCAATCCAATCCGCCCATCAATCGGCGAAGTAATATGCGCATACGTCACATTCAATTTCGCCGCATCAATCGCCGCCTGATCCGCCTGCGTGGTTCCGGTAAGCTGATTCACCAACGCCTTCTGCGTGTCGTATTGCTGCTGCGGAATCACTCCCTCTTTCACCAGCGACGCATCGCGATCCATATTCAGTTTCGCATCGCCCAACTGCGCCGTATCCCGCGCCAACGCCGCCTGCGCCTGCTCCAGCGCCACGTCGTAAGGCCGCGGATCGATAATCGCCAGCAAATCGCCCTTCTTAACTTCCTGGCCCTCATTCACCGGCACGGAAATCAATTGCCCGTCCACCCGGCTTTTCACGGTAACGGTATTGAAAGCCAGCACCGATCCCAATCCCTCCAGATAAATCGGCAAATCCTTTTTCTCAGCCGTAGCCACCACCACCGGCACCGATCGCTTCGCCAGATCGCTAGCCTGCGCCGCCGTCTGCGCCTGCGCTTTCCGCTGGCTGCTGCGCCACATAAAAACGCCGGCCACCACTCCCAATACGATCAGCCCGTAGACCAGCATCCGCGCCGGCGATCGCCGCGGCGTCTCTTCCATCGTCGCAGGCGAGTTCCACTGCGATTCGTGCAGACGCTCCCCGGACGAATGTTCGCCAGACCCATTCTCGCCATTCGCAGAAGCCGAAGGCTTCGATGAAACTTCACTCTGTGTCCGTTTCTCGCTCAAATTCTCGGGCATATGCCCCTCATTTCACCAGGATTCCAAAGCGCGCCAACCAAGCTCGAGTCACTCGGACGTACACCACCACCCGCGAATTATTAGACGAACAAGCGCTAAATGGAGTTTCGCAAGACTTTCAAATCGACCCCGTCCCTACAACCGAGCCGTTGATCTCGTAGCGGCGCGCCTTCAGGCCGGCATCCGACGAAGAAAACGTAACCAACTGAGCGAATCACCGGCGGCGCAACCCCCCAATCAAATCTGAGTTTGCTTTTTCTCTTTCTTGCCCCGCTCTCACCCCAATCCCTCATTGGCAACTTCGACCAGCCCAACCACGAACCCCCGCGCATCCAATGATGTGAAGGTGCATACTTTATTTAGCGAATGCGAAACCTCTCTCGCCGCGAACTTCTAGCAGAACTAGCGCGCGCCGGACTCCTAACCAGTGCCGGCGCGCTTGCCGCTCCGTCCCTGTTCGCCCGCGCATTCCAGTCCGCCACCACGCAAGAGCAGGAAGCCGTAGCCTTCTCCCGCCCGCGCTATCGTGTAAGCGCCGACGACGATGGCCTACTAGACGAAATCTCCCGCTGCGCCGTCCGTTTCTTCTGGGAACAAGCCAGCCCAGTAACCGGCCTAATCAAAGATCGCGCCCGCGCCGACGGCTCCGACACCCGCGACCTAGCCAGCGTAGCCGCCACAGGGTTCGGCCTGAGCGCCCTGGCGATCGCCGATCAGCGCGCCTATATCGACAGCGACAAAATCCTCGAGCGAGTCCGCACCAGCCTGCGTTACATAGCCAACAAACTTCCCACCGTCCACGGCTTCTACTATCACTTCGTCAATATGAACAACGGCGTCCGCGCCTTGAAATGCGAAGTCTCCTCGATCGATTCCGCGCTGCTACTCTGCGGCGTCCTGACTTGCCGCGGCCACTTCGACGACGACGAAATTCAATCTCTCTCCAAGCGCATCTGCGATCGCGTGGACTGGCGCTGGATGCTCAACGGCGATTTCACTCTCGCCCACGGCTGGCGCCCGGAAGGCGGCTTCCTGAAATCCCGCTGGGACACTTACTGCGAACTAATGATGATGTATCTCCTCGGCCTCGGCTCGGCAACCCACGCCATCCCCGCCGAATGTTGGGACGCCTGGTATCGCCCCAAATTCGAATACGAGCAGCTCCACTACATAGGCGCGTTCGCCCCCATCTTCGTCCATCAATATTCCCACGCGTGGTTCGACTTCCACGGCAAGGAAGACAGCTACACCGACTATTTCGCAAATTCAGTAATCGCCACCGAAGCCCATCGCCTGTTCTGCCTAAGCCTGAAAGATCAATTCCCCTATTTCAGCGAAGCTCTCTGGGGCATCTCCGCCTCCGATTCCACCAAAGGCTACAGAGTCTGGGGCGGCCCGCCGCAAATGGGCCAAATCGATGGCACGGTAGTCCCCTGCGCCACAGCAGGCTCTCTCCCGTTCCTGCCAGAACACACCATGCGAGTCCTATGGACCATGCGCCAGCAATACGACGAAAAAGGCTGGCGCCGCTACGGCTTCGTTGACTCCTTCAACCCCGGCACCGACTGGTACGACGACGACGTAATAGCCATAAACATAGGCATCTCGTTACTAATGGCCGAAAACTTAAGATCAGGTTTCATCTGGAACGCCTTCATGAAAAACGAAGAAGTACAAAAAGGCATGGACCAAGCAGGCTTCGTCTCAGCAATCCCGTTCCCCTCAAATCAACCGTTACCGCAGCAGATTTCGAAGAAGTCGTAGGGGAGGGTGCTTTAGACCCTCCCACTTTTCGGCCCCGTAACGAGATCCCAGAACGAGCCACAGCCCCGCCCCGCCGGCGTCCCGATCGCCTTCGTAGCGGCGCGCCTTCAGGCCGGCATCCGCTGAAGAAAATGTAGCCAACTCCAACAATCCCCGGCGGCCTACCAAATCGCCGTCATTCTCGTAGCCTTTTTATAACCGGTCCCAAAATCACTTAATCTCAATCACCGCAAGCGCCTGCGCCGGCAAAATCAATTCCAGCCTCGCCCCACTCAAACCCACCACCCGCGGCCCACCCAACTCCGCCGCCTTCTTCAATTCCGCAAACTGCGCCGCAGTGGGATACACGGGCTCCCCCATCTTCCGGTAAGCGGGCAAAGGCGACCCATGCTCCGGATCCACCTCATAAACCGAAGCACTCTTCCCAGCAGCCAACCCTTTAAACTCCAAAACAAAATCCCCCACCCGCCCCGCATCTTCCGGCAAAAATAAATTCCAAACCGCAATCACCAATGTCCCATCCGCCCGCCGCGTAACCAAAACCGAATCCGAATTCACCGCAATCCGCGAATCCCCAAGCAAATGCAAAATCTTAAAATCATTAAAAGCAGCCTTAGGCACTCCACCCTCGGCAATCAACCCAAATCCCCCATAAAATGGCCGCTTCTGCACCCCCTGCTCCTCAAATACATCCGACAAATCCCAATAACTCATAATCTGCGCCAATCCATCGCACTGCCGGATCGTATTCGCCAACCAAGGCCCCATAAAAGCCGAGTCGGTAACATCCGGCTCATTAAAATAAGAAGCGTTGTACTCGCTCCAAAAAATCGGCAAATCCGGCCGCGCCGAAGCCTTCACCTGATCGAAGACTTTCCGCACCGCCCGCCCCACCATCTCCATCCGAGGAATTTTCTCGCTAGTCCCAAACACATCCTCAGCCTTGTCATTCCCATAGACGTGCGTAGAAACAAAATCCACAGGCACATTCTTCTCCACGCAGTGCGCAATAAATTTATCCACCCAAGCCGCCTGCGCCGTAGAAGGTCCGCCCACCCGCAAACGCGAATTCACGCCCTTAATAGCCCGCGCCGTATGGTCATAAAGCTCAAAGTAGGTAGCCTGCTTAGGCACCCCGGCCCAGAAATCAATATTCGGCTCGTTCCAAACCTCGAGATACCACTTGGCAACCTCCTCAATCCCATACCGTTCCACCAAATGCCGCGTAAACGCCGCCATCAATGCATCCCACTTCGCATAATCCTTAGGCGGCTCCACATTAGGCTTATAAAAAAAAGCTTGCGAAGTAGCCGGATTCGAAGAAAGCGCCCGCGGCATAAAACTCAATTCCACATAAGGCCGCGTCCCATTCGCAAGCAACCCGTCATAAACCTGATCCACATCCGAAAAATTGAAAACCGGTTTCCCCGAAGCGTCTTCGCTGTAAACCCCCATCTCGTCATGAAACACAGCATGAAACCGCACATACTCAAATCCAGTAATCGCCTTGACGGCCCGCAAATCCTCCCGCCAACTCTCCCGCAAAGTAACGATCGCTCGCTCCGACCCAAACATCCTCTCCCAAAAATGCGGCAAAGCATGCCCCGGCCCCGAAACATCAATCGAAATCACGGACGCCGGCGCAGCACTCTGCGGCGCGCTTCGCGACGCAAACGCCAAAATCAGAAGCGACCCACCCAGAAAAACCGCAGCAATCTTTCGCGTCATATAAATCCACCTCACCGGCTGGAGTATAACGCACGCGTGAAGGACAATTCAGCGTAAGCCCCCGTAGCGCAGGCTGCCAGCCGGCGTTTTTCTGCCGCCAACCGCCGCAGAAACCCAACATCGCCGAAACGTAAATCGCTAGAATGTCTGCGTTCGCCCGCAACGCAAATGAAATCCGCACCCGCAACCGAAGCCCTAACCCAAGCCCAATCCATCGCGCACCTCGGCTTCGTTCTAACCGGCGTAGTCAACACGTTACTCGGCCCCATCCTCCCCATCATCACCCGCACCTGGCATCTCGACGACGCCCAAGCCGGCCGTCTATTCGCCGCGCAATTCCTAGGCGCCATCCTCGGCACCCTAGCTTCCAGCCGCGTGATGAACGCAATCGGCATCCGCCGCACCGCCATGCTAGGCCTGCTACTAATGTCCGCAGGCGTAACCGCCACCGGTCTAACCGACGCGCGTTCCGGCGCATTAGCGGTAGTCTGCTACGGAGTAGGCCTAGGCTTCGTCGTCCCAGCCATCAACCTATGGGTTGCCCTGGCGAATCCGAGTCGTAGCGCCGCCGCATTAAATTTAGTCAACGCCTCCTGGTGCATAGGCGCCGCCTCCGGCGCCCCGCTGATAATCTACCTAGCCGAAAAATTCGGCCTGACAAGAACTCTAGCCGCCGCAGGAATCCTCCTGGCTCTAACGGCCATAGCAGGTTTCGTAGCGGCGGGCTTCAGCCCGGCATCTTCGCCCACCGCCGACGCGCCACCAACTGAATCCGCCCAACCTGCCAACGTCGTCGCGCCGCTCTCCCAATCCTCCCAGCCGCTTGTCGCCGTCCCGATAGCGCCAATGCCCCGCCTGCAACCAAGCGCCCATCGCTCTTTCATCGTCCTAATCTGCGCGTTCCTCTTCTTCTACGTCGGCACCGAAAATGGCATCGGCGGCTGGGCCGCCACCTATGCCAACCGCCTACATATCCTCGCCGCCTCGCGAATCGGTTTCGCGGAATCCATCTTCTACGGCGCGTTACTGGTAGGCCGCGTTCTCGCTCCCCCGATCCTCCGCCGCATCACCGCAATTCGCCTGCTACTCGCCGGTCTAATCCTCGGTGCCGCCGGCGCCCTGCTCTTCACCCTTTCAACCGGCCCGCTAACGGTGCTCGCCGGAATCTGCATCGCCGGAATCGGCCTGGCCCCGCTCTTCCCAGTAACCGTCTCCATCTATTCCAACGAACTAGGCAAAGCCGCCACCCGTTGGGCCGGCCTAATCTTCGCCGTCGGCAATCTGGGCGGCGCAACATTCCCGTGGCTGATCGGCCGCATCTCCACCAGTACCCACGCCCTCCGCAACGGCATGCTCGTCCCGTTAGTCTGCATTGCCGTGATGTTGGTGGTGCAATCGCGGCTGGGCCGTGTCGCCCGATCCGCTTAGGGCAGGGGGTTCACCACCCTCTCGGTTTGCGCCTGGATTTTTCTGTGACGCCTCGGTTTTGTCAGGGCGCGGTTTCAACCGTGCCGCAAGTGCCGCAATATCACTCCGGCTTCAGCCGCTGAGGTCTTGTTTTCCGAGTTCTCATTCGAACTCCGAACACCCTCGCGGACGAGAATTGCCATCGGATGTAATTTTCGTAGCGTCAGCGTATTATAGGCGCCGATTCGTTCCCGCGAATCCATGCCACCAAGGCGGTTTTCCATGAGCCATCGGTTCACGATTGGCGTCGAAGAGGAATTTCAGATTATTGATCCTGAATCGGGGGAATTGCGCTCGCATGTTAGCCAGTTGATGGCGGCGAGTTCGCCGGATGTGGGCGAGCAGATTAAGCCGGAGCTACATCAATCGATCGTCGAGATGGGGACGAATATTTGCAACGACGTCAGCGAATTGCGGGCGGAAATTTACCGCATGCGGCGGGAATTGGTGGGCGCGGCGGACCGGGCCGGGTTGTCGGTGGCGGCGGCGGGGACGCATCCGTTTTCGAGCTGGATCGACCAGGTGATTTCGCCGGGCGAGCGCTACAAAAATATTGTGGATGAGTTGCAGCAGTTGGCGCGCTCGCTTTTGATTTTCGGGATTCACGTGCATGTGGCCATGCCGGACCCGACGACCATGATCGACATCATGAATCAGGTGCGTTATTTTTTGCCGCACTTGCTGGCGCTTTCGACCAGCTCGCCATTTTGGATGGGGCGCGATACCGGATTGAAATCGTTTCGAACTACGATTTTCCGGCGTTTTCCGCGCACCGGCGTGCCGGAGGATTTTGGATCCTGGAGCGAGTACGAAAATTACATCAAGCTGCTGGTGGATCTGCATTGCATTGATAACGCGAAGAAAATTTGGTGGGATGTGCGGCCGCATCCGATGTTTGGGACTTTGGAATTCCGGATTTGCGATGTGCCTACCAGCGCGGAGGATTCGATAACGCTGGCGGCGCTGACGCAGGCGTTGGTGGTGAAACTGCACCGGCTTTATGCGAAGAATCAGGGTTGGCGGCTCTACCCGCGGGCTTTGATTGAGGAAAATAAATGGCGGGCGGTGCGTTGGGGATTGGATGGCAAGTTGATTGATTTTGGGAAGCGCATCGAAGTGCCGATGCGCGATCTGGCGCTGGAGATTTTGGAGTTTGTGGACGATGTGGTGGACGATTTGGGTAGCCGGCACGCCGTCGAGGGAGTTCATCGAATTTTGCGCGAAGGCACCAGCGCTGAACGGCAGTTGCAAATTTTCAAGGAGACAGGTAGTTTGCAGGCCGTCGTGAAACATTTGGTGGCCGAAACGCGGCGCGGGACGGAACACCGGCAGTCGGCGCCGTAGGGGGGCGGGTTTACTACGCCCCCGGGTTGGATTTGGGTTTTGGTTTGCTGGTCGTGGTTTGCGGTTGACAAGATTGGAGATCGATTCATGAAGATTGGGTTGATGTGCGGGCGTGAATTCAGTTTTCCACCGGCATTTATCGAGCGCGTGAATCAGATGGGGAAGACCGAGGGCGTCACCGCCGAATTCGTGAAATTGGGCGGGACGCGCATGGGCGAGCCGGCGGAATATCGCGTGATTGTGGACCGCATTTCGCATGAGGTGGAGTACTACCGCGGGTATTTGAAGCATGCGGTGCTCGAGGGAACCTACGTCATCAACAATCCGTTTTGGTGGACAGCGGACGACAAGTTTTTCAATTACTCGGTGATGAGCAAGTTGGGCGTGGCGATACCGAAGACTATTTTGCTGCCGCAAAAAGGCTATCCGGCGGACGTGGATATTAATTCCGAATCGCTGCGGAATCTAACTTATCCTATGGATTGGGATGGATTGCTAGATTATGTGGGGCGGCCGGCGATTTTGAAGCCGTTTTCGGGCGGCGGATGGAAGCACGTTTATAAGGTGCATAACCGCGAGGAATTGATCGCCGCTTATGACGGGACTTCGCCTTACTGCATGACTTTGCAGCAGTTCATTAATTTCGATCAGTACGTGCGCTGCTTTACTTTCGGCAAGGCCGAGATAATTCCTGTGGCTTACGACCCGAAGGAGCGGAAATATTTGGTCATCCATGATTATCTTTCGCCGCAACTGGGCGACCGCGTGGTGCACGACGCGCGGACGATCAATCAGGCGCTCGGGTACGAGATGAATACGATTGAGTTTGCGGTGGAGAATGGCGTGCCTTACGCGATCGATTTTCTGAACCCGGCGCCGGATTTCGAGCGCGACCGGATTACGGAATTTTATTTTCATGAAGTGGTGGCGCAGATGGCCAAGCTGGTGATTGACCGGGCGCTGCATGGGACCCCTTCGAATCCGTGGCCGCGTTGGGAGGAGATGCTGGGGATCGGGCGGCCGAATGGGAATGTGGGCGGGCCGGGGACGGCGCAGGCTGGCGCGGCGGGGCACTCGGCGAGTTCCGGGCAGGACGGAGCTACGATGCAAGCAAGGGCCTGGGGCGCGTGACATCGTCGGGAACATCGCCGATTGGCGCTGATGCTGCGCGCGGAGCGGGAGCGGCGGCGGCCGGGGCTTCGGCTTCGCCGGCGGAAGTTTGGAATTCGCTTCTGCGTCCGGACGTGGAATTGCAGCCTGCTTTTTGCGCGGAGATTGCGGCGAAGATGCGGGCGCGCAAATTGACTTTTGGCGAGCGGATTCATTCGCCGTTTTTGCGGCCGTTTTTTTTGGACGAGCGCGATGATGCTCGAGTGCGCGCGGTGGCTGAGACCATCGCGGGGCTCGGCGAGCGCGTCGTTGACGCTGCGATGAAATCGCCGGAGCTGCTTTCGCAATTTGGATTACGGCCTGAGGAAGAGCGGCTGGTGGCGATTGAGCCTGGATATGCGCGGGCCAGCACGGCTTCGCGCCTCGATGCATTTCTCCTTCCTGATTCGCTGCAGTTTGCGGAATACAACGCGGAATCGCCCGCCGGGCTCGGTTATTCGGAGACGCTGGGCGAAGTTTTTTCTGAGATGCCGGCGATGACGCGCTTTCGCGAAACTTTTCGAGTGCGAACTTATCCGTTGATGGCTTCGATTCTCGAGGCGCTGCTGGCCAGCTATCGCGAGTGGGGCGGAGTGGCGTCGCCGCCGCAGATTGCGATTGTGGATTGGCGCGGAGTGCCTACCTGGAGTGAATTCGAAATCTTGCAGGCGCGCTTTGAGAAATTGGGCGTGCCCACGCTGATTTGCGAGCCGAACGATTTGCTTTTTGACGGCAAGACGCTGGCAGCGCAGGGGAAGAAAATTGATCTGGTTTACCGGCGCGTGCTGATCAACGACATTTTGGCGAAGCCGGCGGAGTGCGAGGCGCTCGTGAAGGCTTATGCGGCGCGGGCGGTCTGCGTCGCGAATACTTTTCGCTGCAAGATTCCGCACAAGAAAGCATTTTTCGCGGTGCTGACCGATGATCGGAATCGTGCACTTTTTTCGGCGGAGGAACTCGAATTGATTAGGCGGCACATTCCTTGGACGCGGGTGGTTGGCGACGTGCGCACTACCCGGGGCGGGGAATCGATTGGATTGCTGGAGTACGTCCGGAGGCGGCGCGAGAATTTCGTGCTCAAGCCGAATGACGAATATGGCGGCGCTGGCGTGATGCTCGGTTGGGAGATGG
>Ga0209038_10000261_pt1 | contig 16878 bp, 16 predicted proteins | sample BogFormECP03_OM3_FD_188237 | JGI IMG/M metagenome (GOLD analysis project Ga0209038, IMG submission 188237) | Bog forest soil microbial communities from Calvert Island, British Columbia, Canada - ECP03_OM3 (SPAdes) (version 2) | ecosystem: Environmental > Aquatic > Freshwater > Wetlands > Bog ...
GAATGGGGCCAAAAAACTCGCCATCAATCGTGGCGTTGCCCGAGACGTCGCTAAGTTCCACGCCATTGCCCTTGCCGCTTAGCCCGACATCGCCATGAACTTGAGCGATGCGTACGTCCCCGTTCTGCATCTTGGCGGTCACGTCGCTGCCGACGTCGTGAATGGTAATGTCGCCGCTGAGTGAAATTGCAGTGACTGCACCGCTGATTCCGGCGATGGTGAGGTCCCCGCTATCGGTTTGTGCCGTCACGCTGACTTGCTTCGGCAAATGAACTTCGAGATCCACGCGCGTGTGCGTGCGATCGCCGGATATTCCGCTCGGCTCCACTCGAAATCCACCGTTCACCGGTGTCACGTTAATTTTGATTTCGGACGCGCGCTTCGATGATTCAGAATCGCTCACGGACGAAACCGTCTTGGTCGCGACGATTCTTAGATCGGTATCCTCGTCCGCAAATACCGTAACGTCGCCACGCGGCGTATTCACGCTGATGGAAGAATTCGGCTTCACCGGCACGGGCGGCACATCTTCGCTCACCGGTACGCCTTTCTTCATCCACATATCGTTCCACGAGAAAGAATCCGTATCACCCAACTGCTCGCGAATTCTGCCAATGCCCCACATTCCCGTCACAGCCACGAACAGCAGAATGATCAAGGCAATTTCGCCGCCGCTCAGCCAAGGCGGACTCGCATCGCCGGATTGCCGCGCCGAAAAATTATCAATGAGCTTGGCGATGCCCCAGACAATCAGAATCACCGGCCAATACAAGCGCACCAGATGGCCGATGCCAAGTTGCGGATAATGATGAATGAGGAGAAAAAGGACGCCGACCAGAATCAGCAATAGGCCGCCGAAGATCGATTGCCGTCCGCTGCGAGCTGGGCTCATTGTGTGGCTGTAGAATCCTTCGCTACGGCCTGCGGGAAAATCACTGCTGCGGCCGCGGTTCCGAGGTGATATGGCCCGCGGTTGAGGCAGTGGCTTCGATTAGCTTGATGACGCCAATTACGATCAGCAAAATCGGCCAGAGATCGCCGAAGGAATATCGATTACTGAACTCGGCTACCAGAAAGAGCACTCCAAGAGTAATCAGTATCGCTGGACCCATTAGGCCTCGCAGCCGGCATCTCGCGCACGTGCATCGCACTCTGTCGCCCATTTGCGCTCCCGCTACGTCCGCGACCGCTTCACGTAAAGCCAGACTCCAATCGCGATCAAAATTACCGGCCAGCCTCTATTCACCCAATCGCCGTTGATCAAGCCCAGGTTTCCCATCAGAGCGAGCACGCCCAGGGCAATCAATACGAATGCGCCCACGGGTCGAGCTGGTGCGACTGGGGCGCCTTCGACTCCCGGCTCGGCGACTTGCCGGCCTCGCGCTCCGCGATAGGAATCGAGCGAAGTGTAAATTGGGAACATGCCGAATGCGATCCATGCCAGCGGGGTCAGATTGCCGAAAGCTTCGGTTAGTCCGACGGCCATAAGTCCGGCCCAGATCGCCACGTGAATCAAAGCACGCGTGTAATCGCCGTTATAGACCGCACCGAGTCCTGGGATCAGTCCGAGTGCCGCTGCAGCGGCGGTATTCGCTCGCGGCGGCGGCGCTGTGCCAATTGCGGTCCCGGCGAGCGAATTGGCGAGGCAATCCTCGCAATAAAGAGCGCCGCGGACATCGCGCGCACATTCGTGGCACAGCGGCTTGCCGCAATTGCGGCAAAATCCGGTCGCGTCCACATCCACGTGCGTGGCGCACTTCATGGCGAGCTCCTTACGAAAGTTTGCGCGACGACGAACGCATAGAGCGACGAACTGCGATTCGAGCTGCGCCCCGGATGCGGCGAACCTTGCGACTTTTGTTCGGGCTGCGCGCTAGGCGGCTGAGCGGGCGGCTGTTCTTCGCGCGCCGGAGAATCCGGAGGACGCAGCCGCGATTGAATTTCGTACACCACGCGCAAGTCGTTCACGTATTTCACGCCGCGCGCGTAAACCAGATGCGACTGGCGGTTCATCGAACGATAGATATTGACTGGATTCAGATCGGCCTTGCGAATCTTCGCCGGATTCAATCCCGCGGCATACAACAGAATGATCACGCTCGCCGCCGCAGTCGCCATTCCGATCGCAAAACGCGGCTGCAAGAGCGAGGGCGCCCAGGCCAGCCAACTCCGCCAGCCGTGCTTCGGAGCGCGAGGCCCGAGCGTCTGATCCAGAATCGCGGAGATGAGTCGCGCGGGCGTTTCGATCGGCTCGAGCGATTGAACGCGGCGCACCATGCCGCCGACCTGCGCGATGAGCTGAGCGCAACGCGCGCACCCGGCCGCATGAGCCTCGAACTCGGCTCGTTCGCCGGCGCCGAGCAAACCATCCAAATAATCGCTCAGCCGCTCTTCGGTTTGTGCGCAGTTCCAGTTCATGATCGCGTCAGTCTGGCTTCAATCCCATCTGTTCCAAAATTCGCGCCAGCTCGATTCTCCCGCGGTTGATTCTCGATTTTACCGTTCCTTCCGGCACCAAAAGAACTTCTCGTATTTCGCCGTATTCCAAACCCTGCAAGTCGCGCAAAATTACCGCTTCTCTGAGTTCCGGTGAAAGCTTCGCCAATCCGCGCTGCACTTGCGCGCTGAGCTGCGCTTCCGCGACAATCTTGTCCGGCATGCGTCCGCTCGATTGTTTCTCCTCGAGCTGCGGCATTTCGTCCTCGATCGAATCGGTCATGCGGTCGCGCCGCGTTCGACGGTAATGATCCACCAGCAAGTTGCGCGTCACGCTGGTGAGCCAGGTCGCAAATCCGCCCGAAAGTTCGCGATAGCTGGCCAGCGAGCGATAAATCTTGAGGAAGACTTCCTGGCTCAAGTCTTCCGCTTCCGTCGAGTTGCCTGTGAACCGGTAGCATATATTGAACACACGCCGGGAATGGCGTTGAACCAGCTCTTCCCACGCCGGCCCGTCGCCCCGCAGGCAGTGCTGGACCAGTTGAGCGTCGGGCTGCAATAGTAGTCAGCCTCACCACTTCCATCAGGATCCGGCCTCACCCTAAGTAACGCAAATTACGGCCGAAATGTTCCGTATAGAGCGGCATCTTAGCCGCGCAGGTCTCCAAAATACAAGCGAGGGCGAAGGGAAAGTGAATCGGGCGGCGCAAGCGAGGCGCCGGTCGCAAGCGGCAAATTCAGTGAATGCCGGGCAGAAAGCGAGCCGTTTTGGCCGCGTACCGGTCGTAATCAGCACCGAAGAGTTTGCGAAGATGATCTTCCTCGAGCTGCACGCGCCGCAAATTCACCCACAGCCATCCGAAGAAAAAGAACCAGGCCAGTATGCTGCCAAGAGTGAGCGCGAAGGCGATGCGCGAGGCGATTAGCGCGGCATATCTAGGGTGACGCACAAACCGGTAGGGCCCCTTGGTCATCACCTTGCGCTCGGATAAATCGCCGGCGAAAACTTTGGCCAAGTAACGGTCGGTCCAAATCAGCCAGACCGCTCCGGCCAGGTACAAAACGAGGCCGATGGTTTGCAACACGGGATTGAGCAGTTGCGGAACGAGGTGCCAGTGGCCGTAATCGAGGAATACCGTCAGCTCAGCGATGGCAAAAATGGTGATCCAGCGCAACATCCACGGGTCGTAAGTCACTCCGGCCGCTTCTTCCATCACTTCGCGGGAGCGGAAAATCGAGCGATGAAAGCGCATCATCGCGCAACCCCAAACCAAGCTGACCAGCAAGAATCCAGTGGAGAATATGTCCAGGCGTTCCCAGGGGCGCGGCGAATGCCATTGCCAGAGACAAGCGACCGCCGCGACGAAGTAGCCGGCAATAAAAAGCAGCGTCGCCAAATACGCATGCGATTGAGGGTTCGCCACCTCCGGCGCTTGCGACGACGCCGGCGCTCCTCGCGAATCGCGCGCGGCAATTCCGCCGTCCATCGCGCCCAGATGATTCACTTCGGCCACCTGCATCTGCGGCTCGCCCAAGTCATATCGGCTATTTTCCCCGGCGGCATCTTATCTGTCCTGTGACCCACAAGACAAGCACGCTCCGCCGCAATCGTGAAAATATTTTTCTGGGCCAAGGTAGTATCGCGGCGATGCGTCTGCTTTCGCAGCGGCGCGCTTTAGCGTGGCATCTTCGTTCGGCGCGAGAGAATGCCCCCTAAAGGGCGCCGCTACGAAACACTACGAAACTTTCTGCAGGCTCGAATACACGCAAAAATTGAGTTTGGGATCCTGCGCCGATTTTTCGAGAAATCCTGACGACCGCAAAATCCGTTCCTCCGCCGGCGCCACATAAACTAGATAAATCGGCCGCTGATTTTGCTGCCAGGACGATTGCACGTTCGCGAGCACGTGCTCGAACACGCGCGCCTCGCAAGGATCGAAGAAGAAAAGCACCAGAGGATCGGAAGGAAGATAGTATTGCGTAAAATCCATATTCACGGATTCGATGTATTTGCACTTCTGCGTGGCACTCGAGTAGCGAATGATATTCTGCTGCGCGATAGCGTTCAGTTGCGGCGAAAACTCGATGCCGATCACCTGCTTGAAAGGATACTCCGAGGCCATCAACAGCGCCCGGCCCTTGCCCGATCCGAAATCGATGAACACAAAATCCTCGAAGCGAATCGGCAGTCCTTCCAGGATCGCGAAGAAGCGTTCCGGCTCGATGGCCGCATAATTTCTGCCGTAAATCCAATTGGGGCTGGGAATGTCCAGATCGCTGAGGTAGGTCCAGCCGCCGACTTCGCCATCCGTTTTGACGCTGTATTTCCGATCGAAATCACTATGCTCGGGCTCGCGTTCAAGCCGCTTTACCATCATGTATTCGCGCAGCAGGTGAAAGGGAAGGAGAGCGCTGCGCAGAATCGTTACCGTCACGCCGCGCTCCGCCAGCGATCGTCTAAATCGCGGCAGCACGGTTCTCATCAGTCGAGGCATCGAGGGTCCGGGTTAGCGGACCGATAGTATCATTCTTAGTAGCATTGTCGAGAACTATACGTTTGCGAGCCGGGCAGGCGTCGTCCCGGTACTCGGAGCCTTCGTCCCAGCCAAACGCTGCCACGCTAAAGCGCGCCGCTACGAAGACACCGCTCACCGGCAACTGATTCTTGACACTCCGCAAGCCTTGCTGCTACGGTTCGCGGCGGATGCGCCGGTCGCTTCGCAAGTTCCTCTTCATCGCTCTCGCGGTCGTCGCCCTCGCCGCGCTGCTCTATAAATTTCGCAATTCCATCACCCTCGAAGGCTTTCACTGGGCGCTTTTGGGCCAAGCCTGGCGCGAAGCGAATGTCTGGCTGCTGCTACTTTCGCTCGCCGCCATCTTCGGTGCGTACGCGATTCGCACTTTCCGCTGGCAAAGATTTTCGCGCTATCTCGGTAAGACCGATTTCGCCGGCACCTTCGCCGCCACGATGATGGGTTTCACCTGCCTCTTCCTCCTGGGCCGCGCCGGCGAGCCGATTCGACCGCTGCTAATCGCCCGCAAAGAAAAATTGCCGGTAACGGGAATGTTCGGCGTCTACGTTCTCGAACGCATCATGGATCTCGGTGCCACGGCCGTTTTCGCCGGTTTTGCGTTGCTCGAGATCAAGCGCGGCGCGATCGGCGGCGATATGGACACTCCGCTAATGCACAAAGTTCGCGGCAGCGGTTTGGCGCTTCTCGTAGGATTCGCGGTTCTCGTAGCGTTTCTGATTTACTTTCGTTTGCACGGCGCGGGCGCTCTGGCGCTGCGCCTCGAGCGCACGAAAGGCCAAGGCGGATTTCGAGGCAAGCTCGAGGCGCTGCTCGGCGGAATCAGCGAAGGTTTACACTCGCTGCGCACCTGGGGAGACTTGGCGGCGGGAATTTTCTGGACCGCAGCGCACTGGATTCTGATCGTCTTCATTTACGTCTGGATTTCCCACGCCATCGGCGGCTCTCTCTCGACGATTGATTTCTCGAGCGCCATGCTGGTGCTGGCGTTCACCATGATCGGATCGGCATTGCAGCTTCCGGGTGTGGGTGGCGGCGCGCAGGTGGCTACATTTCTTGTCTTCACTTTGATCTTTGGAATAGAAAAAGAACGCGCAGCGGCGGCTTCCATTACTATATGGCTGATCACATTTGCCGGAGGATGTCTGTTGGGAATTCCGCTGCTCTTTCGCGAAGGATGGTCCATCGGCGAATTGCGAACCGAAGCGCGCGCCGAAGCCAAGGCGAGCGTCATCGAAGCGGAACAGGAGCTTTGGGAAGAAGGCCGTGCAACGGGAGATAAGCATCCAGGAGACACGCAGCAGTGAAGTGTCCTTTCTGCGGAAACATTGACGACAAGGTGGTGGATTCGCGCGAAGGGCGCGCCGGCGATTTGATTCGCCGCCGCCGCGAATGCCTGAAATGCGAGCGCCGCTTCACCACGTACGAGCGCATCGATGAAGTTCCGTACATGGTGATCAAAAAGGACGGCCGGCGCGAGCGCTTCGAGCGCAAGAAAATCCTGCAAGGCCTGCTGAAAGCGTGCGAGAAGCGCCCAGTACCTACGCCGCGTCTAGAGGCGCTGGTTGACGAAGCCGAGCAATTCGTAAGCGAAACCACCGACCGCGAACGCACCACCAAAGAAATCGGCGAAATGCTAATGAACCGCCTGAAGAAGCTCGATAAGGTGGCCTACGTCCGCTTCGCCTCGGTCTATTCCGATTTCAAGGACGTGAAGGAATTCATGGACGAGCTAAAAGGCCTGCTGAAAGATCGCGCCCGCAAGTAATCTGTTTCAGGCTTGCCAGACGCCTGCCGCAAACGTTTTAATTTTCCGGAACCCCAATCGCTCGTAAAGCTCAACCGCAGTCGCATTCGCCGCGGTAACCGTGAGCGACAGCGCGTGAAAATGCCGCGCCCGCAGCGCCTGAATCGAAGCCTCCATCAACTGCCGGCCGAGTCCCGTGCCGCGATAGCCGGGCTTCACGCAGATTTGCGTAGTGTGTCCAACTCCCTCGGCAACCGTGGACGTAAGCACCATGCCGACCGGCGGATCGCCATTTGCAGGCCGCACCACGAACGAAGCTTCCGGCAAAAATTGCCCGCAACCAGGAAGAATCACGATATTGCGCAGAAATTTCATTCCGCCGGATTCGGTCCGATACTGATCGTTGATTTCGGAGTCCACGTGATTCGCATAGGCCAACTGGATAAGCCGCGCGCAAGCCTCGAAATTGCGGTCGCTCCAGCGCTCCAGCCGCAATCCAGCCGAAACAGGCGCGTTCTTCAGCGCCGCGGATTTCAAATCGAGCAGCATAAACTCGCGATCATAAAGACGAAAATGTTGCGAGAGGAAATTCGAATCGAGGGCCGCGCCGAAAGGCATAAGCTGCGCTTCCACGCGATTCACGCGCGGAGTGGCGCGCAGCGTGGCCAGCATCTCACTGAGCAGATTGCGAGTCACTTCGGCCTGCGGTGAGCGATGCGAGGCGAAAAGGCCGCCGATCAGCCCCTTGTGATCTTCAAGAACGTAAAATCCGTAACCGGCAGGCTGGCGATGCTCGATGGCTACATAACCACCGAGCGAATGAGAATCCACGAAGCGGCGAATTAAATCGAGAGAAGGCCGGTAATCCCAGGAAAGTTCATCCCGCCAGTCTTTCGCTTCTTCTTCAAACAGACGCTCCAATTCACGCGTCTGCACTTGGCGGAGGTCCAGAAGATCCATGGTATTCGATTCGCGCCCCGAAATAACGATTATAACCTTGTAACGGCTGGCGCAAAACCATTACTCAGGCAGCAAGACTCGCGATGGTTCCGGGTGCGCCGCGAGAACTATGCTAACATCCGGCAAGAAATCTAACGGGGAGGTTTGCGCACAGACTGAATGGCCGTCTTCGCCGAGCTGCGTTATCCGACCTCCGCCCTCGCCAAGGTGATTTCGGCCGTTCTGGCGCTGGTGCTATTTGTTTTTTTCGGCGCGTCGGTAATCTCAGGCCTGGTGCTTCGCCAAATCGTAAAGCCATCGCGAAATCCCGCGACGGTGGACTTGAATGTAACCATGGGCCACCCCAGCACCTTTACTTTTCCCGTAGAGGGCGGACAGCGAGAGGGCTGGTTCTTCCCCGGCCTGCAGGGCGCTCCGACCATTGTCGTTTGCCACGGTTACACCTCGCAGAAACTCGAAGTGCTCACGCTAGTCACCGCGCTGCAAGACCAGCAGTACAACGTATTCGTCTTCGATTTCGCCGGACATGGCGCGAATTCCGGCGCGACGACCCTCGGCTATCGCGAAGCGGAGGAGTTGCGCTCCGCGGTGAACGCGCTTGGTGGGCGCCCGGACGTGGATCCGCGGCGCTTCGGAATCTGGGGCAAAGATTTAGGCGGCTACGCGGCACTGGAAGTTGCCGAAGTCGATCCCCGAGTGGTGGCCATCGCCGTCGATTCAATTTACGACGATCCAACAGACATGGTGCGCCTGGAAGTAAAGCAATCGGGGATGGGCGCTCTTCCACTGGTCACGCGCCTTTGCGTCCTCGGCTTCCGCCTGGTCAATTATCCGTACAGGCAAGAGCCGCCGGTTTCCGCTCGCCTGGGGCGTCTCCAAAACACTTCGAAGCTCTTCATTCAGTCGCAGGATCAGCCGCTGCTCGCTTATTTCACGTCCCAGATTTTTGAGAAGGCCCCCGATCCCAAGCGCCAGGTATTGGATCGTGTGAGTTATTCGGAGATGAACGACGACGACCGCAAAGTTTACGAGAATATGATTTCGTCATTTTTCCTGGTGTCGATGCCCATGAGCGCGCGAGCCTCTCGCTAAGGCAGCGGCCGTTCCACGGCTGCCTTCACACACGGCGGCCGGCCGAACTCCTGCACGGAAGTGACGGATGCCTGCTTTTCAAGATCCAGCAAGCCGGACGGGCTCGTGAACACCACCGCAGGGCCCGCGATCTGCGGCGACCATTCAGGAATCACTCTACCGAGGTAAAAATTTAGGCCGAATTCCCAGTTGCGGTGAACTCGATAGAAGGCGATTGGATCAGTGTTGTAAGGCGGGCGGAGCTGCGCCGACGCCGCAATTCGCCGCGCCGAGAACTGATCGTCGGAGCGAACTTCTGCGATGCGGAGAGTGTCGTTGGCCATCAGCGCAAGAAAAAGCCCCGACGCGCAGATGGAGCTCAGCGCCAGGCGCGGATATCGAACCACCACGAAGAGCACGGAAGCCACAAACACGATCGCGCCGTAACACTGCAGGATTTTTCCGCGCGCGTGCCAATTCTGGCTATTAAGCAAATCCGGAAGAAATTTCTGTCCCACAAATGGAGCCGCAAGATACAGCGCGAGCACGGTCGCGGCGACCGCTACCAGCATCCACGGCCGGCCGGCGGAACCGCTCGCTTCGATTCGGCGTTCAAGCGCGACGCCGCAAAGCAGCGCCAGCGGCGCGATGGCCGGAAGTATGTAACCCGGCAGCTTAGACTGCGAAAAGCTGAAGAACACAATTGGGAATATCGCCCAACAGGCGAAGAACAAGCCTGGAGAATCCGCGAAAGTTTTCGCCCGCCAGAGATGCAGACCTTCCGCGGCGGCTGAGATTAACAGCACGGACCAGGGAAGCAGCGCGATCAGCAAGATCGGGCCGAAAAACCAAAATGGTTGGCGGTGCTGGAAGACGGGCGTCAGGTAGCGCTCCACGTTATGAAGAAAGAGAAACGTGCGAAGAAAATCCGGATTGCGCCAGGCACACAACGCGTACCAAGGCGCCGCAACAACGACGAAAGCGGCAATCGCAGCAGGATGTGCGAGACGTAGCGCCGCCCGCCACTTCCGCGTGCATGCCATCCACAGCGCGATGCTTCCGCCGGCCAGCGCAATGGCGCCCGGTCCTTTCGCCAGCGCCGCCACGCCAAGCCACGCTCCGAATAGGATAATTCCCATGAGCCGCGCGCGAGCCGATGCGGACGGAGCCGCCGAAGATCGTAACGCGCCTCGCTCGCGCAAAACTCCGGCGGCGCAGGCCATGGCAATTGCCAGGCTAGAGGCAAAAAGCATGTCCGGAGTAGCCGCGCGCGCGAACGCAAGAGTTCCGATCGTGGTAGCAAAGATCAGCGATACGACCCAGGCAGTTTTTTCGCCGTAATGTTTCAGCGCCAGCCAGGCCATCGCAAGCCCCGCGCACAGCGCCGCAAGCGCCGAAGGCATGCGCGCCGCGGTTTCCGCCGAAGGGGAAATTTTGAATCCAACAGCGGCGGTCCAATAGTAGAGGACGGGCTTCTCAAACCACGGCTGCCCGTAAAGCCGCGGCGTGACCCAATCGCCGCTTTGCGCCATTTCGCGAGCGATCCACGCGTAGCGAGGTTCGTCGGGACCGACCAAGCCAATCGACGCCAGCCCGGTAAAAAGCGCCAGCGCCAGCACCAGCGCCGCAAACGAAAACGCAAATACGCGCTGTTTGGTGTTGAATCCGCTCAAAGCGGCATGAGTCTAGCAGACCGGCAAGTGCTGCGGTGTGCTTACGTTTCTGCGTGTCGGCGGATGCGCGTGACTTCGTAGCGGCGGGCTTCAGCCCGGCACAATCCGGGATGCCGCCCGAAGCTAGGAGTGCCGCGTGACCGAGCGTCGGTTTGAGTGCCCTCCTCGGCGATCTGGGATGGTTCGCGTTGAGGTGCTCTGGCCGATGCGCGTGCGTCTGTGACAGAATGGCCGCGGATGCGCCAGACGCTCGAGTACTTGGCAGCATGGCTTGTGATCAAAGGAATGGGATTGCTCCCGCGGCCAGTAGCGCGCGCCGTCGGAGTAGCGCTGGTGCGCGTCGCCTATTTTTTCCGGCCCTCGCTACGCCGCGCCGCCGATCTAAATCTACGCATCGCGTTCCCCGACTGGACTGAAGCGCAGCGCCGGGCGACGATTCGAAAAATGCTGCGAAACATCGGCTGGATGGCCGGCGATTTTTCGCAATTTCCGAAATTCAAGCGCGAGAACATCGAGCGAGTCATCGCGCTCGATGGCCATCAAAACTACCTGGACGCATTGCACCGCGGCAAAGGCGTGCTGATTCTCACCGGTCACATGGGGCCGTGGGAACTTTCGAGCTTCGCTCATGCCGTCTATGGCTATTCGTGCTTCTTCCTGGCGCGGCCGATTCAAAACCAGCGAGTGGACGCGCTCGTAAATCAGTATCGCTGCCTCTCCGGCTGCGGCGTCATCGATAAAAATGATTCCGCGCGAACGGTGCTGCGCACACTGCACGCCGGCGGAGCAATCGGCATTCTCGCGGACCAAAACACGTCACTTGAAGAGGGCGTGTTCGTCCCCTTCTTCGGCATTCCGGCGTCCAGCACAGCGGGCCTGGCTCGCATTGCCTTGCGCACAGACGCTGCGGTGGTTCCGGGCTACGCGTTCTGGGACGAAGCCGCGCAAAAATACATTCTGCGCTTCGAGCCGGCAGTCGAGTTGGAGCGCACTGGCGATGAAACGGCGGACGTGCGCACCAACACCGCCAAGTTCATGAAGGTCGTCGAAAATTTCGTGCGCGCGCATCCCGATCAATGGATCTGGGTCCACAAGCGGTGGAAAACGCGTCCGCCGGGCGAGAAACCCATCTATCCGTCGTAACTAACAGAATCGAGGCAAAAATGGCCAGAACAGCAGGAGAACTCGCAGAGTATTTGCAAGCAATGCTTGAGGGCGACGCGGCAGTGCGAATTTCGTCGGTCGCAAGTCCGGAATCCGCCGCGCCCGACGATCTGATTTACATCGAGCAAGAGAAATTTCGCGAGCGCGCCCAAGCGTCCAAGGCGCTATGCATCATAGCCCCGCCAGCCATTGAGTTCACGGGCAAGACAGTGCTCCGCACAGCCGCTCCGAAGCTCGCCTTTGCCAAAGCATCCGCCTGGCTAACGCCGCCCGTCCCCGTTCCAGCCGAAATCCATCCGTCCGCGGTGATTTCCGCTTCGGCGAAAATCGGCGAACGCGTGGCAATCGGTCCATTCGCCGTTGTCGAAGATGGCGCTGTGATCGCGGCGCACACCCAAATCGATGCGTACTGTTTCATTGGGGCCGGAGCCAGTATCGGTCAGGACAGCCATCTTTATCCTCGTGTAACTCTTTATGCGGGCGTACGGATTGGCGCGCGCGTCATCGTAAATTCGGGCGTCGTGATAGGCGGCGACGGCTTCGGCTATGTCTTCGGGGATGGCAAGCAATGGAAATTTCCACAGGTAGGCGGCGTCGAGATCGGCGACGACGTCGAAATCGGCTGCGGAACCACCATCGATCGCGGGTCCCTGGGCACCACGCGGATAGGCACCGGGGTCAAGATCGACAACCTGGTGCAGATCGGCCACAACGCGGAAATCGGAGAGCACACAGTAATAGCCGCGCAAACGGGGATCTCCGGCAGTTGCAAGATAGGCCGCAAGGTCATCCTGGCCGGTCAGGTAGGCATCGCCGAGCATTGCACGCTGGAGGATGGCGTCGTCGCGGGGGGCCAGGCGGGCGTCCCGTCAGGGAAAACGATCCGCGCAGGCGAGGTAGTCTGGGGCACGCCAGCCCGGCCGTTAGCGAGATTCAAGGAAGAATACGCATGGATTAGCCAGCTGCCCGCCATCGGAAAGCGGCTCCGGAAATCCGCAACGTGAACGCTTCGTTACAACCCATCAATGCGGAAGCCGGGATTCCGACTTCTGACAAACGCTCAGTCAGCTCATGCGCGGTCGTTGCCGTCGTGCCGGCAGGCCGTCCGGAAGCCATGCCACCCCTCCCTTGAACCGTGTGGGCACTCGGCACCTAAGTGTCATTTTTTGTTGACCGAAGGGTCTTTCCTCGCCATAATCTAAGTCGGGTCTCTGTATCTGATTGTATCGTTTATAGATCGAGGAAATCATTTCGCGTTTTGATGGGCGTCTTCGGGGTTCGGCGGCACACCGCCGGAGATGCTTTGGCTCCATTTACTGGCAACGGAAGGGTGCAGACGCTCATCTAGTCCAGTGGGTGGCAGCGGTCCGGATGCGACACTGGTAGAGTCTTGCCGCCCCGGCTAGTGAAATTAATTTCTAGAAGAATGTCGGCTAGGCTTCTTGGGGCGGGTGACGTGGCCGGTCCGGGGAAAATCCATTAACGGGATTCTACAAATTCGATGTCCGAAAGCTTGATGACACCACAATTTAGAGCGCTTCCCGAGGGCAACGGCCAAGGGTTCGCAACTGTACCGGTCCGCGATCTGGAAGGTCAGGTCGCCCAGGCGGTGGCGCGCGCGACTCGCTGGCTTTTGGGCGCTCAGGTGGAGGGGAGATATTGGTGGGGCGAACTCGAAGCCGACACCACCCTTGAATCCGATTACACCGTCTTCCAGTTCATTTTGGGACGCTTGGATTCTCCCAAGGTTCGTAAGATGTCCGCCTATATCCGCCAGCACCAGCTTGAGGATGGAGGCTGGAACATCTTTCCGGATGGCCCGGCGGAGATAAACGCCACGGTGAAGGCGTATTTCGCGCTGAAGCTAGGTGGCGACGATGCCGATGCGCCCCATATGCGGCGCGCCCGCGAGCGGGTTTTGGCGCAAGGCGGGCTGGAAAGCACGAATTCTTATACACGCTTTTATCTGGCGCTGGTCGGTGCGATCGGCTGGGACCTGGTGCCGGCCATTCCTCCCGAACTGGTACTTTTGCCCACGTGGTTCCCTATAAACGTTTACGAGATGTCGTCCTGGACGCGGGCAATTCTTGTGCCGCTGGCGCTACTTTACGCCACCAAGCCGAAATGGTCGGTTCCGGAGCGGGCGCATATCGACGAGCTATTCGCCGAGCCGAATCGCAAGCGCAAAGCTTTCGAGCGCGACGCGACGCTGTTCACCTGGCGAAATTTCTTCCTCACCACGGATCGCTGCATGAAATTGTATGAGCGGCTGCCGTGGAAGCCTTTTCGCTCTTTGGCGCTCAAGAGAATCGAGCGGTGGCTGCTCGATCATATCGAGCACAGCGAAGGGATCGCGGCGATCTATCCCTCGATGCAGAATTCCATTCTTTGCTTGCTGGAGCTTGGCTATCCACTGGAGCATCCCATCGTAAAGCAGCAGTTGGCGCACTTTGAGGCGCATGAGATTGAAGAGGCGGAGACGCTGCGCATCCAACCGTGCGTCTCGCCGGTGTGGGATACGGCGATTGCCATGGTTTCGCTGGAGGAGGCTGGTGTTGAGCCGATGCATCCGGCGCTGGTGGAGGCTGCGACCTGGCTGATGGACATGCAGATTTTGCGCGGCGGCGATTGGCAGGTGAAGAATCGCGATGGCGAGCCGGGCGGCTGGGCTTTTGAGTTTCGCAACGATTGGTTCCCGGACGTGGACGACACTGCCTTCGTGCTGATGGCGTTGGCCCGCGTGGCGCATCCGGCTGCGGCGCGGCTCGAGAAGTCGATTCGCGTCGGCACGGCTTGGATGCTGAGCATGCAGAATCGCGATGGGGGTTGGGGAGCTTTCGATCGCGATAACGATCTGCAGCTTTTGAACAACATTCCTTTTTCCGATCACAATGCCATGCTCGATCCCTCTACCGCGGACGTCACGGCGCGAGCCATGGAATGTCTCGGCAAGTTAGGTTTTACCAGCGAGCACCCGGCGATCAAGAACGCGCTGAAATTCCTGCACAACGATCAGGCGCCCGATGGCGGATGGTATGGCCGCTGGGGCGTAAATTATGTTTATGGCACCAGCGGAGTTTTGCGCGCAATGGAGGCTGTGGGCCTCTCGAACGCTCCCGAATGCCGGCATTCTGCGGAGTGGCTGCACTCGGTTCAGAATCCGGACGGCGGATTTGGCGAATCTTTACACTCTTATAGCGACTCTAACTGGAAGGGGCGGGGCTTGAGCACCGCATCGCAGACGGCTTGGGGCTTGGTCGGTTTGCTGGCGACTGTGGGGCCGGACGATCCTGCTTCACTGCGCGCGGCGAAGTACCTGGTGGACACGCAGAATGAAGACGGAACCTGGGACGAGAAAGAATTTACCGGAACTGGATTCCCGTCCGTTTTTTATTTGAAGTATCACCTGTACCGCAATTCGTTTCCGCTTTACGCGCTGGCCCGCTTTCGAAATATGAAGAACGGCGCGACGGAATTTAGCGCGTTCCAGCCCGGGGCTGACGGCTTCCGGCATCGCAAGTTAAATTTGGGGGTTGAATGAGATTTCCGCTGAGCATGACGGCGAGCCTGACCGGGTATCTCGCCGGAAAAGCCATTCGCCGCGAGAAGAAATTTCCTTTGGTGATGATGATGGAGCCATTGCACGCGTGCAATCTCACGTGTACGGGCTGCGGGCGCATCCGCGAATATAAGCCAACCATCAACGACACACTGACGGTCGAGCAATGCCTGGCGGCGCTGGAAGATTGCGGCGCACCGATTGTTTCCATCTGCGGCGGCGAGCCGATGATTTATCCCGAGCTGGGGCGGCTGGTGAAGGAAATTCTGGCGCGAAAGAAAAACATTTATCTTTGCACCAACGGGATGTTCATTCGCAAGCGCTTGAATGAATTCCGGCCGACTTCCCGATTCTTCTTCAATGTGCATTTGGATGGCCTGGAGAAGACGCACGATCTGTGCGTCGAGCGCGACGGAGTATTCCGCGAAGCCATCGAAGGAATCCGCGTGGCCAAGGCTGCGGGCTTCCTGGTTACCTCGAACACGACGATTTACAAAGAAACTGATATCGAAGAAATTGGCGAGCTATTCGCTTACCTGCAAACGCTGGGAGTGGACGGGCACATGGTTTCGCCTGCTTATTCCTACGCCGCGGTGCAAACCAAAGACATTTTCATGTCGCGCGAGGAGATTCAACATAAATTCCAGCGCGCTTCCGAGCTTCTCGGCAGCTACAACATCATGACTTCGCCACTCTATCTTGAATATCTGCGCGGCGAACGCGAACTGGAATGCACGGCCTGGGCCACGCCGACCTACAACACGCGAGGCTGGAAAGGTCCGTGCTACGTGATGACCGACACGCACCATCCGAACTTCAAGGAATTTCTCTCGAACACGGACTGGACCAAATACGGACGCGGCAAGGATCCACGCTGCGAAGATTGCATGATGCATTCGGGCTACGAGCCTTCCGCAATTCTTGGCGGCAACAAGAAACTCGGCGACACCTGGCGCATGCTTTCGTGGCAGCTTTCGGGCCGCATGGGCGGCGCGAAGGGAGCTCCCAAAACAAATGGCCACGGAAAAGGCAACGGCCATTCGAATGGCCACGCCAACGGTCACTCAAACGGCGGCAGCAACGGCGACACGCCGGTCACCAACCCCACCACTCAGCCGGCTAAGGAAGAGGTCTTCCGAATTCTATGAAGACGCTCGTCACGGGCGCCACTGGTTTCGTCGGCAGCCACGTTGCGGGTCGAGTTCTCTCCGCAGGTCAATCGTTGCGAGTTCTCACCCGGCCCGGCAGTGATGTCCGAGCCTTGCGCGGACTCGATGCCGAACGCGTCGAAGGCGATTTGCGCGACGCAGCTTCGCTCGAACGCGCTCTACGCGGCGTAAATCGCGTCTTTCATGTGGCGGCCGACTATCGTCTTTGGTCGCGAAATCCTGCCGAGATTTACGAAAGCAATGTGACCGGCACACGCAACTTGCTGCAAGCGTCGAAGCGCGCTGGAATCGAGCAGTTTATTTACACAAGCACCGTTGCAACGATAGCGGTCGATCGACCTTCGCTGCCGAATGAATCCACGGATTCACGCCTCGATGAAATGGTGGGGCATTACAAGCGCTCGAAGTGGCAGGCGGAAAAAGAAGCACTAAAGGCCGCGCAAGATGGACTGCCGGTGATTATCGTGATGCCGACTACTCCGGTTGGACCTGGCGATTGGAAGCCGACGCCGACTGGAAAACTCATCGTCGATTTCCTGAATGGCAAAATGCCGGGCTATGTCGAGAC
>Ga0209038_10000262_pt1 | contig 16876 bp, 12 predicted proteins | sample BogFormECP03_OM3_FD_188237 | JGI IMG/M metagenome (GOLD analysis project Ga0209038, IMG submission 188237) | Bog forest soil microbial communities from Calvert Island, British Columbia, Canada - ECP03_OM3 (SPAdes) (version 2) | ecosystem: Environmental > Aquatic > Freshwater > Wetlands > Bog ...
TTGGCGCGCACTTGCTCGGGGGACATGTAGGCTACTGTGCCGAGCGTGCTGCCGGGGCTGGTCAGATGTTCGGGGGCGATTTGGCCGGCGGTTTCCATGGTGGCGTCGATTGCTTGCGCAGTCGGGCCTAGAGTTTTGGCCAGGCCGAAATCTAGAACTTTGGCGTGGCCGCGAGTGGTGACGAAAATATTTGCGGGCTTGATGTCGCGGTGGACGATTCCTTTCGCGTGCGCGGCGTCGAGGGCGTCGGCGATTTCGATGCAGAGATCTAGAGTTTCGTCTAGCGGTAGCGCGCGGCCGGAGATGCGGTGCTTCAGAGTGGTGCCTTCGAGAAATTGCATGGCGATGAAGGGCTGGCCCTTTTCTTCGCCAATTTCGTAAATGGTGCAGATGTTGGGATGATCGAGAGCGGAAGCGGCTTGGGCTTCGCGCTGGAAGCGCTCGAGGGCTTGATGGTCGCGCGCCAATTCGTCAGGAAGAAATTTCAGCGCGACGAAACGATGCAGCGTGGTGTCTTCGGCTTTGTAAACGACCCCCATTCCGCCGCCGCCTAATTTTTCGAGCACGCGGTAGTGGGAGATGGTGCGTCCGGAGAGTGGCTGGGGATCTGCCATAGCGCGGCAATATTAGGCTGGTCGTGGGAGCAAGTCCAGTAGGGGAGGGTGCTTTTGACCCTCCCACCTTTCGGCCCCAGCTCAGCGGAATGACGATGCGTGATGCCGCTATTGCCATCGTTGCGGCCTGAGACGGATTTCGATTTGGCGCGGGGCTGGTTGATTGTGCGACCTTGCATTGCACGGGGCCGAACAGAGGGAGGGTCTGATTTACGTTTTGGTTCGCCTCGATTTTCGGTGATAAGACCCTCCCCTACTGGGGGCCTGTTTTGCTACGAGTAGAAATTGGATCTGGGGTTTGTTTTGTTGGAGTTACGTCGATTTCTACTCGTTTTGGTGTATCGAGTAGAATTGTTCTTTGGATTGCTGGGACTTGAGGGTCATCGGGGATGGTTATGTCTATTTGACGGCGGGAGATAACTACCTTTTGGATTGGTTCGGTCCATTGGCCGTCGTCGTTCAGGTTGCTATAGGCCTTTATTGCGCGGAGTGCGCAATCGCCCGAGACCCTGCCGCTATCGGCGTTTTCGAGTACGCGGTCGAGGGCGGCGCGCAGGTTGCGGCGCCGGAGTTCGTGAAGGCCGATGGCGCGGGCGTGACGGTAGAGAACCGTGCGGTCGCGGACTTCGCTGAACATGCGGGAGATCCATTCGGGGCCTAGCCAGTTGAGGTAGGCATCCTCGATGTCCTCGCGATTTTCGGAGTGGCAGATGGTGCATACGCGTGCGTGGCGTTCTGGGTCGATGGGTTGGGGCTTGCGCTGGCGAGTTAGTTGGGTGGTGCTGTTTTCGTTCATAGTAATGATGTGGATAACATGTGGGGATGTTTGGGGGAATGGTACGGATTGCGGAATTTCACGGGCTTTGGAAAGTAAGCGTCCGAGCAAGGCAGCTGCCGGAGGGCGCGCAGCGGTGGACTTGAACGATCGAGTTGTTGGCGTGAACGCGATTTTGCGGCCATCGACAACAAGTCATCTCATAAATAGTTCGTACGGCGGATCGGAGTGTCCTCAGGGGCTGAAGCCCTCGATTGTAGAGGCGCTTTGATGTCGGAGCTAAAGCACCGACCCCCTAAAGAGTAGCTATGAGATGAGTTTAACTACGAAGCCTCCAATGAGGCGGCCTTCGCGTCCCACTGGAATACTTCGCCCAGTGGGACGTTGAAGACCTGGGCGATGCGGAACGCAGCTTCTAATGACGGCGAGTATTTTCCTGCCTCGATGGCGGCAATCGTCTGCCGGGTGAGGCCGATGCGCTGACCGAGCTCGGCCTGCGACATTTCGCCATTCATGAAACGCAGGGTGCGCATGCGATTGGAAATCGATCCTGGGATCATCATGCTGCCTGTAGGCGATAGCTCGCCACGACTGCGCTGTAGTGAACGACTTCCGCGGCGACGATCCAGAAAATCGCTGCGTTGACGATGGTCCAACCGGTGGAGTTGAAGGGCATGATGCAGCCGACCAGGATCATGCCGGCGATGAGCACGTAGTAAGCGGCGCTGAGCGAGCGGTGCTCGATGGCGCGATCCCGTTCGTCCCGTGGGGGGCGATCTTCTTTGGGGGAGCCTACACGGAGGTACAGATAGCCGGCGCCTAGGATGAGCATACGTGCGATCGATACTAGGGCGAAAAGGCCGAGCGGGTGTAGGTGAGGCAATGGTTCCCAGGGGTAGGGGCCCCTTGCAACTAACAGAAAGTATGGGACATAGGCTACAGCCATGGCGATTAATGCTAGCCAGGCGATTTTTTCTCGGTAGGACATTTCAGCCTCCTCAATTCAGGTAGGCTGAGTGTATAAAATAGCTTACAGTATGTCGATAATAATCGACATTATGTAAAATATAATTTACCTCTTGATTTTTGGCCGACGGGACGCCCTTCGGTAATTCTCAGGGCAAGCCAGCGGTACGTTTATTGCGACGAACCTTCGCGTAGTAGCACGACGTCGGCTTCTACGCGGCGGGTTAGCACGCCGATATTCTTGCCGTCGGGCGAATACTGAATCCAGGCGATCGGGTCGCTCTTGAAATTGGTGAGCTGGCGCCCCGCGGAACCGTCCAGTGGCTGGAGCCATAAGTTGCCCACGCCATTCTGGGTGATCGCATAGACGAAGGCTTTTCCGTCGGGCGTAAATCTCGGGGAATCGGCAATGGCGGGATGAGGATCGAGTAAGCGAACCTGCGGCTGCGGTCCGGCGTCGAGCGGAACGACGGCAATCTTTTGGACCGGATTCGCTTCGCCGATCAACACGAGAATCGCCAGCGACTTGCCATCCGGCGAGAGGCCAAGGATGTGGCCTCCGATTAAGGCGTGGGGAATCGACGTTCCGGGCACGGTCTCGGGCGTCCCGCCATCCACAGGGACGCGCTCAACTCGATTGGCGTCTCCGTCGAGGAAGTAGGCCCACTTGGAGTCAGGAGAACAGTCAACGCGGTAATCGTTTTGCCCATTGGAGAGCTGCTTGAGGTTGGTGCCGTCGGCGTTCACCCGCCAGACCCGCGCTGCTGTACCGCCTCCTTGGCCGATCAAAATCAGAAGCACGGCGCGTCCGTCTGGGCATGCCGAAACAGCAAGGATTGGAGCATTATTGAGGAGAGTAGTAGGGCTGCTTCCATCGAAAGGCGCGCGGATCAGATGATTGTCCTCGGCAAGGTAGGCGGCATCATTTCCGCCCCAACTGGAAGACAAAGCTCCTTTCTGTTGCTGCGGCAAGGCGGGGTTGGGTGGGTTCGCCGCCGTCCCATTCGCCGGAATGGAGTAGAAACTGAAAAGCCGTTTCACCTGAACGGTTGCAAGAGTTTTCGCATCTGCGGAGAGCGTCAATGACTCGTAGCTGTTGGTGTCCTTGGTGATGGCCTGAAATTGGCCGCTTGGATAGGAAACGAATCCGATCTGATTGTGGCTCAGGCCGGTGCTGAGATCTTGATACTGGACCAGAAGCCCGCGTCCATCGGGGAGCCACACGGACTTATTAAATACAAAGTCACGGGTGGCCGCGAGCTCCTCCATCTTTCCGGAAGCAGCATCCAGCAGATGGATTGGGCCGGGCACCAAGTTGCCAGTCGCCACGGCGATGCGCTTGCCATCCGGTGCCCAGGCAACGAACTGGATGGAAGCTGCGGCAGGGGCGCCCGCGAGCATTTTTTCGTTGGTGCCATCCGCATTGGCGACGAGAAATTGAATTTTGCCGACTTCGGGATCGTTCGCGCGCTCGTAGGCGATTTGCTTGCCGTCGGGAGAAAACGTGGCGTTCGAGTCGATGTCGCGGACGATGATTTGGGGCGTGCCACCCAGGGCCGGCGCGCGGTAAAGGTCGTGTACGTCTTGCGAGGAGGTGCGCGCTTTGCGGAAATGGAAATAATTCGCATCCGGGGAAAACTCGAAATCGCTATAGACCGCTTCCGCGGGGGCGATGATTTGCGTGTCGCTGTTTGTCGGGACGTGGCGCAGCCAGACGCTGGCTTTTCCGGCGTCATTCACGACGCTCAAAATATATTTTCCATCGGGGGAGATGGCGGCGAGCAGCGATTTGCCGTTGTCGGTGATTTGGGTGATCGTGTAATTCTGGAAGGGAATTACTTTTTTGCCGCCGCCTAGCATCGAGTACACGCCGTAGCCCGCCGCGGCCAGCACGATCAGCGCAATTAGCACGCCTGCGGTCAGCCCCAACTTGTGGCGCTTGGCGGCTTCGACGACCGAGCTGCCGCTGGGATGAGGCTCGCGGGTTTGTGTTGCCGGGGAAGCGGCTGTTGCGGAAATGGCAGACGCGGCTTGCGATGATCCGGACGCGGCTGGTGAGCCGGTGAAGCCGGCTGCTGTGGAGTCGCGTTTGATGCGCTGCAAATCGGCGCGCAGATCGGCGGCGTGTTGATAGCGTAGCTGCGGATCTTTTTCGAGAGCTTTCTCGATGATCTCTTCCATTTTTTGCGGGAGATCGGGATTCAGGCGCACTGCGGCTACTGGCGGGCGGCTGAGGATGGCTTCGAAAATTACGGCGGTGCTTTCGCCGCGGAAGGGCAGCGTGCCGGTGGCCATTTCGTAGAGGACGGTGCCGAAGGAGAAAATGTCGGAGCGGGCGTCGAGTGCGCGGGCGCGGGCTTGCTCGGGCGACATATAGGAGACCGTGCCGATGGCGCTGCCGGGATTGGTGAGATGTTCGGAATCTAGCTGCGGGGCGTCTTGCGTTGCGGATTGGTGCTGGGCCGACGGCGGGGCTATGGATTTTGCCAGGCCGAAATCGAGAATTTTTACCGGGCCGCGCTTGGTGACGAAAATATTTGCAGGCTTGATATCGCGGTGGATGATGCCTTCGCCGTGCGCGGCGTCGAGGGCGTCGGCGATCTGAATTCCTACATCTACGATATTCTCCAGCGGCATGGGCCTGCCGGCGATGCGATGCTTCAGCGTTTGGCCGTCGAGGAACTCCATGGCGATGAACCATTGGCCATCGCGTTCATCAATTTCGTAGATGGTGCAGATGTTCGGATGATTCAGCGCCGAAGCTGCCTGTGCTTCGCGTTCGAATCGCGCGAGGGCTTGCGGATCTTTGGCTACTTCGTCCGGAAGGAATTTCAGGGCGACGAAACGGTGCAGCTTGGTGTCTTCGGCTTTATAGACTACGCCCATGCCGCCGCCGCCCAGTTTTTCGACGATGCGGTAGTGCGAAATGGTTTGGCCGATCATGGAGGAGCGCCGCGAAATATTAGGCTGCGAGGATATTTAAGTCAACGCGCGTTGAGGGTGAGAATTGGAAGATCGTGTTCGCCATATCGGGAATAGTTCTATCTACCACACCGCCGCAGCTTCACGGCTTGACGCAACCCTGCCTTCGTCCTACAGTGAAATCCCCTTCTTGAAGTCCCGTCGTTTCCACGATAGTTCGTTCAAACGCCGCGAAGTGCCGCCTTATGACGTCACTGCCAAAATTCGTCAGCCAGCACATGATCGTGGTGTATTTCGTTTACGGGCTGGGATTCTTCTTGCTTGGAGTGGCGATTCTACTCAAACAGGACAAGCGCACAACGCTTCGGCTGCGAAATCTTCTGTTGATTCTGGCGGCCTTTGGGCTGCTTCATGGGGCGAGTGAGTGGTCCGATATGTTTCTCGCACTTGGACAAACGTATTGGACGCCCGGTCAATTTCTAATTATTAAGGTTGCCGGTTTCTATGTTGGTTTGAGCTCATTTGTTTTTCTTCTGGCATTTGGTGTCCGATCTATTGCGCTGGAGAGACCCAGCATTCAGTGGCTGGAGCGCGCATCGCTGGTTGCTTCGTTCCTTTTTGTGGTGGTGGTGAGTGTGTATGCGATTCGGACGGGCTTGAGCAGCCAGTGGTTTGTGACGAGCGGTGTTCTGGAGCGTTATTTCCTGGGGTTTCCGGGCTCGATGTTGGTTGCAGCGGGTCTGTTCCGGCAGAGTCAATCTCGTGAAATCAGGGAGATCGGCTCTCCCGCGGTAATTCGAAATATCAGGAGCGCGGCGGCCGTTTTTATCGCCTACGCATTCCTCGCGGGAATCGTCGTGCCCGCAGCGCCTTTCCCGCCCGCTTCGTTTATCAATTATGCTTCCTTCGAAAATGCGTTTGGTTTTCCGGTGCAGGTTTTTCGGGCGGTGTGCAGCGTTCTGGCGGCATGGTTCATCATGGGAATTTTGAACGCGTTTTCGGCCGTCGCGTATCGAGAGCTTGAGACGCAGGTCCAAGAACGGACTGCCGATCTGGCAAAAGCCAATCAAGCTTTGCTGACGGACATCGAAGTTCGCAAAGGTGTGGAAGCCGAACTGGAGAAGTCGCGCGACGTAGCGGTGAAGTCTTCGAACATAAAGTCGGAGTTCCTGGCAAACATGAGCCACGAGATCCGCACTCCGCTGAACGGCGTGATGGGAATGACGGATTTGGCGCTGGAGACCGAGCTAACTCGCGATCAACGAGAATACCTTGAGACGGTCAAACTGTCGGCGGATTCGTTGCTCATTGTGATCAACGATATTCTCGATTTCTCAAAGATCGAGGCGGGAAGACTCGATCTCGAAGTGAACGATTTCAACTTGCGCGATTGCCTGGAAACGACATTAAAAACGCTCTCGGTCCGGGCCGACGAAAAGAGCTTGGAGCTTCTGTGCGAAGTGGATGCTCAGGTTCCCGAGGTAGTGCGCGGGGATTTCAACCGGCTGCGCCAAGTCGTAGTGAACCTCGTGGGAAACGCGATTAAGTTCACCGAGACGGGCGAAGTGGTGTTGAGGGTTCAAGTTGAGGCCGAGGACGGTGAGGATCGCGTGTTGCGGTTCGTGGTAGCGGACACGGGAATTGGGATTCCTGCTGAGAAACAGCAAACCATTTTTGAGGCGTTTTCCCAGGCCGACGGCTCGACGACGAGGAAATACGGAGGCACCGGCCTCGGACTGACCATCTCGAAGCGGTTGGTGGAGAAGATGGGCGGGAAATTGTGGGTGAAGAGCGAGGTGGGTCGGGGGAGTGAGTTCCACTTCACGGTGCGGCTGCGAAACTCGGAGAAAACGATCGACGTGGAAAGTACTCCTTCGCCTGAGATATTGCGGAACGCGAAGATTCTGGTAGTGGACGATAACCGGACCAACCGGCGCATTCTCGAAGGGATGCTCGGGCATTGGGAGGTAAAAGCCGGCTCGGTGGAAAATGGAAACGAGGCCCTGGCGCAATTGTCCGCAGCGCATGAATCGGGAGATCCTTACGCGTTGGTTCTGATAGATATGCACATGCCGGAGATGGATGGTTTTGCCCTGGTCGAGCGCATCAGACAAAGGCCGGAATTGTCCACGGCGACAATTATGATGTTGAGTTCCGCCGGGAACCGGGGAGATGCGGCGCGGTGCGAGCGGCTCAAGGTGTCGGCGTACTTGCTGAAGCCCATCCGGCAATCACAGTTACGTGAGGCGGTCGTGCGAGTTCTCGCGGGCCGGGAACAAAAAGTGCCGATTCCGTTGATTACCCGCTACCGCTTGAACGATCCGCAGGATCCCGAGGACTTCTTGCGCGTGTTGGTGGCGGAAGACAACCAGGTAAATTCATTGCTCGCAAAGCGCTTACTGGAGAAGCGAGGTCATCACGTGGTGGTGGCCGCTAACGGGCGCGAAGCCCTTGAGGCGCTCGACAAAGAGAATTTCGACCTGGTTTTGATGGACATGCACATGCCGGAACTCGACGGGCTTCAGGCCACGGCAGCAATTCGCGAAAGGGAAAAGGGCGGCGAATTCCACCAGGAAGTGATCGCTCTGACTGCCAATGCTATGGGAGGCGACCGTGAACGGTGTCTGGCTGGAGGAATGGATGGCTATCTGAGCAAACCGATCCGGATACAAGAGCTGGATGAGTTGCTGGAGATTCAACTGGCGCGACGGAAGGGAGCGGCGAAGGTGGGGGTTCCCAATCAATAATGGTTAGCCGCTCTCTTATGCGGCGGGCCCTACGGGAGCGTCCGCGGCAAAAGCCGCGCGATCGGATTGTCCGCGGCATAGGCCGCGCTGGCCCGCTTGCGGTTATTTTTTGGGGGCGCAGAAACAGAGATTGTTGCCGTCTGGATCGGTCACCGCGAATTCGCGGAGGCCCCACGTTTGATCGACTGGGGCTGTGTGAATTGGAGACTCGGGGCGCTGTGTGGTGTTCAGACCCCTTGAGCGAAAGGTCTCGTAGCGCTCGTCTACGTCGTCGACGAATACACGGTTGACGGAGCCGAAGACACCGTCTCCTGCATGATGTGAAAGCTGTAGTTCGGCGCCGTCGCGGACTAGGTCGATTACTCCGTTGGCTAGCTCGCGGGCTTTGTGGCGTGGCCACTTACGTTCGAAGTCGAGAACTTCGGTGTAGAAATCTAGTGACCTTTGCAAATCGCTGGATTTGATTACCGGCACAATCCTCGTGACATTCTCCCGGGCAGCAAGGCGATAGAATACTCTGGTGCGGCGAATCCCGCGGTCTAGTTTGGAAGCTGCTCGACGGTTTGGCGGAGAAGTGCCCGGCGCTAAAGCGCATCCTTTTATGTGGCGCTGTGTCGGAGCGCTTAAGCGCTCCTCCCCCGAATAAATTTGGGGGCTCCCACCGTGACGCCGCGGCTTTACCGCGCCGAATGGTGGGGCACGAACACCCAAGGCCAGAGCGGGCGGGAGGTGAACCCCCGCCCCTACCTTAGGCGGAGGATGTAGGCGGGGATGTTCCAGTCGTTGATTAGGACGAAGGCGTCTAGGGCTGGGAAATAGCGGAGGCGGCCGAAGGTGCCGTAGCTGGTGTTCGGTTGGTCGTTGGCGTCGGCGGAATTCGGCGGGCCGCCGGTAAACGTCAGCTTCTGGCAGGTTAGACGTTTGTTCGTGGTATCGGGCGTCATTATGTAGACGCTGTTTCCCTGGTTTGGCCAGGCCACAAAGTCATCCGCCACACTATCGAAAGTGATTCCGGGATTCGCAGAGTTAATGGGATTCACGCCGCCGCTCAGAAATTCGGCGCAATTGGGATCGGCTAGCGTTGCTGTGGTCCAATTCTGCTGTGTCGTTGATGCGGGATTGCTGATATCCGCTACGAAAACTCCATCGCCCGTAGCGCAGGTTCCGGCGGAACATCCGCCCACCAGAACGAATAGCTTGCGCGTGGGATCGATCGCGCCGCTCAGATAAATTCCGGTGATAAAACCCTTTGGAGCTGTGATTTGTGCGTAGGTGTTCGTTGAATAGTTATAGGTATAGATGGCTTCGCTATCGGAGACAAATACCAGCCCACTATTGGGATCGTATGCTGCGACGTTTCCATAGGGGCCGTCGCCATCGGAGTTCGGTTTGGTGCCGGTGAGGGTGGGATCTTCGTGGACCCACGACGTGGAATTCGAAAGATTGTTGAGCGGGATGGTCCAGGTGTTGCTGCTGCCGTCGCCGGCGATGCAGGCCAGCGAGCCGTCGAAAATCATCATGCGATCGGACGCGGGCAGAAATGCCAGGCCGCCATAGCCTTCGCGAGAGTTGGGCGCGAAGTTGGGACTGCCTGGGGGGATGCCGTCGATGCAATTGGCGTCGTTCGCGTAGTTGGTGGGAACGGTGGGATCTTTCAGGCGCGTCAGCGTGATCGGATTGGCCAGTAGATTGAGCGAGTAAATTTCGTTTCCGAAATAATTATCGTGGCCGCCGCCCCAGATGATTAGCCGGTTGGCGGTGGTATCCGCGATGGCGCCATTCCAGGTGCGAATTACGTTCTGGCAATTGTCGGCGAAGGGATAAGGGTCACCGCCGAATCCATTGGGCGGGCAGGCGCCGCTTCCTTGCAGCGAGGTTGCTGTGGGCAGCGCGTTCCATCCGATGCCGGTTGGCAAGGCGGGATTCGGCGTGACGGTGATGACGTCTGTGCCGGAGATCGTGCCGTCCTTTGCGGTGATCGTGGGCGTGCCGTTAGCGACGCCTTTGACCAGGCCCGTCGTGTTTACGGTGGCGTCGCTAGTGCTCGAGGACGACCACGTCACGGAGCTCGAAATATTTTGAGTGCTCGCGTCGGTGAACGTGCCGGTGGCAGTCAGTTGCAGCGTGCCGCCGATGACGACGATTGGCGTCTGCGGCGTGACTGCGATGGAGACCAAGATCGCCGGCCCGACGGTGAGCAGAGTGGAAGTATTTACGCTGCCTGATGCGGCGCCGATGGTGCTGCTGCCCTTGACGAGCGAAGTGGCTAGACCGGTCGCGCTGATTGTGGCTACGGAGGTGGTCGCTGAACTCCAGGTCACTGTGCTGCTCAAGTTCTGCGTGCTTTGATCGCTGAATGTTCCCGTGGCGGTGAATTGCTCGGTCTGTCCTGCGGCGATCGAGGGATTTGCCGGAGTGATGGCCAGCGAGACTAGAACCGGCGGAACGACGGTTACGCCCGTGATTCCAGTGGTGCTGCCCGAGGTGGCGAAAATATTTGCGCTGCCTACGCTCACGGCTTGCGCGAGGCCGGAACTGTTGATGGTGACGAATGCGGTGGCGGTGGAACTCCAGGTGACGGACGCCGTTAGATTGCTTGAGGTGCCGTCGCTGAATTGGCCTTGCGCGTTGTATTGCTGCGATGTGCCTTTCGGAAGAGACGCGCCCGCCGGGCTCACGGTGATGGCGATCAATGTGGCCGAGGTGACGGTGAGTTTTGTGGAGGCGCTCGCGCTGCCGGATGAGGCTTTGATGGTCGTGCTGCCTTGCGCGAGCGCTGTTGCCAGCCCCGTGCCGCTTATGGTGGCCACTACGATGCTCGAGGATGTCCAGGAAACCGAGCTCGTCACGTCCTGCATACTTCCATCGCTGAACTTTCCCGCGGCGGTGAATTGCTGCATTTGTCCGGCGGCCATCGAGGGATTTGCCGGCATGATCGTCAACGATACGAGCGCGGCAGGACTTACGGTGACGGCAGTTGAGCCGGTGATGCTGCCCGACGTGGCGATGACATTTGCAGAGCCAACGCTCAGCGCTTGCGCCAATCCCGAAGTGCTTACGGAAACCGTCGCAGCGGCGCTCGAACTCCACGTGACCGAGGAAGTCAGGTCGCGCGAAGTCCCATTGGTGTATTCGCCGGTTGCTTTGAATTGCTGCGAGGTGCCTTTAGGGAGCGAGGCGCCGGTGGGCGTCACGGTGATGGAAGTTAGTTCGTCGGTGGGCGGCACCACGCTCGCGGTGCTGGATGAGCCGCCGCATCCGCTCGCCGCAAAAATCGCCGCGAGGACGCAGGCCGCCGCCAGCACGAACCGGTATCGTTTCGGAATGCAGATCAAATTCATGCTGCTCCGAGAGTCTTCGCCGGGAATGGTGATGAAGACGTCCCACGTAGTTTTGCCCACAATCGTACCAGACTTTGAGAATTGAAATGGCAATCTGGTGTCCAATCGCGAGGTAGCGCGGGAATGTCCGACCGAGCGGGAAGTAATGGATTTGGAGGCGTTTATGGCAGATTTTCTGCGGGAAGGTGCGCGACAAAGGGAGTTGGGCTGCTTGAAACGGCCAACTCTGTGCATAAATCTGGAAGTGGCTTTCTCAATGGCCTGGACGTGAGAGGTATCGCGCGGGACTTACGATCGCCCTTGCCGACTGGTTGGTACGCTCGTGATTCTCTGTTTGCCGGGGCGGTGGTCGTAAGATGCTGGGCTGAAGCCACACCGCTACGACTGCGGTTGTGTGGTCCGTCGGCGAGTGTTGCCTCTTGCGGGATCTGCGGTCGTAAGATGCCGGCAGGGACGCCGGCGCTACTTAGCCGTCCAAATGAAAGAGGGTGGCGGCCATGTCGTCCTGGATTTCGCCGGGGCACGAGAAACCGGCTACCGCTTCGAAGACGCAGGCTAGCAAGCCCGAGCGGGAGTGGGAGCAGTGCGTGCGGCAGACGTCGCGCAGGCGATCGTGGCCGAATTGCTCGCCGTGGCGATCGAAGGCTTCGGTGAGGCCATCGGTGCAGAAGAGGACGGAATCGCCGGGCTCGAGCTGCAGCGTGTGCATTTCGTAGCTGGTGCCGGCGAATAATCCCGGAGGAACGGCGGAAACATCCAGCATGTGGCAATCGGCTCCCGAGAGATGGAACGGGCCGAAAATCCCGGCGCTGGCAATTTGCAGCGCGCGAGTGTGGGGATCGAACAGCGCATATTGAATGGTGGTGTAACGCCGCGGCATGCTGCGAATCATGAGGCGCTGATTCAGGATGGCCAGCACTTCGCCCGGCAATGTGCCGGTTTTGCGAATGCCGCGCAAGGTGCCCACCGTGAGAGCGGCATAGAGCGCGGCGGGTAGGCCTTTGCCGGAGACGTCGCCGACGTAGAGGCCGATGGTCCCGTCGGAGAGCTTGAAGTAATCGAGAAAATCGCCGCCGACTGCCGCGGCCGGTTGGAAGGCGTGAGAGATGGTGACCGCGCCGGCGCGCAAAGATGCCGCGGGCATCATCATGCTTTGCAGCGCGCGCGCTTCTTCCAGCTCCTCTTCCCGTAATTTTTCAATCGAGCTTAATTCCAGAAGTGGCACGGTGTTGTCCGCTCTTCGGCGCGAGCGGGTGCGCAATCGGAGGATCTACCGGGAAGGGGATTCGGCGGCAGTAACGAGTGTAACAGAGTGGCGGAATCGCGGGGCGGCTAAGGTGGCGCAGTTTCCGGGATGGATTTATAAGGAGGAGCGGCGTTAAATCAGGAGACGGCGGATTCGGCTTCGCTAATAGTCGCGAAGGAATCGAAGAGCGGCTCGACGCCGGTGAGCCGCAGAACATTTGTTACGCGGGGATTTATTCCTACGAACGCGAGGCGGCGGCCGGTCTTCTGGCAATGCACGTAGGCGCGGACGAGGCCGCCGATGGCTACCGAGTCGAGTGACGGGACTTCCGAAAGATCGATGATCAGCCGCTTGTCGCTGACGGCGAGCACCGCGTCCACCAGCGTTGACGAGGACTGGTGCGTGATCGGTCCTTTGGCGAATAGGATTTGCAGTCCTTCGACTGCGCCGGGTTGCGGGATCACTCGGAATGGTTCGTAAGGCATTGCGCGCATTCTATTCCCGTTGGTGGCTGAATCGATAGCTATTTTCTGCGTGCGAAGTGGCGCGATCCGTGCTCGAAATTGGACGTTCGTTCGCTTGTGCTCAACGCGGGCGCAGCAAGCGAGCGCCCCTACGAAGAGAAAGGCTGCTGGCCGGCCGAGTGATTACTTGGTTTTCGGAATTGGTTTTATTTCTTTGCAGCCTTCATCGTTCGCGAAATCTTTGGCGGGATCGAACGCTAGCCTTTTGTCCGAGTCCGTATAGGCAGAGAAGCATCCCGGACAGCCCGTCCCTTTCAGAAGCTTGTCGGTCTTCCAGAGGCGCTTTCCGTTTTCATCGAAATAGATGCGCAGCTCTTCGCGAGTGCCGTTGGCCGAGCGTGCCATTGCCGAGACGAACCTCAGACGGCCGCCGCTGTCATAGTAATAATGAAAATTCCAGGATTCGTCTTGGCCTTCGCTGTAAGTTTCGTACCACGGCACGGCGCCTTTTGAATCCTGCGCGATTCGGCGGACCGTTAGCTGCACGTTGTCGCAATATTCGAAGCGGCGCTCGGAAGTTTTTAGCGAGTGGCTTTTCAGTTGCGCATCTGTTGCGGCCACCATCTTGCGGATTTCTATGATTTGCGGATTCTGCTCCCAATTCGATTCGGTGATTTCGGTTTTCTGGGGCGCGGCCGACTGCGCTGGGATTGTCCGCAGGCCCGAAGAGGGGAATGCAAGAATGGTCCAAAGTAGAATTAGAAATAACGCGGTGCCATTCGTCACCGGGAATTCTCCTCTAAGAAAGCCATCGAATGGATTATCGCAGCTCTTTGCATTTGTATATCCAGTTCGACATCAAGCGCTCAGCCGCCGACGTCGTCACGCTTTCTTCGTTGAGGGCATGGCTCGCTTCCGGTTTTCTGGCGGGCCAGTCTGCCTTGGTGATCGGTCCTCCGGCAACAATCAAAAACTTAAATCCCACTGGCTCGCTGACTTTCGGATTCACTCGCCCGCTTTGAAAGACGAACATCATCAGCCAGATATCTTCGGCCTTATGCGTCTGCCAGCTTTTCAAATACCGCGAGGCGCGAATCTCGATGCCATCGGTGCCGGCGTGTTGTGCGGCGTCATTCGGATATTTTCCCGCCGGTAAAATATCGGGATGGCCGTTGTGGCGATTATTTTTCACCACGCTGCGGCAATATTTCGGGATGGTGCGCGACATAAATTCGCCGACCATGCCGTTGAAGTTGGCGGCCATCAAAATGTCTTCGAAGCGCGCCATTTTTTGCGCGCGCAATTGGGCATCAATGAATCCCACGAAAGTAGTGAATTCTTTCATCGATTCGTACAAGTGCGCTGTGGTTACGCCGAAGGGAATGGTTGCATGCGGATTGAAACCGTCCATTTCAGGAGCTTCCGGCGCCGGGAGGAAACGCTCAGTCATCGTTTGCGACATTTATAGATGTGATGTGCGGCGAGGCAAATTGGACGCCCGGCCCGGTCCGCTCGGCCCGTCGAGCGCTTTTGCCACTTTCATCCGCCGCCCAGAGCGGTCAAGAGTGCCGCACCATCTGGACTGCCGAGGCCAGTGCAGGCGTCCCAGCCGGGTCCTGCGGAATAATTTCCATTACTTCCCGAAGTAATATCGTGAAACGCGGGCTCGACTTTGCCGGTGTAGAGCAGCGGATTGATGTAGCCCACATTTGTGCCGAGCGATTGATTGATGAGCGCGAGCAAGCCTGCCCATAGCGGAGCAACCGCGCTCGTGCCGCCTATCACCGTCTGCTGGCCATCGACGACCACGTTGTAACCGGTTTCCGGATCGGCATCGCCGGCGACATCGGGCACGCCGCGCCCGACGAAACCGTTCGGCGCCTTGGGCACATTCGCGCCTTGCTGGTAGGTCGGCAGCGCGAAAACTTCGCTGACGCCGCCGCCTGTTGCTCCTTCATCTGCGGAAAGCTCGTTCCAGGCTTGCTCGCTTTTGATCGCGGAGCCTGAGATGGTCAGCTTTGTGCCGCCGCACGCGAGCACGTACGGGCTTGCGGACGGAAAATCTACTGCGGGCGATCCATCGGTGCTGCCGTCGGACGAACCATCGTCGCCCGATGCGGTGAGAATTGTGACGCCCATTGCGGAAGCATCCTGACAGGCGGAATTGAGCGCATTGCGCGACTGCTCGGTCCACGAATTTTCGGGGCCGCCCCAACTGATCGAAACAACCGACGGCTTCAACGTGGCGTCATGCACAGCGGTGGTTACTGCGTCGATGAAGCCCTGGTCCGTGTTCGGCGCGAAATACGCGGCGATTTGCGCGGCGGGCGCGATTGCTCCTGCCACTTCGATATCCAGCTCGACTTCGCCATCCGGGCCGCTGGGATCGTTCGTGGGAGAATTTGCGCCGCCATCGACGGAGACGGCGGTGACTTTCGGAGTGGCGATGCCTAGATTTTTGAAAAATGAATCGAGGTCCGCGGTGTTATAGCCGCCGCCCAATTCGATCACTCCGATGCATTGACCGGCGCCGGTGGCGCTCGAGCCGGAAGGGAAGTCGTAGGCTTTCGCGACTTGCAGCGGTGAGTACGATACGTCTGAGGATTGCGCGCTGGCGGCCGGATTTCTTTTGCGCAGACGAAAATGCGCTTTGGCTTGCGGGCGATTGTCGAGTCCGAAGACGCCTTCGACGATGGATTCCAAATCGGCCGGGATCGTTAGCTTGCCGGTGCGGCAGCGGAACTCGCCGGAGCTGTGTTGACAGCGGCGCAGATTCACGCCGAATGCGTCATTAAAGGATTGCACCGTGCCGCTGAGTTTCACAGTGCGGCTGGCGCGATCTTCGCTGACGACTTTCAGACTATATTGCGCTGCGAATGCGCGAATTTTTTCTACATCGGCCGCTGATGCGCCGTGCACTCGCGCGAATTCTTCGCGGCTGAGATATTTTCGCTGGCGCGGAAGCCGTGCGCCGGTTTCGGCGGCCGACGGAAATTCGCCGGGCTTCGATCCGCGGCGCAGCAACACGCTCACTTCGATCTGCTGATTCGGATCCGCCGGTCCCACATCCTGCCCGCCCGGCAACGCCGCCCGCGCGCTGCCCTTCAATTCCACCCGATCCGCTAGCTTGGCCATGGATTCCCCCACGAAGACTTAGACGAGCACGAAAGGCCGGGTGAAATGAATATATCCCGAATCGGCGGGAGCAAGCGTCAAATGCCGCGGTAAGTCTCGCTCAATGCAACACCGGCGGTGCGAACCTTACTCGTAGCGCAGCGCCTGAGTCGGCGCGATCCTGCAGGCGCGGCGGGCGGGGACGTAGGCGGCTAGCATGGTCACCAGAAATAGCGCGGGCACCACGATCAGGTAAGCCATGACGTCCACGCCGCCGGCATTGAACAGCATCGAATTCATGAGCCGCTCGACGGCGAATCCCAAAGCTAGACCGATCGCTGTTCCAGTTGCTACAAGCACGAGGCCTTTGCCCATTACCAGGCGCAGCACGTCCGAGCTAGCCGCGCCGAGCGCCATGCGGATGGCGATCTCGCGAGTTCTGCGGCCGACGTTGTAAGCCACCAAGCCATACAAGCCGGCAATGGCCAGCACCAGACCGACGGCGCCCATCGTGCCGACCAGGTCAATCGCAATTCCCGGCCCGTACACCGCCTGATTCAGGTACAAATCTTCGTAGGCCCGGATCTGCAACATGGGCAGATTTGGATCGAGACTCTGCACAACGTCTTTCACGGGCTGCACCAATTGCAGCGGATCGCCGCTCGAGCGCAGCATCAAGACCATGCG
>Ga0209038_10000263_pt1 | contig 16851 bp, 15 predicted proteins | sample BogFormECP03_OM3_FD_188237 | JGI IMG/M metagenome (GOLD analysis project Ga0209038, IMG submission 188237) | Bog forest soil microbial communities from Calvert Island, British Columbia, Canada - ECP03_OM3 (SPAdes) (version 2) | ecosystem: Environmental > Aquatic > Freshwater > Wetlands > Bog ...
AAGCCATCGGGCGACAGACACCCATCAACCGCCTGAACAACCTGCTCGGGTCTTACATCTAGCTCGCGGCCGCCGGGCCGCTGACGAGCGCTCCGTGCGCGCTTACCCGAAGCGGCCGGTGACGTAATCGCTGGTTCGGCGGTCGCCCGGTTTTGTGAACATCACCTCGGTGTCGTCGTACTCCACGAGCACGCCCGAACGCCTGCCGCCGCTCACGTCGAGGCTGAAGAACGCGGTGCGCTCGGCGACACGCGCCGCCTGCTGCATGTTGTGCGTGACGATCACGATCGTGTAGCGGTTCTTGAGCGTCTGCATCAGCTCCTCGATCGAGGCCGTAGCGACAGGGTCCAGCGCCGATGCCGGCTCGTCCAGCAGCAGCACGTCGGGCTCGATCGCGATCGCGCGTGCGATGCACAGGCGCTGCTGCTGTCCACCCGACAGACCGAGCGCGCTCTGCTTGAGGCGGTCCTTGACCTCGTCCCACAGCGCCGCGCCGCGCAGGGCGCGCTCGACCCGCTCATCGAGATCGTGCTTCATGCCGAGGTTGCGCGGCGCCCAGGCGACGTTGTCGTAGATTGACTTCGGAAACGGGTTCGGCCGCTGGAAGACCATGCCGATGCGACGCCGCACCTCGACCGGATCGACGCCGCTGCCGTAGATGTCGTGGCCGTGGTAGAGGATCTTCCCGTCGAGCCTGAATCCGGGGATCGAGTCGTTCATGCGGTTGATGCTTCGCAGGAAGGTGCTCTTGCCGCAACCCGACGGGCCGATGATGGCGGTGACGAGGTTGCGGTGTATCGGCAGCGTGACATCGGCGAGCGCCTCCGAGTCTCCGTAGAACACGGACAGGTCTTTGACGTCAAAGATGACTTCTCGCCCGACGGTCAGCGCGCTGGGCTGCCCAAGGGGCGCGATCCTCTGGGAAGCCGTTGCCGCCAGGCCGCCGTCTCCCGCCGGCGGCGTGACCCCATCAAGCGGCGGATCGGTGTGGATCCGAACCCGCCGCCGGACCGGCGAAGCTCCAGGATCGACCGGATCTTTGGGGCGGGGCGGCGTCATCGGGACAGCGATGAGCGGCGATTCAACGCCCTGGCAGCGATGTTCGCCAGCAGAATGGCCGCCAGCAGGACGAAGGCCGCGCCCCAGGCGCGGGCGAAGCCGGAGGCTTCGTCGGCCTCGGAGGCAGTGAAGATGTAGAAAGGAATGTTTGGCAGGCCTTCGTGACTGAAGGGGTTGAGCGAGACTATGTTGGGGTTATAGATCGTTGACAGGAAGATCAGCGGAGCGGTCTCGCCCGCAGCGCGTGCAACGGCGAGCACCGTGGAGGTCAGGATCCCGCTTCGCGCGGCCGGCAGCACGACGCCCAGCACGGTGCGCCAGCGGCTCACGCCCAGCGCCTGCGCCGCTTCGCGCAGGCTGACCGGAACGAGCAGCAGCACCTCCTGGGTTCCCCGCGCGATCAGCGGCAGCATGATGATCGCGAGCGCAACCGAGGCGGCGAACCCGCTCTGGTGGTGGCCGACCACGAGCAGCCCGAAGACGAACAGTCCGATCAGGATCGACGGCATCCCGTTGAGCAGATCGAGCGCCAGCCTGATCGGGGGCCCGGACCTGCGCCCCGCGAACTCCGTCAGATATAGGCCGATCAGGATTCCCATCGGCGTCGCGATCACAGCCCCAAGGGCGACGATTACGATCGTGCCGACGATCTCAGGCGCGACCCCGCCCCCGGGCGCGTTCAGGGTCGTCGGCGGACCGCTGGTCAAGAACCCGATGCTCAGCACGCTCGCAGCGCGTGCGGCGACGGAGTAGACGACCACGCCCAGCACCGCCACGGCGAGCGCCGCCGCCGTGGTCTGGCCGGCGGTGAAGAGCCGGCTGACGAACTGCCGTCTGCGCAGATGGTCTGATGGCGCCAGCGGATCGAACGGGTCGGTGACGTCCGTCCCAAACAGGCCCGTGGAGGGTGGCTCCTCCCCCGTGGAGCCAGCGCCGGTGGGCGGGGGATCGGATGTCTCCGGCCCCGACCCGGGAAGATCTGTCATCGCGCGGCAACCCTTCTTTCGAAGCCGCGGGAGATCAGCTGCGCGGAGATGTTCGCGACCAGCTCGATCGCCAGCAGGATCACGCCGAGGTAGAACAGGGAGGAGATATCCAGCTTGCTGGTGGCGCCCGCGAACTGATCGGCGATGCGGCTGGCGAGCGTGTCGCCGGTCTGGAACCACGAGCCGTGGATTGCATTTCCGGCGCCGATCACCTGCGTGACCGCGATCGCCTCGCCGAGCGCACGGCCCAGGCCGAGGAACGAGGCGGCGGCCACTCCTGAGGCTGATATCGGCAGCACCACCCCGCGGAGCACCTCCCAGCGCGTGGCGCCGAGCGCGGTCGCGCCTTCCTGCAGCTCGCGCGGAACCGACAGGAAGATGTCGCGGCTGATCGAGGCGATGATCGGAACGACCATGATCGTGAGGATCAGGCCGGCGATGAACAGGCCCGTGCCGGTCGTCGGGGTAGGTCCGAAGAACGGCAGGAAACCGAGCACGCTGTGCAGGAACGGCTCGAGGTGGGCCTGCAGGAAGGGGGCAAGCACGATGATGCCCCAGAACCCGAGGATCACGCTCGGGATCGCGGCCAGCATCTCCACCAGCGGCCCGATCACGCCGCGCACCCGCCGCGGCGCGACCATCGCCAGGTAGACCGCGATCGAGATCCCGAGCGGAACCGACAGCAGCATCGCGATCGCCGATGTGATGGCGGTGCCGTACAGGAACGTGGCTGCGCCGAACGATTCGAACGGAGGGTTGGGCCGCCACGTCGCGTGCCCGAGGAAGCCGAGGCCGAAGTGCGAAATGGAGGCGCTCGCCCCGTGGATCATCTGGTAGGCGATCGCCACGATGGCGGCCACCGCCAGCAGCGCCGCGAGCAGGCACAGGCCGTACATCACGGCGTCACCGATGCGATCGGCCGAGCGGCCGCGCGACCTGGAGCCAGCGGTCCGAGGGCCCGCGAGTCTGATGCTCCCGATCATGGCCGGGAGCCTAGCGAGGCGACTCTGGCGTCTTGCGCGCTCTCACGAAATCTTCACATCCATGGGCCCGGCGCAACTTTGGGGAGCCCAAGATGTTCCGCCCTCCCGAGGCTCAGATCTCCGGACACCGGCCTGCGCTTCAGCTTCACGAGATTTCAACATCGGTGTTCACAACATTTACACAGTTCGACGCGAACCGGGCGTGATGCTGCGGTTCGTCGAAAACCCGACTCCACCTAGGAGGATCCTTGTCGCTCAAAAGATTGTCAATCGTCACCGCCATGGTGGCGACATCCCTGACAGCAGGAATCGCCATCCCTGCTGCGGCCAGCGCTTACACGCTCACCGGCGCGGGTTCAACGCTGGTGCAGCCGCTCGAGGAAGACTGGGCGAAAGGCTTTAACGCCAAGTACGGCGACACAGTTACGTACTCGGGTGTCGGGTCAGGCGCAGGGATCGCGCAGATCACCGCTCGGACGGTCGACTTCGGAGCCTCGGATGCGCCGCTGACGCCCTCCCAGGCAGCCGCGTGCAAAGAATGCATCCAGATCCCCTGGGCCCTGACGGCGACGGGGATCGCCTACAACCTTCCCGGCATCGCTCACCTCCGCCTCACCGGACCGGTGCTTGCGGACATCTACCTGGGCACGATCACCAACTGGGACGCGCCTCAGATCGCGAAGCTGAACAAAGGGACGAAACTGCCGAACCTCAAGATCACCCCCGTGTTCCGAAGCGATGGATCCGGGGACACCTACGCGTTCACCGGCTACCTCTCGGACATCAGCCCGACATGGAAGAGCAAAGTCGGTGGGCCCTCAACCACGGTCAGCTTCCCGAGCGGCGTGGGCGGCAAGGGTAATGCCGGCGTGACCGCCGTCGTGTCCTCCACGAGTGGCGCGATCGGCTACATCTCGGCCTCCTACATCATCGCCCACGGGCTGCCCGCGGCTGCGCTGCAGAACGCGGCGGGCAAGTACGAGTACCCCAACATCGCCCCGATCGAGGCGGCAGCGAAGGTCATCAAAAGCGTTCCGGCGAACAACGAACTGCACATCGTTGACCCGCCCAAGAGCGCCAAGACGGCCTACCCGCTGTCCACCTTCACCTACGCGATCGTGCCGAAGGGCGCAGCGCAGGCATCGGCGCTGGCAAGCTACATCTACTACGCGATGTCGACGGGTCAGGCCTTTGGAGCGGCGCTGGACTTCGCTCCGATCCCGACGGTCGTTCTCAACGCCGGCATCAAGTCGGTGCGGATACTCAAGGAATCGTAGATAGCAAGCAGAAGCGGCAAGCACAGTCACGCCTGCGGGCCGGTGCAGCGGAAGCCACGCTGCACCGGCCCTAGGCATGACTGCCACGCGGCGAGCCGGCTACGAAACGTCGAGCCGCTCAGCCAGCTAGGCCTCAAGCAGCGAAGGCCTCAAGCAGCGAGGCGGGTGCTGGAGGCTCGAGGGCGCGGGCAAGCTCGAGCGGCCTTGCGGCGGAGTCCTTCACAGGCTCGGCCGCCAAGCGGTAGCCAACGCCGAAGTGGGTGTGGATGTAGCGCCAGCGCGGCGAGGCGCGTTCGAGCTTGCGGCGGAGCTTGTGCACGAACACGTCCACCGAGCGGTCGTTGTGCTCCATCGTGCGGCCCCACAGGCGTTCGTAGATGAGCTCGCGCTCAACTATTTTGGCGTCGGCGCTGGCCAGCAGCTCGATCATTTCGAACTCGCGCCTCGTCAGGCCGAGGCTCGACCCGGCCACGAACGCCTGGTACTGATCGCGGCGGATCTCCACATCGCCGATCCTCGTGGACTCGAGATTGCGCGGTTGCGGCAGTCGCCTGTGCCCCACGGCGGCCTCGATCCGGGCGAGGAGCTCCTCAGGATGGCAGGGCTTCGCGAGCCAATCGTCGGCGCCCATCCGCAGCGCACGTACCCGCTCAGTGACGGTCGATGAGCCGGTGCAGATGATGATGCGGAACTTCGGCTCTGCCCGGTACAGCCGCTCGAGCCAGTCCCAGCAGCGCGGGCCGAGGATCGCCGGATCGACGACGAGCGCGTCAACGCGCATTGCGGCGATCCTGCTGGGGGGGGCGCTCGCGGGCACCACACGGTGCTTCCATTCGAGCCGTTCCAGGCGCTTTGCGAGCACCACCAGAAAGCCGGAGTCACTGTCAAGCACGGCGATCCGCAGCGGCGGCAACTGGGCCGGCGCGGCCCCTGCGCGCGCGGTCGCGGAATGCGGTCGCCGGCCTCGCGCGCGCCTGCTAGGCCGGGGCTTCGTGGGGGCGCGCTGGGGAAGCTGAACCTGCATACCTCATAACTCCGATCTCCAAACAGGATAATTGCGATGAGGATGTTTACATATCTAAGCTCAGCTTGTAAGTCCACAATGTGCGGATTGTGGCCCCGGAGGCCGCCCGTCGGCCGCCAAGCTGCATCGCCGCGGCCCCTCAGCGACGCCGTTTGCGCTGCTTGAGCGTGATCCCCTCGAGCACGTGCGCAACCCTCTCGCACGCGTCGACGGCCGCCTCGAGCGACTCGAAGATGTCCTTCCAGCGGATCACCACCATCGGATCGATGCCGCCCGCGAACAGCGACGCCACGCCGTCGCGCTGCAGGCGATCACCCTCGTTCTCCAGGCGATGGATCTCAACGAGATGCGAGGACAGGTCGGTGCCGGTGCGCAGGCAGCGCAACGCCTGGGCGATCTGCTCGCCGGCGCCCACCAGCACCTCGGTGAACTCGACGGCCTGCTCCATCGGCGCCTCCACCCCGTACAGCCCGAGCTGGGCGGCAGCCTGCTCGGAATGGTCGACGATGTCATCAAGCGCGGTGGCCAGGGCGTAGCCGTCGCCCGCGTCGAAGGGAGCCCTGACCGAACCCTGCCCGGCCAGGCGGTGGATGATGTCGTGGGTGATGCGGTCGCCTTCCTGCTCGCACACCTTCAGATCCTGGGCCAGGGTGGCATGCTCGGGGTAGTCGATCAGCAGATCGCGCAGGAGCAGTCCACATCGCTGAATGTTGCGCCCGGCCTCCTCGACCAACGCCATCAGGGTGGCGTCGAGGCCACGGCCGGGGAATCTCATCCGGCGAGGATATTGCGCCGCCCGCCCGCCCACGCTCTCTTCACGATTTATTTACCGCCCGATTACGAGTTTGCAACTCGACGAGGGACGCCACGGTGGATGCTACGCACGGTGACAGGCCTTCGGGACACCAACGGCACGTTGTACGCCGACGAGCTCGAGATCAGGCTGGGCGAAGGGCTCGTGCTCGTCACCGGTCGCGCGCTGACGCTGTCGGTGCGCGAGTTCGAACTGCTGGTGGCAATGGCCAGGCGGACGGGCGCGGTGATCACGCGCGAGGAGCTCTACGACAGCGTCTGGGGCGGCGACCTGCGCAGCGGCGACCGCTCGGTGGACGTGTACGTGAGCAAACTGCGTGGCAAGCTCGAGGCCGCATCACCGGACCGCAGCTTCATCCATACGCACCCGGGATTTGGCTACCGCTTCCAGCCGCAGCCCGCGCGGGGTGCCGCCACGCGGCGCTCCAGCGCGAAGGTCGCGCCCAAGGCGAAGGCCCGTACGGACGCCAGCCACCGTTCACGAAATCTTCACATCCCGACGATCAGCGCTTAACAGCTCGGGCTGCCCGACACCGGTCTGCACACCCGCGTCGTAGTACCGTCAGCCGTCAACAAAGCAATCCACGTGGAGGAACATGTCACGGGAAAGTTCGGCTGACGACGACCGCCGGGGACCGCAGTCGCTCGCGGCGATGGCCGGCGAGGCGGCGCCGGGCACCGGCGGTCCTCAGGGGCGGGCGCACTTCCAGCAGCAGCTCAGGGAGCTGGAAGCCCACGCTCTCGGCGGCCTGAACCTGATCGTCGAGCAGCTTGACCGCGTGCTCGAGGCGCTCGAGCACCAGGACGTCGAGCTCGCGCAGATGGTGATCGCCGACGACGATCGCGTGGACGGGCGCTACCTGGAGGTCCACCAGGGGATCCTCTCGCTGCTCGCCCTGCAGGCGCCCGTGGCGGGCGACCTGCGGCTGGTGGCCGCGCTGCTGCACCTGATCAAGCACATCGAGCGCATGGGCGATCAGTGCGTGAACATCGCCAAGCTGATCCCCCTGTCCGGGCATGAGCCGCCGGTGCGCGAGGAGGTCCTCGAGGCGCTGGCGAGGATGGGCGCGCACGCGCGCTCGGAGGTCGTCCAGTCGAAGGCCGCGTTTGCCGGGCGCGATATCGGCCTGGCCGAGGACCTCGTGCGCCAGGACCGCGAGATCAACCGCCTCAACCGCGAGATCTTCCGCATGGCGCTCGACATCGGCGAGGACCCCGACACGCGCGAGTGGGCGATGTTCATGATCCTCGTCGCCCGCGCACTGGAGCGGATCGGCGACAACGCGGTCGACATCGGCGAGCAGGTGGCGTTCGTTGTGACAGGGCTTTTCCGCGAGTTCTCGGACTCCTCCCACCCCGTGGGCACGCGCCCCGACGCCGCTCCGAAGTCAGGCCCGTATGAGCCGTGATCGTCCCAGCTGCCTCCCCCTGTAGGCGCGAACGGCGGTTTTCCGCTGTGAACATCCTGTGACCATTTCGCCGCCGTCGGTGCTTGTGTGTTGCCGGTCGCTTACACTCCGCCGCAATGACGGAGAGCATCCGCGCCATGGATGAGGCGGCACCGTCGAGCCCGGGGGGCGCGCCCTCCGCGTTGCGCATCGCGATGCTGGACCGCGACAGCGGGTTCATCCAGGTCCTCAGCAAGCGCCTCGACCGCCTCGGCTGGGAGCACCGCGTGCTCGAGAGCCCGGTGCCGATCGAGGCGGTGGCCGCGATGCGGCTGAGCGCGCTCGTGACCGACCTCGCGGTGCTCGGCCCACAGGCGTGGGAGTGGCTCGAGCGGCTGTGCGGAGCGCTTCCGGATCTCGGCGTCGTCGTCTGCACCGGCCCCTCCACGGTCGCCCAGCGGGTGCGCGGCCTGCGACTCGGGGCCGACGACTGGGTGACCAAGCCCTGTCACCCCGAGGAGGTCATCGCACGGGTTCAGGGCGTCGTGCGCCGCCGCCGCCGCAGCGCCTCAAGGCGTGAGACCAAGCCGATCGCCGCCGGCGAGGTGGAGATCCGCTCCGACCGCTTCCAGGCGTTCGTGGGGGGAGTCAGCCTTGACCTCACGCGCCGCGAGTTCGAGCTGATCGAGCTGCTGGCAGCCGCCGAGGGGCGCGTCCTCGAGCGCGAGGAGATCTACTCGCGCCTGTGGGGCTACGCGATGGTACGGGGCGACCGCTCGGTGGACGTGTTCGTGCGCAAGCTGCGCCAGAAGCTCGAGAAGGCCTCGCCCAACTGGCGCTACATCCACACCCACTTCGGTATCGGCTATCGCTTCGCCGCCAAAGCACTCGACGTCGGCGAGGTAGAGGTGCCCTCGTCACTACCCGTCGGCTGGGGCGCGAACGAGGGCCGGGTCGGCAATCAGAGCGAGCTCGCGGGGCCGCATGAGGGCCAGGAGCTCACCGCGGGCACCCTCTAGCCTGACGACCGCCAGGCCGCCCTTCTTCAGGTCCACGATCCCCCCCGTCAGCTCGCCGATCAAGCGCGAGAAGTCAGGTTCGTGACCGACCAGCAGCAGACGCCCGTCAGCCGTGAGGACGGACAGCGCATCCAGCGCTTCGGAGGCGTCGAAGCCGCCGGCCAGCGGCGGCTCGACGCGCAGTCGCTCACGCTGCTGCTCACTCCACGACTCGGCGGCGATCTCAGCGGTCTGGCGTGCGCGCGCCTTGGGACTGAACAGCACGACCTCGAAGTCGGGCTGCAGCCGTGCGATCGCCACCCCGGCCGCGTGTGCCTGCGCCTGTCCGCGCATGGTCAACGTGCGCTCGGAATCCGAGCGTGCGCCATGAGGCTCTGCCTCGGCGTGACGTAGTAGCCATAGCTGACGAGCCATTGCCTCTCCGGGGTCAGCCTACCGCGCGAGCTCGCTCAGCCCTGTGTTTTGGCCACGGCCACTGCCACAACCGATCGCAGGGTGTAGCTTGAGCGTATGGATGACGATGGTCGCCAGCTAGAAAACGACCGACCGGGCGCACACCCCCCGCAGGGCTGGGTGCCGAGCGCCGTCGCCGACGGCGGCGGCCTGGACCCGTCGCTGTATCTGAACCGGGAGCTCTCCTGGCTCGACTTCAACGAGCGCGTCCTGCAGCTGGCCGAGGACGAGCGGGTGCCGCTGCTCGAGCGGGTGAAGTTCTGCGCGATCTACACGACCAACCTCGATGAGTTCTACATGGTGCGGGTGGCCGGCCTGCGCGACCAGATCGATGCCGGCGTCGAGAATCCCGGCCAAGACGGGCGCACGCCCTCGGAGACGATCGCCCTGATCCGCGAGCGGGTGCTCGGGCTGGGCCGGCGGCTGACCGACTGCTTTGAAGGGCAGCTGCGCCCGGCGCTGGCAGACAACGACATCCATGTGGTCGGCGTGAGCGAGCTCGACGAGGATCGCCGCTCGGAGCTGGCCAGGCACTTCCAGAAGACGATCTTCCCCGCGCTCACCCCGCTGGCCGTCGCTCCCGGGCGGCCGTTCCCCTACATCTCCAACCTGTCGCTCAGCCTCGCCGTGCTCGTGCGCGATCCGATTACAGACCAGACGGTGTTCGCGCGCGTGAAGGTCCCGACAGAGATCCTCCCACGCTTCGTCACGCTCAAGCAGCCGGCGCCCGCGCCCGTGCTGCTGGTGCCGCTGGAGGACGTGATCGCCCATCACCTCGACGCGCTGTTCCCGGGGATGGAAATCGCCGACTACGACCTCTTCCGCGTCACCCGCGACGCCGATCTCGAGGTGTCCGATGACGCCGCCGATCTGCTGCAGGCCGTCGAGGACGAGCTGCGCCGCCGGCGCTTCGGCGAGATCGTGCGTGTCGAGGTGGGCGCGCACTGCTCCGAGGCCCTGCGCGAGGAGCTGGAAGGACTGCTGGGCGTTCAGGAGGATGAGGTCTACCCGGTCGACGGCCTGCTCAACATGGGCGCGCTGTGGCAGATCGTCAAACTGCCGGGCCACTCCGAGTTGCGCGAAGAGCCGATCGTGGGGATCACCCACCCGCGCCTTTTGCGCCACGAGGGCCAGCGGCCGGACGTGCTCGGCGCGATGCGCGAAGGCGACCTGCTCGTGCATCACCCGTACATCTCCTTCGCGACCTCGGTCGAGCGGTTCGTCGAGCAGGCCGTGGCGGATCCGAACGTGCTCGCGATCAAGCAGACCGTCTACCGCACGAGCGACGACTCACCGCTCGTGCCCGCCCTGATCGACGCGACCGAGCGCGGCAAGCAGGCGGTCGCCCTGGTCGAGCTGAAGGCCCGCTTCGACGAGCGCATGAACATCCACTGGGCGAAGGCGATGGAGGAGGCCGGCGTGCACGTGGTCTATGGGCAGCCGGCGCTCAAGACCCACGCCAAGTGCGTCCTGGTCGTGCGCCGCGAGGGCGATGGGGTGCGCAACTACGTGCACATCGGCACCGGCAACTACCACTCCGCCACCGCCCGGCTGTATACGGACTTCGGCCTGTTCACCACCGATGAACAGATCGGGGCGGACGTGGCCGACATGTTCAACTACCTAACCGGCTACGGCCGCCCACTGCACTACCGCAAGGTGCTGATGGCGCCGAATCACCTGCGCGACGGCATCCTCGCCCAGATCGAGGAGACGATCTCGGCCAACTCTGAGGGCTCACCCGCGTCGATCGCGATGAAGATGAACTCGCTCGTCGACGGGCGCTGCATCCGCGCCCTCTACAAGGCCTCGCAGGCGGGCGTGCGGGTCGACCTGAACGTGCGTGGTATTTGCTGCCTCAGACCTGGCGTCGAGGGGATCTCCGAGAACATCCGGGTCGTCTCGATCGTCGGCAGGCTGCTCGAGCACTCGCGTGTGTATGCGTTCGAACGCAATGGCGAGCACACCGTCTACATAGCCTCGGCCGATCTGATGCCGCGCAACCTCGACCACCGGGTGGAGCTGGCCGTGCCGATCCAGGCCCCGGAGCTGCGCGCGGAGCTGCTGGACACGCTGGCACGCGCATTCGCCGACAACCAGAACTCCTGGGAGCTCGACAGCGACGGCATCTGGCACCGGCGCTCACCGGGACCGGGTGAACGCCCGCGCAGCCTGCAGCTCGAGCTGGCCGAGCGTTACGCCAGGCGGGCCGGGGAGGAGCGCGCAAGCGAGGACAGGCCCACTGCCGCGGTCAGCGCCAGGCCCGCCGTGATCACTGAGGAGCCGCAGTGGGCAGCGCCTCGAGCGCGGACCTGAGCTCGTCGACCGACTGGTAGTCGAGCCCCAGCAGATGGTCGTGGCGGTGTTGCACGACCCCCTGCTCGTCGATCACGATCACGGCCCGCTTGGTGCCCAGGCGCGGAGAGAAGGCGCTGTAGGACTTCGCCACGCTCTTGTCGACGTCCGCCAGCAGCGGGACGTTGAGCGCGTGCTTGGCGACGAACTTCTCATGTGAGGCCAGGTCCTGTGCGGAGATGCCCACCACGGTCGCGTCCAGGGCGGCGAAATCGTCCGCCCGGTCGCGATAGGAGCAGAACTGTTTCGTGCACACCATGCTGTCGTCGGCGGGGTAGAACAGCAGCACCACCCGCTCACCGCGGTGATCGGACAGCCGGAACGGGCCGCCCGTGCCGGGAAGCTCGAAATCAGGCGCCTGCTCGCCTACCTGCGGGGTCCTGGCCATGCTGGAATCCTCCTGTTGTCAATGAACTCGGCCTCGGATTTAGCATACCGGCGCCCACGACGGCCGGTCGTGCTACAAAGCATCGTAGATGTGCATTCCCAATGTTCGCCGGTGCATGCGCACCTCCTACCGCTGGCTCGCGCTCGTTGCCGTCACCGGAGGATTGTTGGCCGGGTGCGGTAGCAGCAGCACGCCAGGCATCCCCACCCCCACAGCCGCCGCTGCAGCGATCCCCCCGACGGCCGCCATCCCCGCCTCCGGCGCCGCCGCTCAGCGGTTACTCGAATGGCCCGAGTTCGGGCTTGACCCGCAGCGCAGCGACGTCTCAGAACTCGCGACCGGGATCACGAGCGCCAACCTGCCCCACCTGCGCCACATCACCGTGGCGCTTCCGGGCACGGTCGACTCCTCGCCCGTCTACCTGCACGGCGCGCTCGTCGACGGCGCCACCCATAACGTGGTTGTGGTCACCACCACATACGGTAAGACGCTCGCGATCGATGCCGACAGCGGTCAGATCCTGTGGACGTTCACGCCTGCGGGCTATGGCGGATGGGCGGGCAGCCCGCAGATCAGCGTCTCAAGCCCGGTGATCGACCCCGATCGGCAGTGGGTCTATGCGACCTCGCCCAACGGGCTGATCCACAAGCTCTCGCTGGCCAACGGCAGCGAGGACACCGCCGGAGCATGGCCGGTCACGGTCACCTACGACTCCAAGCACGAGAAGCTCGGGGCCGCGCTCAACATCGACGGGCCGGACATCGTGGCGGCCACGAGCGGCTACATCGGCGACATTCCCGTCTATCAGGGGCACATGGTGCTGATCGACCGCGCGAGCGGTCGCCTGGAAAAGGTCTTCAACACGCTCTGCGCCAATCGCCACACCCTGATCGTTCCCAAAAGCTGCCCGGTGAGCGACTCCGCGATCCTCTCGCGCGGCGGGCCGGTGGTCGAGCCGGGCGGAAAGGGCATCCTGATCGACACCGGCAACGCGCCATGGAACGGCACCACGAACTTCGGCGACAGCGTGCTCGAACTCACGTTCCCGGGCCTGACGCTGCGCCAGTCCTACACCCCGGCCGACCAGGAACACCTCAATACCAGCGACCTCGACCTCGGCTCGAGCGCCCCGGCGCTGCTCGGCCATGATCGCATCGTGCTGGCGGGCAAGGACGGGATCATGCGCGTGCTGGCGCTATCGCAACTGGACGGTCATCCCCCCTCAAGCGCGCAGGCGGGCCGCCACCCGCTCGGCGGGGAAGTTCAGCAGCTGCCGATACCCGGCGGCGGCGAGCTGTTCACGGCACCTGCGGTATGGCAGCGAGACGGGCGCACGACGATGTTCGTGGCCGACGAAAATGGGACCGCCGCCTACGTGCTGCGCGGCGGCCGCCTCTATCAGGCGTGGGCGAACGGCAACCCGGGCACGAGCCCGGTGATGGCCGGGGGACTGCTGTATGTGTATGACCCCTCGGCCGGCGGGATCTACGTCTATCACCCGGGCTCACCACGGCCGATCGCCAAGCTGCCCGGTACGGACGGTCACTGGAACAGCCCGATCGTCGTCGACGGGCACATTATCGAGCCCGAGGGCAACGCCAACAACCACGAACTCACCGGCACGCTCGAGATCTTCTCGGCCGCATAGCCGCCGGTCTTCCCCGGTCTGCCTTCTGTCGGCCACGACACCGGCGATACTTCCGGCATGGCATCCGGAGACCTCGAGCGAGAGCCGCCGGTAGGTGGGCGCCTCGATCAAGCTGTCGATGCCACGCGACGCAGGAGACTCGCCAACGAGCGGACCTATCTGGCATGGTGGCGGACGGGGTTGGCGGCGTTCGCCGTGAGCCTCGGCGCGGGACGGCTGGTGCCCGCCATCGCCGGTGGCCCGCAGGCGCTGTACAGCATCCTGGGAGTGCTGTTCGCGGTGCTCGGGTTGCTGCTGATCGGCTACGGGCGCTGGCGCGGACGCGAGGTCGATGAGGCGATCTCCGAAGGCGGCTACCGGCACGCCGACGAGCGATTCCTGACCGTCATCGCTGCGCTGGCCGCGGTGGGAGGCCTGATCCTGATCGTGCTCATCCTCGTCGGTCGCTGAGCTCCCATCTGCGGCGGGCGCTCGCAGGCGGGCGGTAGCCTGAATGCAGATGGACGAATCGCTCACAGGCCAGCTCCTACTCGCCTCCCCGACGCTGCGCGACCCCAACTTCAGCCGCACGGTCGTGCTCGTCAGCGTGCACAGCCAGGAGGGAGCGATGGGCGTGGTGCTCAACCGCCCCTCGACGGTGACCGTCAGCGAGGCCGTACCCCAGCTCGAGCAGGCCGTCGAGGAGGAGGAGCCGGTGTACGTGGGCGGGCCGGTGCAGCCGAGCTCGATCGTGTTCCTGGCCGAGTTCCTCGACCCCACCCCGGCGGGGCTGCTGGTGTTCGGGCGCATCGGCTTCCCTGCCGAGGACGCCGGGATCGAGGAGCTCACCGAGGCCACGGCGCGTAGACGCGTGTTCGCGGGGTACGCGGGCTGGGGCAAGGGCCAGCTCGACGCCGAGATCGACCAGGGCGACTGGATCGCGCACGCGGCCCAGCCCGAGGACGTGTTCACCGACCTGCCCGAGGAGCTGTGGAGCAGCGTGCTCACGCGCAAGGGCGGAAGCTACGCGCTGATCGCACGCATGCCGCCTGACCCAAGCGTCAACTGATCGGGAGACGCGGCGGCGCGTACTACCCTTGTCGTTTGGAAGGCTCCCCCGGGCCTCCCGGGATCTCCCTCCGACCACGATCCTGCAGGTGTTTCGCCATGCTCAAGCTCGCTCGCTGGACGACCACTCATCGCAAGTACGTCCTCATCGGCTGGATCATCCTGCTGGTAGGCGTCGAGGCCTTGGCCCAGTCGGCGGGAACCGACTACTCCAACAACTTCACGCTGCCCAACTCCGACGCTCAGCGCGCCGCCGACCTGTTGCAGAAGAGCTTCCCCACGCAGGCGGGCGACCGCGACACGATCGTATTCGCGGTCAAGAGCGGGACGGTGCTCGACCCGGCGGTCCGCGCGAGGATGACCGCGACGTTCGCCGAAGTCGCCAAGCTGCCACATGTCGCAAGCGTGATCAGCCCCTACACAGGGCCGGCGGCCGGCAAGTCGATCTCGGCCAACAAGATGATCGCCTTCGCGACCGTCGTCTTCGACGAGAAAGCCAACCTCCTGCCGAAGAGCGCCCCCGAACGCGTTGTCCAGGTCGCGCGTGCCGCCGAGCAACCCGGCCTGCAGGTCGAGCTGGGCGGACAGGCGATCGAGGCGACCGAGCAGCCGGGGTTCGGCGTTTCGCTGGCTGTGGGACTACTGGCGGCGATCGTGGTGCTGCTGCTGACCTTCGGCTCGGTTGTCGCGATGGGCCTGCCGATCGTCACCGCGCTGTTCGGCCTCGGCACTGGACTTGCCGCGATCGCGCTGTTCACCCACGTGGTCGACACGCCGAACTTCTCATCTGAGCTCGCCGCGATGATCGGACTCGGCGTTGGGATCGACTACGCCCTATTTATCCTCACACGCTTCCGAGAGGCCCACGCAACGCCCGGACCGACGTTCGGCAATGTGCGCGAGTCGGTCCAGCAGGCGATGGACACAGCCGGGCGCGCCGTGCTGTTCGCCGGATGTACGGTGGTGATCGCTCTGCTGGGCATGATGCTGCTGGGTGTCGAATTCCTCTACGGACTCGCGATCTCCGCATCGATCGCGGTGCTCCTGGTGATGCTCGCCTCGCTGACGCTGCTGCCGGCGCTCCTGACGGTTGCAGGAGCCCGGGTGGCCAGGCCGGGGCGAAAAGCGCGTGCTCGTGCCAAGCGCGCAGCGGCCGATCAGTCAGCGCATGAGGGGCTCGCGGCGGTCTCGACGGGCTCCGCCGGCCAGGGCGGCGCCGAGCCGAGCGTGCCGGGTCGCGTGCCCAGACCGGGCAGCATGTGGTTGCGCTGGAGCGCGTTCGTGCAGCGCTGGCCGTGGCCGATCGCGATCGTCGCCGGGCTTGTGATGCTCGCGATCGCGGCTCCCGCAACCGCTCTGCGCCTGGGCTCGAGCGACGCCTCGAATGATCCGGGAAGCCAGACGACCCATCGCGCATACGAGCTGCTCGCGAAGGGATTCGGGCAGGGCTTCAACGGGCCGCTGCTGGTCGTGGCGAAGACTCCCAATTCCAGCAGTGAAGCCGCCCGGCAGGGCGTGGCCACGCCCACGCCCCCGGGGGGCGCTGCGGCGTCCGTCGAAGAGCTGCGCACGGCCGTGGCTCAGACGCCCGGTGTCGCCGCCGTCGCTCCGGCCAAAATCAATCCGGCGGGAGAAGTGGCGACCCTGACGGTCTATCCGCAGTCCTCCCCCCAGGCCTACGCGACGACACAGCTGGTCTCCCACCTTCGCCACACCGTGATTCCGCCCCTTGCCGCGCGCACCGGCATGACCGTCTACGTCGGCGGCGTCACCGCTGGAGCGGTCGACTTCGCGACCACTCTCGGCCACAAGCTGCCGCTGTTCATCGGCGTCGTCGTGCTGCTGAGCGCGCTACTGCTGATGATCGTCTTCCGCTCGCTCGTGATTCCGCTGCAGGCGGCCGTGATGAACCTGCTGAGCATCGGAGCCGCACTGGGCGTGATCGTTGCGATCTTCCAGTGGGGCTGGCTGGGGAGCCTGACTGGGCTGCAGCCCGGGCCGGTCGAATCCTTCATCCCGGTGATGCTTTTCGCGATCGTCTTCGGACTGTCGATGGACTATGAGGTGTTCCTCGTCTCACGCATGCACGAGCGCTGGGTGCGCACGCACGACCACCATCGCGCCGTCGGCGAGGGTCTCGCCCTGACGGGGCGGGTGGTGACCGCCGCAGCGGCGATCATGGTGTGTGTGTTCCTGTCGTTCGTGACGCTTGAAGCCCGCGTCATCCAACAGTTCGGACTCAGCCTCGCGAGCGCCGTGTTCCTTGACGCACTGGTCATCCGCTGCCTGCTACTGCCCGCGGTGCTGACCATCGTCGGGCCGGTCACCTGGAAGATCCCTGGATGGCTCGGGCGGATCCTGCCGCGTGTGAACATCGAGGGGACGGTGCTGCCCGCGACGCCGGCAGGAGC
>Ga0209038_10000264_pt1 | contig 16845 bp, 11 predicted proteins | sample BogFormECP03_OM3_FD_188237 | JGI IMG/M metagenome (GOLD analysis project Ga0209038, IMG submission 188237) | Bog forest soil microbial communities from Calvert Island, British Columbia, Canada - ECP03_OM3 (SPAdes) (version 2) | ecosystem: Environmental > Aquatic > Freshwater > Wetlands > Bog ...
GCAGGCAGCCCTTCGCGATGCTCAGGATAAACCTGCGCTACGCGGGGGGAGGGATCGAACGAAGGAGGTAGGACGTAACGCATTGACGGCGTTGGGGATTCAGGATTGTGGATTTTGTGCCGATAGGATGTTACAGGTTGGTACAGACATTTTATGCTTGGTGTGCAGGTTAGTTGCGGATCGAAGGGGTGCAAGGCTCCCATGCCTGGGGGGTTGGTGGAGGTGCGGCTTTGTTTGCTGCATTATACCTTGCACATTGATGAGGAATGCGCGGCTATTCGGCGGGAGACGGCGCTGGGGCGGACCGTGCATGAGCGGCAGCAGGAACTTTATAAGCAGATTGCGGATCGTGGGGAACGGTTGGTGAAAGTGGCTATGAGTGGATTTCCGATGACTGATGAAATGAAGGCGCGGGTTTTGAGTACTTTGCTTACTTTGATGAATACTCGGGAGAATATGGACCGGGCGGCTATGCGGCAGGCGGCTATGAAACGGTTTGCGTAGAGTGGCGCTGCGGTTCGTTGGGACGTTGGCTTTCTGCTGACGGAAATTAATTTTAAAATTTAAAGACGGATTCTTCGGCTGGGGTTGGTTGCTTGGGCTTGGGTTGCGGACTTCGGGCGATTTTGCCTGTGCTGCCCTTAAGGGCACCGCTACGAGTGCTACTGCTTCATGCGCCTATGTAACGCGCGTATAGGGTGCGGGCTATTGATGGGTCGCTTGTGCCTTTGATTATGGCGCGGCCGTCGGGGAATACCGTTACCTGGTAGGAATTTACTTGGAAACGTAGGAGATGGGCGTTGCTGCGGACTTCGGTGGCGGTTTTGGTCAGGGCTTGGTGTAAGGCTTGGAGATCCAGGCTGCGATGGCGCTCGTGGATTTGTACGCTGTCGCGGCCGCATAGGGTGATGTGGGGTTGGGCGGCGCCCTCCAGGTAGCGGAATTTTTTTTGGGCGCAGCAGCGGCAGTTTTTGTTGCGGGCTACTTTTATGGCGCGGGTTTCGTTGGTCCAGATGTCGAGAGAGATCAGGCGCTGGTGTAATGCTTGGCGCTGGCCTATCAGGAGTTTGATGGCTTCGGTGGATTGGATTGCGGTTATGGCGTTTATGGCGGGGCTTAGGATGCCGGCGGTGTCGCAGGTGGCGTCGTTTTGTTGCGCTGCTTCACTCGCGGACTCGTTCGTCTCAAGTAGACAGGCTAGGCATGCGGTTTCGCCCGGGATGATGGTCATTGTTACGGCGGTGCTGGCTACTGCTGCGGCGTAAATCCACGGAATGTTTAGGGCGATGGCGGCGTCGTTGATTAGCAGGCGGGTTTCGAAATTGTCGGTGCCGTCGAGGATTATTGGGAAATTGGATAGGAGATCGCGGGCGTTTTCGGGAGTTAGATCCGCTACTACGGCTTCGATTTTGGCGGCGGAGTTTATCGCGCTAAGGCGTTTTTCGGCGGCTATGGCTTTGGGTAGATTTTCTTGGGCGTCGGATTCTTCGAATAGGGTTTGGCGTTGGAGATTTGAGGGCTCTACAAAATCGCGATCTATGATTCGGAGAGTGCCCAGGCCTGCGCGGATTAGTTGATTGGCTACGGCTGTGCCTGTCGCGCCGCAACCTACCAGGACTGCTTTGGAATCTAGTAGGAGTTGTTGTCCGGCTTCGCCTATTGGGGCGAAGAGGATTTGGCGCGAGTAGCGTTCTTTTTGGCGAGGGTCCATTGGCGCGCTTCAACGGCGCAGCGATGATTCGAGCCGACACCTAACGGCCTCAGGTCTAAAGACCTGAGCTACATTCTGCGAATCCATCATAGCGCCAATTCAAATCGGCTGGGCAACACGGCTATACTAGCCGCTCGTCTCACCAATGTGCGTTGCTGCGCTGGCTTGGGCATGGGCGCGTCACGGGGTCGAATAATCATATTTCGCGGAGATAAACGGGGCTTGGCGCGCGCGGGGGTAGGAATCGCGGCGCGGGCGGCGCTAGTGGCGATGGTGTGCGTCTGCGCGGCGTTGTGTGCGCGGGGGCAGGTGGGCGAGGCGGCGGTGGAGGGGAAGCAGGTGGCGGAGATTCGGATTGTGGATGACACCGGTTACGTGCTCTCGGACAAATTGCCGGAGATGCCGCTGGAGGTTGGGAAGCCGTTTGATATGGAGGCGGAGCGGACGAGCTTGAAGTTGCTTTATGCGACGGGGCGGTATGCGCAGATTCGTACGGACGCGACTCCCGTCGTTGACGGATTGCGGATTGATTTCGTGGTGGAGAGAAATTTATTTAACAACGTGCTGCGGATTGAGGGATTGAAGGAGCCGCCGACGGAGGCTAGCGCGTTGGCGGCGTTGCGAATGCCGCTGGGAGAACCTTTTCGCGAGCCGGTTTTAGCTGAGGGAATGGCGCGATTGAGTGATTCGTTGCGCGATGAAGGGCTTTATACGGCGCATGTGGGCTACTCGCTCGCGCCGATTAAGGAAACGCAGCAGATGAACGTGAATGTAGCGATTTCGCCGGGACCGCGGGCGCGAATCGGAACGATCACGGTGGTGAATCACACCAAGGTGACGGACGCGGAACTCTTGAAGCGATCGAAATTGAAGACGAAGCAGGAAGTGACTTCGGCGCGGCTGACCAAAGCGACCGACCGATTGCGAAAGAAGCTGGTGGCCGAGGGATATCTTGGCGCGAATGCCAGCGTGAAACGCGGGGTGTACGACGCGCCGACGAACCGGCTGCCTTTGACGCTGGAAGTTACGGAAGGGCCGCGGGTGCGCGTGGAGATCGTTGGCGCGCACTTCAGTAAACGCAAATTGCGAAAGCTGCTGCCGATTTACGCTGAGGGCGCGGTGGATGAGGATTTGCTTCAAGAGGGATTGCGAAATATTCGCGATGATTTGCAGCGCGAAAGCTATTTCGATTCGCAGGCGGATTACACTTCGACCGAGGATCCCGCGAAGAACGAACGCGTCATCACTTACACGGTGACGCCTGGGGAAAAGCACCGGCTTATAAGCGTTACGTTTTCGGGGAACAAATATTTCAGCACGCCGGTGCTGACTGGGCGGCTGCAATTGCAGACCAAATCGTTTGCGGTGCGCGGAAAATTCAGCCAGCGGTTGGTGAAAGATGATGCGGATTCGATTTTGGGGCTGTATCAGGCGAACGGATTCTTGCAGGCTAGCGTGAAGTCGTCGGTGGTTGACAACTTGAATGCGAAGGCGGGCGACCTCTCGATTCATTATGAGATCGCGGAAGGGCCGCAAACTAAAGTGGCGGATTTGAAGATCGACGGGAATCAGACGATTGACACTAAGGAATTGTCGGGGGTGTTGGGATTGTCGCCGGGTGAGCCTTATTCGGAGAGCAACCTGTCGGGGGACCGGAATAATATTTTGGCGCTGTACTACAACGATGGATTTCCGGATGCGCAGGTGGAAGGACAAGCTACACCTGCGGCGGACCAAGCCGACAAGGTGAATGTGGTTTTCCGGATCAGGGAAGGGCAGCGGGTGAATGTGTTGCAGGTGCTGCTGACTGGTTACGAGCATACGCGGTATGGAGTGATTGCGCGGGAAGTGGCGGTGAAGCCGGGCGGGCCTTTGCGCGAAGGCGACGTGGTGGAATCGCAGCGGAAACTTTACAACCTGGCGATATTTAATCGCGTGCAGATCGCGCCGCAGAATCCGGATGGGACGGATACGGATAAAACCGTGGTGGTGGCTGTGGAAGAGGGGCGGCGCTATACGTTCGGCTATGGCGGCGGAATCGAACTACAGGAATTGCCGGGGAATGGATCGAATCCTACCGGAGTTTCGTTCACGGCCAGCCCTCGAGTGATTTTAGAATTCGGGAAAAATAATGTGGAGGGGCGGGGACAATCCATTTCGTTCAAGGTGCGTGCTAGCACGCTGCAGTACCGGGCGGTGCTGACTTATACGGCGCCGCATTTCTTGGCGAATCCGCATTTTAACGTGCAGCTTACGGCTTATGCGGATAAGTCGCAGGACATCAATACGTTTAATTCGGAGCGGTATGAAGGGGCGGTGCAGTTTGTGGATTCGGTTTCGCGGCAGACTTCGCTGCTGTTTCGATATTTCTTCCGGCATGTGATCGTGATTGCGAGTTCTTTGAAAATTGCGCCGGATGAAATTCCACTATTCAGCCAGCCTACTTTGATTTCGGGATTTGGTGTGAGCTGGGTGCGCGACAAGCGGAACAATGCGGCGGACGCTACGAAGGGTTGGTATAACTCGGTGGATTTCAGCGTGGCGGGGAAGCCGATTGGGTCGAGTGCTAGCTTCATGCGGGTGTTTGCGCAAAATTCCTCTTTTCATCCGTTTGGGCGGTCGTTTGTGTTCGCGCGAGCGGTGCGATTCGGAGTGGAACATACGTTCCCGGACACTACGCCGGACGAAATACCTTTGCCGGAACGGTTTTTTGCGGGCGGCGGGCAATCGATACGAGGATTTGGATTGAATCAGGCGGGGCCGCGCGATCCGGTTACCGGATTTCCGGTGGGCGGCTTGGCGCTGCTGGCGTTCAATCAGGAATTGCGGTTTCCGTTGAAGCTGCCTTGGGCGGGGAATCGCATCGGTGGGACGCTTTTTTATGATGCGGGAAACGTGTACACGGATTTGAGCCACATCACTTTTCGCTACACGCCGGCTTCGTTGACGGATTTGAATTATTTTTCGCATACGGTGGGAGCGGGGCTGCGTTATGCGACGCCGATTGGGCCGGTGCGCGTGGATTTTGGATATCAGATCAATCCGGCGCAATTTTCGTTTACGAATCAGACGACGATGCAGCCGGAGATCCAGCGATTGCCGCATTTCCAATTCTTTTTCAATATTGGGCCGGTGTTTTGATGGCGCGTCGGACGGCGATCGTGATTTTTATTTTTGGATCGCTCGCTGCGGGGCGGGGCGTGCGCGCGCAGAGCGGTGCGGATACTGCGCCGATGCCGAAAGCTGCGAGCGGGACCATCACTGTGGATGGAATTGCGGCGCGGATCGAAGGAGACATCGTCACCGAGAGCCAGCTTAACGAGTTGGCGGGATTTCAGCGGCTGGTGGACGGCAAGGCGGGGACGCGGACGGATTTGTTGCGCGAGTTGACGGACCAGTGGATCGTGAACACCGAAGCGCAGACGGCGCGATTCGGGCAGCCGAAAGCGGGGGACGTGACGCAGGCGTTCGACGCATTGCAGAAGCGGTTTCCTTCGCCGGCCGCGTTTGAGAAAGAAGTCGTGGATGCGGGGCTCACGGAAACGTCGGTGCGGCGGCAGCTTGCCTTGCAGATTTATTTGGCGCGATTTATGGATTACAAATTCCGGCCCGCGGCGCAGGTGAGTGAGAGCGAGATCGAAGAGTATTACAACGGAGAGTTCACCAAGCAAGCGGAAGCGCACCGCGAAAAAGTGCCGCCGCTCGACGACGTGCATGCGGAGATCCGGCAGCTGTTGACCGCAAAGATCATCAACCAGCGGACGGCGAAGTGGCTGGACGACGCGCGGCCGCGATTGCGCGTGGAAGTTTTTGCCACGCCGGGAAAATCATGAAGCTGCGCTGGAGACATTTGTGGCACGTGGCGTGGACTAGCGGGCTGGTGATTTGCGCAGCGATCATTTTAATTTGGAATTCGGGGTTGGTGAATCTGTGGATGCGGCGTTACGTGGTGTCGCAAATCGAAAAAACGACAGGGGCGCGAGTGGAGCTGGGGCGATTTCAATTGCATCTGTGGGGATTGCACATCGAGCTCGACAATTTGACGCTGCACGGGCTGGAAAATTCGGGAATGCCGCCGCTGCTTCATGCCGACAAGGTGCGGGCGACACTGAAAATTGTTTCCTTCTTTCGGCGGACATATACGCTCGATGAATTGATTCTGGACCGGCCGGAAGTGGCGATCCGCTACGGCGCGGATGGAAAAAATAACGTGCCCGCGCCTCCGCGAGCGAGTGCGCCGGCGGCAGCGTGGCAGGCGGAGCTCTTCGATCTAGAAATCGGCAAACTGCAAATCAATGATGGGACGCTTTTTTACAACGACGCGCAGGCGCCGCTGGCGGCGGAGGGCGAGAATTTTGAATTTGTGATGAATTACGAGGCGAACGGAGACACGGGCGCGCCTGGCGCAACTAGAACGAGCACTTACGCGGGACGATTGAGCTGGGAAAAAGTGGAGATCGCGGCGAAGAGATTTATGCCGTTCCGCGCGGATATTGCGACGAAATTTACACTGTCGCGCGATGGGATCTCGCTGGATGAATTGAAATTGAAATTGCCGCACTCGGAAGTGGACGGGCGGGCGGAGATGGCGAGCTTTGCGAGCAATGATTGGAAATTGCGGTATCGCGGGCATCTATCGCTCGAAGATGTGCGCACGATATTGCGGAAGCCGACTACGCCGGATTGCGACTTGGAATTTACCGGCACGGCAAATGTGACCAACGGCGATTGGACGGGCGACGGACATTTCGCGGCGCACGGAATTGATTTGCCGTACGTGTGGTTTCACGTGGATGGGCTGGAGGCTTGGGGCGATTACCAGATATCGCAGCAGGCTTTGCTGGTACCGGAATTGCATGCCAAGGCGCTGGGCGGAACGCTCGATGGACGGCTGACGATGCAGTTCAAGAACACGGCGTTCCGGGTGGAATCGAAACTGCGGGGGATGAGCCTGGCGCAAATTTTTGCGGCGCTGGAGAATCCGGATTTTCCGGTGAAAGAGTTGGAGTGGGATTCCGTGCTGGAAGCGGACGCCGTAAACACCTGGAGCGGCGGGTTCGATCATTTTGAAACGAAGGGGTTGATGCATTGGTCGGAGCCGGAACAACTGGCACCCGGAAAAATCCCGGCGACGGCGAGGATCGATTTCGATTACTCGCAGGACAAGTTGGAGGTGTTGTTGAAGCCGAGCGAAATCGCCACACCGACTAGCCGGATTACGATGGACGGGCCGCTGGGCGGGCGCGACTCAGGGCTGGAGGTGACGTTTCACACCGAGGATTTGCAGCGATGGGATGAATTTATCGGTGCGATTCGCGGCAAGGAAACGGGGACGCATGTGTTTTCAGGGGTGGTGGATTGGAACGGGCGGCTGCTTGGACCGATTGTGGGGCCTACGTTTGTTGGGCAACTGCGCGTGGAGCGTCCGGGATACGACGATATCGTGTGGGACGAAATGACGGCGGACATGGATTACTCGCCGGATGATCTGGAGCTTACGAATGTGGCGTTGAAGCGCGGCCATTCTTCCGCGACTGGGGAATTGCGTTTGAAGCTGGATGGGGAATTTGATTTTTTGCCGACTAGTTTGTGGGATGCGCATGTGGAGTTCACGCGCAATCCGCTGGAGGAGTTGCAGACATTTGCGGGGACGCATCTGCCGGTAAGCGGATTGCTTTCGGGGCAATTTTCGGGGAGTGGAACGCGGGCGGAGCCGACGTTTGACGGGAATGTGGAGCTCGAGCAGATTGACGCTTGGGGGGTGAAGTTTGAGAAGTTGACGGGGCAATTGCACTCGGACGGCGATCAGATTCAATTTGCGAAGGCGCAACTGGTGCAGAGCGCGAAAGGTCAGATTGCCGGGGAAGTTTCTTACAAGGTGAAGGAGAAGGAATTTGAATTCGCATTGAACGGCGACGGGATCGCGCTCGAGAATATTCCGGAGCTACAGACGCGATTTGTTCCGGTGGGCGGAACATTTGGATTTGATGCGCACGGGCAGGGGCCGATTTCCGGGATGCAGGGTGAAGCGGCGCTGCGATTTGAGGGATTGAAATTTGGGGCGGAGGCGCAGGGAAATCTGGAAGCGCATGCGGTGGCCGACGGACGGAAGGTGCATCTGGAGATTGCTTCGCAGATGGGCAGCGGAAATTTGCAGGGAAGTTTCGATCTGGGGTTGGGCGGGGAGTATCCGGTTAGCGGGAGCGCGACGGCTTTGAATTTCGATCTTGATCCTTTGATGGGAGCTGGGGCGCGGTCTAAAGGATTGACTGGGCACACGATTGTTAGCGGGAATTTTGTGGTGGCCGGCGGATTGGCCGATCTGGGATCGCTTTCCGTGGACGCGAATATTTCCACGATCGAGCTGAATTACGAATTTGTGAGTTTGAAGAATCAAGGGCCGGCGAAAGTTACGTTCCGGCGGAAGCAGATTTCGATTTCGCAGGCGAATTTGCAGGGGGCCGACTCGGATTTTCATATCGCCGGATCGGCACGATTTGATGGGGCGCGGCCGGTGAATTTGGACGTTTCGGGGAAAGTGAATTTGCAATTGCTGGCGGGACTTTTGCCGGATTTGCATGCGCGGGGCGGGGCGGATGTGCGCGTGGTGGTGGAAGGGACGATGTCGAATCCCTTGATTACCGGGCGAGTGGGATTTACCGACGCTTCGTTGAGTTATGCGGATTTCCCTACGGGGTTGAGCCATCTGAAGGGTGATATTGTTTTCGATCGGACGCAGGCGCTTTTCGATAATTTGCGGGCGCAGACTGGCGGCGGGGATTTGACTTTGAGCGGATCGATGAGTTACGGCGATGGGCCGTTGCGGTATCAGCTGGATGCAGTGGCGCCGCAAGTGCGGGTTCGTTATCCGGTGGGAATGAGTTGGCTGGTGGGCGGAACGCTGCATTTGACGGGCGGGACGGACGCGGCGATTTTGTCGGGGAGCGTGCAGGTGATGCGGCTGCTTTTTGCCGAGGGCGTGGATATGGCTACGCTTTTGACGGCGTCGTCGGGAAGCGTGCAGGGTCCGGCTACTACTTCGGCTTTTTTGCGGAATTTGCAATTTGATTTGGAGGGAACCACCGCGCCGAACGCCCGGATGCAATGGAGCGGGGCGCAGGTGGAGCTGGAAGGAACGATGCGTTTGCGGGGGACCTGGGAGCGGCCGATTTTGCTGGGGAATATTCATTTGCTGAATGGGGAGATGAGTTTTCGCGGGAATAAGTATTCGCTTTCGCGGGGGGACATTATTTTTTCGAATCCGTTCCGGCTGGACCCGATTTTGAACGTGGAGGCTACTACCACGATCAGCCAGTATGAGGTGACTTTGGATTTTACCGGGGCGGCCAGCAATCTTTCGCTTTCTTACCGGTCGGATCCGCCTTTGCCGGATAGCGACATTATTGCGTTGCTGGCGTTGGGGAGCACGGGAACGGAGAGTGCGCTGCGATCTTCTTCGGCGAATACCACCCAGGGGTATGGGGCTACGGCGCTGCTTTCGGAGGCGATTTCCAGCCAGTTTGGCGGAACGATTGAACGATTATTTGGGATTTCGCGGTTTCGCGTGGATCCTTTTTTGGCGGGTACGGCTTCGGAGCAGAATGCTGCGGCGCGCGTGACGATTGAGGAGCAGTTGGGCAAGGCGGTTACGATTACCTATAGCTCGAATGCGGCTTCGCAGCAGGAGCAGGTGATTCAGGTGGCGTATGCGGTGCGGCGGGATATTTCGATTGTTGGATTGCGGGATATTAATGGGACTTATAGTTTGAGCGTGGTGTTTACCAAGCATTTCAAGTAGGTCAGGAATTGCCGTGTTGCTTGTCTACGGTATTTACAACTTTCGCCCTAAACGCACAGCGTTTCGCAACGACTACTGCCTCTTTTGTGCGCGGCCTCGCCGGTCCGAGCAGATCCGTAGCTTTGATGTTTGCCACCTTTTCTGGATTCCACTTCTTCCGCTGGGGTTTCGCCGGCGCTGGCGTTGTACGGCTTGCGGACGCTCGCCGCACGTTCCACGCGGAGCGAGCCGCGGATTCATGGGGACAGGCTTTGCGGTTCTTGTGATTTTGGCTGTGATTTTCTGGACAATTCATATCACGCCGGATATCCGTATCTATGGGTGGTTAATGCGCATTGGCACGCCTCTCGGCGCGATATTTATCCTCGTTCGTCTTTTGCGGAGGCCCAAGGGACTATCGCTTAAACAGAAGCTGGCTGGAGTTCCTCCCGCCTCTGATACGGTTTGTCCCTTTTGTGGCACCGCTCTTCTCCTGCTTTCCTCCCAAGGTTCTTGTCCGCGCTGCGGAGTGGTCCGCGCCTAGTCGCGGAATTCTTCTACGAAGTCGAAGGATGGATCGCGGAAAACCTTGAATCTGGTCTCGCGTCGCCGATGGTCCACATTTTCGCAGGCGTTACACGGGCGGGCGCAGCAAGCGGCGCCCCTACGGGAAAAAGCAAAGGCCGAGGCAAAAGCAATGACTGCGGAGATTTCAAATTTCAGATTGGGGAAACGGCAAAAGCAAGAGAGATCCCTCACCCTGAAAGGCGGGTTCGGGATGACAGGCAAAAAGCTGATCGAAAGAACCCCATGCGCCGAATTTGCGCATGGGGCATCCGCAAATGCAAATGAAGATCTCTCGCCCCTAGAAGGGATTCGGGATGACAGCAGTGACGGCTTTGATTTTCACTCTGGGAAAACTATTAGGGATTCTGGTGCCAGGCGGACGTGCCAGGGGAGTGGGGCATCTTTGAATTGCTGGTATTTTTCTTTGAAGACTTCGGCTTGTAGGTCGGGCGGATCGTTTGTGGTCGGGGGCTTGTGGAGTTTTAGGTAGAGCGTGATGCGAAATGGGGTTTCGCTGGTGCTGGTGGGCCAGCAGGGGAAGACGTTTTCGTTTGCGTCGCTTGGGGTGGCGGTGTGGCTTTCGAGGAAATCGATTTGATGGGCGCGGATGCCTGCTTGGGTTACTGGCTTGGCGATTTTTTGCGTGACGCGCAATTGGCATCGCCAGTTGGTGGCTTCGATTTCGTTTGTTGAGAGGCTGCGGGCTGGGCTGAAATTTTTGCAGCCGGTTAGGCGGGCTACTTCTGCTGTTGGGGGATGGCGGAAGATTTCTTCTTTGGGGCCGAAGGCTGCGGATTGGCCGCGGGAGAGGACCAGGAGATCGTTGCCGAGGCGATAGGCTTCTTCGATATTGTGGGTGACGAGGAGCGCGGCGCCGCGATATTGGCTTAGCGTGTCGAGGAGTTGCTGCTCGATTTGCGAGCGGAGGTGCGTGTCTAACGCGGAGAGAGGTTCGTCGAGGAGCAAGGCTTCGGGATTTGTGGCCAGGGCGCGGGCTAGGGCGGTGCGTTGTTGTTCGCCGCCGGAAAGTTCGCGGGGGAGGCGATTTTCCAGGCCATCTAGATGCAACGTGGTGATTTGATCGCGGGTGCGCGTGAGGCGCTCGTAGGGAGCGAGGCGATCGAGGCCGAAGGCGATATTTTCTGCGACGGTTAGGTGCGGGAAGAGGGCGTAGTTTTGGAAGAGCAGGGCTATGTGGCGATCGCGGCTGGGGACATTGATATTTTTTGCGGAATCGAAGAGGACGCGATCGTTTAGCGCGATGCGGCCGCTGTCGGGGCGCTCTAGGCCTGCTATGCAGCGGAGCGTCATTGTTTTGCCGGCGCCTGATGGGCCGAGGACTGCTAGCGGCTTTGCGCCGGTGGCGAAGGCGACGGAGAGCGTGTAGGCCTGGAGACGCTTTTCGATTTGGACTTCGAGGGGCATTTCAGCCGCGTCCTAATTGGGCGCGGGAATTGGATTGCGGGCGGGCCCAATAGTAGAGGCTGAAGAGCAGAGCTAGAGAAATGGCTACGTCGATTACCGACCAGAGGATGGCGCGGCGCATGTCTCCGGCTTCTACTGCGAAATAAATTGCTAGGGGGATGGTTTCGGTGCGGCCGGGGATGTCTCCGGCGAGCATTAGAGTGGCGCCGAATTCGCCTAGGGCGCGGGCGAAAGAGAGGATTGTGCCGGCTAGAAGGCCCGGCGCGGCTAGTGGAATTACGATGCGGCGGAAGACTCGCCATTCGGAGGCGCCTAGGGTGCGGGCGGCTTGCAGGAGTGGGGCGTCCACTTGGGCGATGGCGGCGCGGGCGGTGAGATACATGAGCGGGAAGGAAACTACCGCGGCGGCGATTACTGTGGCGGACCAGGAAAATACGATCGAGACGCCGATGCGGAGTAGTAATTTGCCGAGTGGGCCGTGGCGGCCGAAGAGTAGGAGTAGGAGGAAGCCTACTACTGTGGGGGGTAGGACTAGGGGGAGGAGCGCTATGCCGTCGAAGATGGCGTAGGCTGTACCGCTGCGGCGTTCGCGCCAGGAGGCTGCGGATACGCCGAGGACTAGGGTGATGGCGGTCGCGACGATGCTGGTCGCGAGAGAGATCCAGACTGGCGAGAGATCATAGAACATCGTTGAGGACCGGCTGTCGCATCGGCGCGCGCTTATCTGTGGAGCGCGGCACATCGTAGCGCACGCGGTGGAAACGCGTCACGAATGAAATTTATTTGGAATTGCGGGGGCCTCGGCGGAGCGACATGTTTGTTCGAGAGCGGAGCCGAACTGCGGGAGGGCTAAAGCACCCTCCCCTACTGGGAAAATTTTGGATCGCGGTTTTCTTTGTAGGCTTTTAGGGCTTCTTTGTGATCTCGGGAGTTTAGGGCCATTGATTGGCGGCGTAGGTATTCTTCGAAGAATTGGCCGTGGGGCATGTCGAAGGGCATGTTTAGCAGAATTTTGGATTGAACGGTGCCTTCGGAGCAGACTGCTGCGTATTTTTTTACCAGGGATTCGGTTTCGTCGCCGAAAGTCTCGGCCTGGACTACGTGATCTACCAGGCCGATTTCTTTTGCGCGTTGGCCGTCTATATTTTCGCCTGAGAGGACCATCCATTTTGCTCGGCCTAGACCGATGTAACGTGGCAGGCGGAAGGTGCCCAGGCCTGGGATTATTCCTTCTTTGATTGCCGGCAGGCCGAGGATGCAATTTTCTGTGGCTATGCGGATGTCGCAGGCCAGGGCTAGTTGCAGGCCGCCGCCGAGCGCGTAGCCGTGCATGGCGCAGATTAGGATTTTTTCGGATTGCTCGAGGATGCGTAGGGCGCGATCCCATAGTTCGTAATAGCTGGCGGGAATTTGGCCGGCGGTTAGTTGCTTTAGGTCTATGCCGGTGCAGAAGGCTCGGCCTGCGCCGCGGATTAGGATTATGCGGAGACTGGGGACTTCTCGGATCATTTCCGCCATGCGATTTAGGTCCAGGGCGCCTTGGTAGTGCATGGCGTTCAGGATGTCTGGGCGATTTAGAGTTAGGTAGCCGATTTGGGATCGGGATTCGAAGTGCATCGTTTCTAGTTTCATGGGTGGCCTCTTATTTCCGGACGCCGGCGCTATTTTCGCTTGTCGAGCACTCGGATAGCTTTGCCTTCGCTGCGGGCGATTTCGTGCGGCCCGACCAACTTGATTTTACATTGGATGCCTAGCGTGCTTTGCAATTCTTGGCTTAGGCGCTTTTCTAGTTGAACGAGACGCTCCTGATTGCCGAAGACCTCGGCCGGCACTTCGACTAGCACATCGAGTTCGTCGGTGTGGGCGGCGTTGCGATCTACTATTAATTGATAGTGCGGCTCGACGGCGCCGGTTTCTAGCAGGACGGATTCAATTTGCGAGGGGAAAACATTTACGCCGCGGATGATTAGCATGTCGTCGGTGCGGCCGGTTAGGCGGTCCATGCGTACCGTTGTGCGTCCGCAGGGGCATTTTTCGCGGATTAGGCTGGTGCGATCGCGGGTGCGGTAGCGGATTAGCGGCAGAGCTTCTTTTGTCAGGCAGGTTAGGACTAGTTCGCCTGGTTCGCCATCGGGTTGTGGTTGCCCGGTGGCGGGATCGATGATTTCGGGGATGAAATGATCCTCGTTGATGTGCAGGCCCTGCTTGGCGGTGCATTCCGCGGAAACGCCTGGGCCGATTACTTCCGAGAGGCCGTAAACATTTAGCGCGGTGATGCCGAGGCGAGCTTCGATTTCTTGGCGCATGCGTTCAGACCACGGCTCGGCGCCGAAGAGACCGACTTTTAGGGATAGCTGGCGGAGATCGATGCCTTGTTCGCGGGCGGCTTCGGCTAGCAGAAGAGAATAGGACGGAGTGCAGCAGAGGACGGTGCTGCCGAAATCGCGCATTAGCATTAGTTGGCGCTTGGTGTTGCCGGCGGAAATTGGGAGAACTGTAGCGCCGATTGTTTCCGCGCCGTAATGGAAGCCGAGGCCGCCGGTGAAGAGGCCGTAGCCGTAGGCGTTGTGGATGATGTCATTTGAGGTTACGCCTGCGGCTGCGTAGGCGCGGGCCATTAGATTGGACCAGAGAGTGATGTCGTTGCGCGTGTAGGCGACGACGGTGGGCCGGCCGGTGGTGCCGCTGGAGGCGTGGAGGCGGATTACTTCTTGCATCGGGACCGCTAGCAGGCCGAAGGGGTAGTGGTCGCGTAGGTCGGATTTGGTGGTGAATGGTAAGCGGGACAGATCTGCTAGCGAGCGAATGCTTTCGGCGGTGACTTTTGATTCGGCTAATTTTTCTTTGTAGAACGGGACGTATTTTGAGACGCGGGTGATGCCGGCGCGTAGTTGCTCGAGTTGCAGGGTTTCCATTTCTTTGCGTGGGAGAGATTCGGCGGCGTCGCGGATGTGGGGAGTGAGGATTTTAGCGGGCATGGTGGCCAAAGATCAAAGATTTGGATGCTTTAGGTGCCAGGCCGTTGCATTTTGATATGCGCGGGCTAGGGCTAGCATTTCGGCGTCGCCGTAGAGTTTGCCTATGAAGGTCAGGCTTGTGGGATGGTTTTTTTCGTCGAAGCCGTGCGGGACTGCGACGCAGGGGTGGCCGGTTAAATTCGTCACCGAAGAATTCAGCGATGCGACCGGATTGGGCGTGTAGTCGCCGTAGTCGAACGGGACGATGTAAACATCGATGTCCGCCATAACCTGCACCATTTCTTGCATCAGCAGCGTGCGCACGCGGTTTGCGTTTATGTATTCGGTTGAGGGCAGCAGACGATAAGTGTTTTGCGCGGTCACTTCGTCCTGGCGCACGAGTTCGGCGGGCTGCGTTTCGAAGGGATCGTGCAGCGCGGCGTTCGATTCGCCGAACATGATGGTGCTGAAATTCAGCTCGGAATGTGCGGGCAGAGTGATCTCGATGAGATTCAGGCCCATGCTGCGGATTTTTTGCAGCGCGGCGGCGTCGTTGGCGTTGACTTGCGGGGTTTGGCGCGTGTTTTCGAAGGCGGCTTTTAGATAGCCTACGCGGAGTTTGCTGATATCTAGATTGGCGTCCCAATTGAAGGGAACGTCTTGCACCGCGAGATCGTGATCGTCGGGGCCATTGATCGCGTCGAGAACCAACGCGCAATCTTCTACGCTGCGGCACATGGGGCCGGATTTATCGCAGCTCCAGCTTAGGGCCATGATGCCGTGGCGGCTTACTCGGCCGAAGGTGGGGCGCAGGCCGGTTACGCCGCAAATTGCGGAGGGCGCGACGATTGAACCGTGGGTTTCTGTGCCCATCGAAAAGCCAACGCAGCCCGCGGCGGTGGCGGAGCCTGGGCCTGCTGACGAGCCTTGCGAGCCCATCGTGAGATCCCAGGGATTTTTTGTCTGGCCGCCGAACCAGATGTCGTCGAGGGCTAGTTCGCCGGTGGAGAGTTTGGCGATCAGGACGGCGCCTGCTTCGGCTAGGCGGGCTACTACCGTTGCGTCCATATCAATGATGCGATTTTTGAATGGCGCGGCGCCCCACGTTGTTGGATAGCCTTTCGCGGCGTAGAGATCTTTGACGCCCCAGGGAATTCCGTGCAGCGGGCCGCGGTAATGTCCGGCGGCGATTTCTTGATCGGCCTGGCGGGCTTGGCGCATGGCCAGATCTTCGGTGATGGTGATGGCGCAAAGTAGCTTCGGGTTCAGGCGCTTCATGCGCGCTAGATACATTTCGGTTAGTTCGACGGACTTTACTTGCTTGATGCGGATTAATTGTGCGAGTTGCGTTACTGGCCAGTAGGCGGCGTCTTCTAGATTGGCCGGGCGTGCGACTTGTGCGGGGGTGCTTGCGCGCGTGGGGCGCTTGATGCGATCGATTTTTATGCCGGGAAGGATGGGATTGAAATAGAGCGGGGGTGCGAGGCTGTTATAGAGCTGAACTTGTCGCAGATCGTTGTACACGGGGAGAAGTTTATTCACGCCGTTGAGCATGCGATCGAGTTGTTGATCGCTAAAAGAGGTGCCGGCGACAGTTGCAGCTTCGCGCAACATTGATTTTGTGATTGGCGGTCGCGGCGGGTCCGCGGAACTATGTGTCTCGAGTTTTGCCCAGAGGACGCCGGGGAACAGCGTCGAGGAAAGCCCGAGGCCGGAGAAAAACGCGAGGAAAGAGCGGCGATCGGGAGTGGTGTGCGCGTCTATCTGAGTGGTTTTTGATTTGGCCTTCATGTGCGGCTCCGTTGGGGTGCGAAGAGTCGCGAGTATAGCAGAGCGCTCGCTGTGCGCTTCGTGCGCTGATACTATGGCGCGCCCATGATGGAACGCGAAAATAACGGTCAGGCGATTGACGCGCGCGAAGCGGGGTTGCATCGCGAGCTTAGTGCGCGGCAGATTTCCATGATTGCTTTGGGCGGGGCGATTGGAACTGGATTGTTTCTTGGCAGCGCGGTTTCGGTGAAATTGGCTGGGCCTGGCGTGATTTTGAGTTATGCGGCGGCATCGTTGGTGGCGCTGGCTTTGATGTGGGCGCTGGCGGAAATGACTTTGGTGCATCCGGTGGCTGGATCGTTTGGGGTGTTTGCGGAAATTTATTTGCATCCTTGGGCTGGATTTTCGATTCGCTATGCTTATTGGTTGGCGACTTCGGTGGCGATTGGCAGCGAAGTCGTGGCCATTTCGATTTATTGCCGGTATTGGTTTCCTGGAGTGCCGGCTTGGGTGTGGATGCTGTTCTTTTCGGTTTCGATTGTGGCGGTGAATGCGGCTAGCGTGGGGAATTTCGGGACTTTTGAATATTGGTTTGCGCTGATCAAAGTTGTGACCATTATTGCGTTTCTTTTGCTGGG